>JAAUXT010064814.1_pt1 | contig 19749 bp, 18 predicted proteins | sample 7278171 | NCBI WGS metagenome assembly JAAUXT01 (sample SAMN14350112, study PRJNA611818) | marine sediment metagenome | isolation source: surface marine sediment (1.8m) | place: French Polynesia: Moorea | collected 2018-08 | reverse complement strand
CCCAGCCTGACACCACCGGTGTGAGTGCACCCCAGCCTGACACCACCGGTGTGAGTGCACCCCAGCCTGACACCACTGGTGTGAGTGCACCCCAGCCTGACACCACTGGTGTGAGTGCACCCCAGCCTGACACCACCGGTGTGAGTGCACCCCAGCCTGAAGCCACTGGTGTGAGTGCACCCCAGCCTGACACCACTGGTGTGAGTGCACCCCAGCCTGAAGCCACCGGTGTGAGTGCACCCCAGCCTGACGCCACTGGTGTGAGTGCACCCCAGCCTGACGCCACTGGTATGAGCGCAGCCTTGTCAGTCCGCTGCTGCTCTTATGTTTGTTGAGAAAACCAATCTCCAAGAAGCGGACCGACGGGAAACGTGCCTCCCGGGATGGGGCTTCAAATGCGGTCTGCGCGTCTCAAAACAGGGAGGGAACAATAGCGTTCGTGCTGCACTTCTGAAGAGCCCAGAACGTGGTCAGTTTCGGGTTGGTGCAGCGTCAAGCGGACGCAATACAGAGAACTGTTGACTCCAGAATCAAAGCGAGGACGAAAGGAAGGCCTGGACTAAATCTATACTGAAAGTTTGTGGAACATGCCGTTTGAATCCACGCCGCGTGAAATTGTGGCGCACCGAGTCTTGACACGTGTCCCGTTTGTCGTCTAAACTCCCGTGCTTGCTGCCTGGGCCAAGAAGTGAGACCGTGTCAAGAGTTAACGCCACACCGCGGGCCCATGCATGACACCCCTGGGTGTGGCAGACGGCACATTTGTTGCCTCCATGGAAAGCTGCCCATTCCAAACAGCGACGAAGCACCGAATATTCTTCACAGCTTCGAAGTCGGTGGTGCACACCAGAACAGCTGCAACGGCAGCTCTGATCAGGCGAGGATGCATGGAGAGAACAACCCACGCCGACAGTCGAAATGATTTCTTTTACCCCCAACCAGCTCATTGGAGCCGGGCCTCTGCTGTTTCTCTTCAATCTACCCGACCCCTCCCCTGCACCCGAGACACACGCAATCATAGACCTCACGCATTCGTCGACCTTTACCGCCGGGATGAATTCGCTTCGAATGCACGACACAACAAAGTAACAATCTGTGAAAGAAAACAAGTCAATGGGTAGCGTTTTAGCTTCTTGTTTCGTATACTTTCGAACAAGCAAACTGAAAACAAGAGGAGCAGGTTGTGAAACTGCATCGCACTCACTCACAGTGAAGGTTGATCGCAGTTGGCAAGTCCGTGTTTTCGCTGGTTTCAAATTCAGGGACCGATTCAGAAGCGAATCTCCCTCCCGCCCCCCAACCACAGCTCGAAATTTATTTGCCACACGCACTTCAGTTCGAATCTTTTCAAACGGCTGTCCCCTTTCCCCGGGGAACCCTTCACGCGAGTCGAGCCGTGGATCCCCCCCCCCCAATTCCATTTTCAAGATAAAGCCGTATAAAGACAGCTGCACAAGATAAAGTTTGAAACCAAGCGACAAAGAAACTCTGCTCGTTGAACATTTGTTCTACAAAAATTGTGATTACAGCCAACATTGCAATATCAAAATTCGGATTCAACGACATCACGCACGCACACGGGTTCGCGAACGTTCGGGTACAAACTGCAACGCTTCTACAATCTACGTATCACAACACAAACACTGCAGCTCGCCAAATAACACTCGACTGCATTGGAAGGCAAAAGAAATAGCAACAGGCGTATCTTCGCCAATGCCATCGACCAAGCCCATTTTACTGAGTTGCGCGCCGCGACTGTGTCGTCACTGACTAGGATAAAACGCGTCCGCCGCCATCGACGCCACTCGATCACGTGACCTTTCTGCTGGCCTCGTTCACGCCTCAGCGTCCAGGTTACAGCGCCGTCTTTGGGTGTGTTCAACGACTCTGCCCATCCCTCCCTGAGACAAAATCTGTTCACCAATTGCGTCACCAGAGTTTTCGGTCCGTGCACTGAGAGCCAAACTTGCACATGTCCGTACAGCGTCATGAGTGCTGAGTGCGGAGGCGTCTCACCCCGAACAAGCGAAACCAACCTGGCTGGCAGCGATATATTTGTCAACAAGGTAACTTTGGCTTGTCAGAAGGGAGATGACTATTGCGCGCACACACACACGCACACACGCACGCACGCACACACACACACACACACAAATCACATCTCGCATCCAGTTCCACCAACCCACGACAGAGTTTAAACAGTGACCCACCACCACCCTGGACGCTGTTGTGACCCAACCACGCAATGGACGCTGCTGTAACCTGAGGCCGGGTTCACACAGGGAGCGTCACGAGTTGCGTCACTGCTCACGTCAGTGAAGCAGCGAAGCACGGTCAACTGACGTGTTCCGTGACGCAGTGTTGACGTGTCCTGTGTGAATCCTGGGGAACGTCCAAAGTTCACAGCGCACGGTGCACGACTTGAGCAGCAGTTACTGTGTCGCTCTGTTCACGCGGCGAGGACTCAGCTCCGCGGGTTGAAGTGCTTGTTGACCGCATCGAGCAGTAGGGGGCGCTGTTCGTCGTTGCTCGTGCTCACTTCCGGCGTCGCGTTCATTTCCTGCATCTCCGTGTCGGACCCTTCTTCGTCTGCAGTTTTGAAGGAAGCCTCGGTGACGGCGGGCAGGCTGCGCCCGCGGGCGCTGCCGCTTCTCTCCCGGGAGGAGGCGCCAGGGTCAGGCGGGCACTCTGTCCCCGGGGAAGCCGCGTCATCGCGCGCCGGCGGCGTCTGCCACAGGGCGCGCTCGTGTTCGTCCGTGCTGACGCATTCAAAGGTGGGGTTGAGAACGCGGCGCCTGTGCATCTGGTGCATGAGGACGGCGCTGTAGCTCATCTCGTGCGACAGCATCTCCAGCGCCTCTGCGTCGTAGTGGTGGAGACCGCCGCCGCCTGCGCCGCCGCCGCGCGACGCCCACTCCGGCGCCTGCAGCGGCGCGAGCGACGCCGTCGGAGCGCCGACGCCGCCGTGAACCGAACTCGCCATATAGCTCTGTCTGAAGCTCGTCAGCAGGCCGGCGCCGCTGCCGCCACACACGGCGCCGTCCCGCAACAAGACCGGACCTTCGGCGTTCTTCACGCCTCCTGCAGACGAAAAAAAATTCATCTCAACACTGACTCACAAATGTCCCCGTCGCAACGTCACAAATGTCAAAGTCCGGACTTGTATCCTCCAGTACAACAACACAATCACTCTTCCGCCCGTGTCTTTCCAGCTGATGACTGCATTCCCACGGTCTCTTCTCAAGCAAGCCACAAGCGCATGAAAGTGCAATTTTGCCTTTGTGGCGCAACCCCCGCCCCGGTTCCGCAAGACCACTGACCCCTAACTGGAAGAGTCTGCGCCGCCTCCCGCTGAGACGGTCCCGCCTGCGGCGGCGCGCCCTGCTCCACGTCGGCGGCGCCGCGCCGCTCCTCCCCGGGGGGCGCCGCCGCCGCGCCGAACCCGTGCAGCGGCGTCATCATGCTCTGCTGAGGCATACTCGACTGCATACTCGCGTACTGCAGGTACTGCAAACAAACCCGTGGGCAAAGGTGACGCGTCGCGTTACGGCCTATCAATTGACAGACACAGCACCACTCTCAGAACAAAGCCGCAAAATGATGAACGGTGTGTTGCATGCAGTGTGAAGGAACTCACCCCTCCACCGAGGTCAGACGAGGTGAGCAGCGCGTTCTCATACGGCAGGCGACTGTGCATGACGCCCTCATGTTGAGCTGTCAAAATATAGCCCGCACGTGAAGCGAATAAACAAATTGTCCATCTTGATAATCAAACATGGAAGAATGAAATCTTTCATTTCAGAGTGGTGGGTCGGGCCCTGTGGTCACGTCCGCAATACTCCCGTGATGTTCTGTCCCCCCCCCCCAATTGGCGGTGCCTTCTCCACAGACTTGGCCCACTGCTTCTCGTTGCGTCTGCGCGATAACCCGGTTCAGACGGACTGCGCGTGCGCGGAGCTCCACTCACCCAGCTCCTTCATGTCGTTGATGTAGGCGTGGCCGGCTTCCGGTGGCTTCCACTCCGGGTTAGTCATCTGCAACGCACATCAATGACGGGCTGTTTACCACGTGGGACGCACGCAGGCAACTCCGTTCAGTCGCAACACGGCACAACATGCCGACCCAAAACTGAAGATCATGTGACCTAATTTCCACCGTGAGGTTCACGCTGCGTCTGAGATCAGGAACCGAGTTTGTTGTTCGCCACTCGATGGGACTTTGCGCAAAGCTGACCATGTAGGACTGACACCCACATGACTGACATGAACCAAGCGTCGCCTCGGACCACGTTCACACCCTGTGGTTCTGCCACACGGATCCCGACTGCGCACGCAGCCAAACGATTTGAAAACCGGAAGCGCAAGTGAGACGCGAAACTGACCGCGAAGTGCATGAGGGAGAGTTCCGTCTTGCCGTCCTCCGTCTGCTCGTACTTGCTCGTCTCCTCCGCCCCGCGCTTCCGCCACTGCAACACACGAGGGTTGAAAATGAGGGCGAGTCCATGATCCAAGATCGGTGTCAATCAACATGAGCTGATACTGAGTGGAGGTGTGAGGTAATTTCATGCTGACGTGGGACTGACACAGGCCGCACCCTCTCCCGTGTAAACTCGCATTACCGTGGGGCTGCCGTGGCGGCGCACGTCCATCTCAGCGAAGGAGCAGACGTCTCCGACGCCGGGCACCTCGACGGTGAAGTGGTGCAGGAAGTCGACGATGTCGAGCGCGCGAGAGCGCATGCGCAGAATCATGAAGGGCGTCACGATCGGGCTGAGCAGCTCCTCCAGCAGGTACACCTGCGAAGTGGGTTCAGCAGGGGTCATGGAAGCACCGGAACAACAGTGGGAGTTCCGGAGCCAAAGACACACAGCGCCGAATCCCGAGAGCACGAAGATGACCTGGCCATTCTGCTCTGTTGTTAAGGGCATGAGCCAGTCTTTGCAGATGCGCAATTTTGGACAGTCTTATTCTTGAATTCGTTTCTGCAGTCTGAGAGAGGCTCTGAGAGACGTTTTACCATTTTGTACTCGAAGAGCTGGGCGAACTCCCCGCGCACGCGCTGCGTGTGCGCGTTGCCCTTCCAGTCGTCCGGCTGGTAGTGGATCTGAGCGAGCACGAGACGCATCTGCCACTCCGGACAGTAGACCTGGTGCTGGAAACAAGAACACTTGACAGTACAAACACGCGCATCAGGACAGCAGATCTGGTGCTGAAAACAGCATCGCTTCGTGTCAAACACATCTGACACCACGAACAAAACACCGGAAACAAACTGCACATCACTAATTGGGGCAATGTGCAAAGGGTCTGGTTGGACGGGAAACATGGCGTAACCACACCCTCACCAATCCCGAACAGTACTGCTGGTGAAGCAAACCAATCGCCGTCCGTCATCGTGGCAGCAAAACCAACCACGTCCCCATCTCGGTGGACAGCACATTTGAACCTGGGACAACCCAGGACACGTGATTGTACAACTGAACCACACCCGCGACCAAATTTTGCTGCTGATGAATCTGCACACCAGGCATCGCTTGAATACCTGATCACACAAACACAGCACACAAACTTGTGAAAGGGATCCATGAATTTCTGCGGCCTCGCATTGTGACGCAACACAAACTTTGCGAAAGACTGAGATTCAGTTTTGCAGGATCTGCATGTTTCGGCGCCCTTCCACGACGCCGAAGGGAACGCAATGAAGCGAGACGCGCACGGTGACGCACCTCGTCCGGGATAGCGGCTCTGCACACCGCGACCAGGACGCCCAGTACCGTCATCGTCTGGATCACGTGCTCCACGGCGAGGAAGTCCTCGTCCGCGATCGTCAATGCGATGTACACCGCCAAGATGGACGCCGAGAAGAACGCAGTGTGCCTGGCAGGCAAAAGGAACAGAACTGTGCAGACACGCAGTGAGACGCAACGCAACGCACGACGCCCGCACACTCCGTACGACCCCCGCACGCTCACTTGGCAAGGATGACGAGGAGCGGAGAGGTGAAGATGTTCATGTAGCGGTCCGCAGGCTTGTACGCTCGGTTGAGCCGCGCGTCGAACTCGTGGTCGAGCTCGTTGAAGTGTCGACAGTAGAGACGCGCGTAGTTGGACCACATCCTGCTGCCCAGCACACTCGGGTTCCTCTTCAACATCTGTCACAGAGAAAAACGTTGGGCTCCATGAAAAAAAAGTTCGACGCGTACTCATTCCCCACTGTGATTGATTCGCTCGGTCTCCTGCTGACTCTGACCTCGGCGTATCTGAAGAAGGAGTAGAGGATCTGCCACATGAAGATGACGGGTGCGAACAGCAGGTTAGCGACGCCGAGCAGCAGCAGCCGGCGAGACAGAACGCTCGCCAGCTCCTCCCGCCTCCGGGAATTCTTGTACTCCTGCCGCAGGTGCCAGTTACTCTCGAACGGCGACCAAGGTCCCCCTGACGGAGAAACGGAGTTACGCGGCATCACAGACGGAACTCTCTTGCACTTACTTCCGATGTAAAAACCAAAGTTTGTGATTTGGAGAAGTGAACGTCACCACAAAACGCCGCCAAGAAAAAGGTACTTACAAAAGAGCGTCATTTCCAAGTTGTATTTGAGACCAGTGCTGAAAAACATGCTGAAAAGGCGAAAGAAAAATTGCTGAAATATCCGGAGAATTGGCGCATCCCGACAGCTGAAGTAAGGACCAAATAAAGCGAATAAAGGACCAAAACTCAATGTTGGAGACTCACTGCGGTCCGACAAAGGGAATGTGCACCGGCAGCGGCAGTAGCTTTTTGTTCACCATGGCGACCATGTAGTTTTTGAATCTCAGTATTCTGCGGTAGATATCTGCAAATAGAAGCGGCGAACATGCAGCAGTTGACCGCGACGTTCACTTCTGTGTTTCACTTCTGAGTGAAGCCCCCTGGAGTTTGCTTTGCAAGTGAGACGTCCTCGTGTGAACCGAGCTTCAGTGGCGCCGAGACGCCGCAGCGCCGACGTGCGTACCCAGCTGCGTCAGCTCCTGTTTGTGGACGCACATCTGCTGCTCCTTCTGCACATCGAGCAGGCGACTCTGCACCTCGTGCCACGTCATGTTGTTCAGATCCTCCTGCGGAGTGACGTAACGAACACGTGACTAACAGCGAGCACGCGACAACTCACTCACGTCAAGCACGTTCCGTTCCGACGACACGTATTGGCAGTGTTTCCTGCTCTTACCCCAGAAATTCTGAGTGCGTGATTGTAGAAAGCTCCGATTCCGTAATACTGAAACATATTGTAGACAAACTGGACCAGACGCAGCAGCACGAACAAAGCCGCCATGACCAGGATCAGTACCAGAAACCCGGGAAGTCTGAAAGAAAACAACAAGACTCCAACAAAACGAGACACACAATTTTCAACGAAGAGTTGAATTTCTATGTTCCAGCTGTGATTCAGTTGGACGGGAGACTGGCTTACTGGGCAGCGCACTGGCTCGGCGGAATGATCGCGTCCCCGAAGGACACCTTGTGGATCGTCCCGTTGGTTTGGTTTTCGTAGAATAACGTGTCATAATCCACGCAGGAGGCGAGAAACAAGGCTAAGAGCACCACAAAGCTGAACTGCCTGCAAAGAAACAACGGCACATGTCAGAGGACACACGCGTCTCACGTCCACAACAAGTCAACCAAGAACCGGTCATTCCAAAATTCTAGACACACGCCGACTCCACAGCCGTGAAATACAACGTTGATGCTGGACAAAAATTCTGTTTCAGATGTCGCGAACCGTGGGTTCTATCCCAACAAGTGTGTCAAAAAGAACGAAAGACCAATTCGCGCAACGTACAGAATGTTTAGCAAATCACCGACGAACATGCAGAGGAAGCCACTGCGCTGGTGGTACTGGTACACCCGAGTGAAGAACTCGTCCAAGTCTTCGATGTGGGTCCACCGAACTGCAAAGGAAGCGACACAGTTCAAATGGTGCGCCAACCAAGGTTTGCATCTCTGCACACATGAACGCGCCAGCAATTGGCCAGCGTTGTGCTCACCGCGCATCAGGAGTGAAAAACTCCCGACAAGAGATCAAAGATCAACGAGCCCGCGGCTGACACAGCCCCTGATTAAAACACCAGGAGCAAACCAACATGGTTGGTTCGTGCCCCCCACCCCTCCCGTAAACCACAGACACACATGGGGTGACTTCACCAAGCCCGCGGCAACGGCTTAAAAGTGACAACTTCGAGATTTTGCCATTGAATTGATGAATCTTTTTGCTCTGTGTCGGCGCCTCACCTCTGCTGTTGCTTGGCGCTGGGTGGATGATGTGGGTCGGGGGCCCCTCCTGATCATCGTGGTCGTCCACGTAGCTGCCGATTGGCTGGTAGCCGGTCTCGAACTCAGACATCTGAAGTCCAGAAAACCACAACGTGTGTCAAAGGTGCCGTTCTTTTGCGTTCTTGAAAAGTGAACAGAGAACGGAAGTCGAGGGATTTTGCAACAGACAGGTCTGTGCCCCGCATATCAGTGATATTTGGTGAACCATCATTCTCCAATTTGAATCCCAGGATCGGTGCCCAGATGTTTTGGAACAGAAAGTGGGCAGAACCGAGATTTGGAGAATGCAACAGAACGGCACCAAATTCAACCACATGCGAAGACTGACTTTCGCGGCTTTGAATTCTGACAGCGAATCGGGGAATCCAGTCACGATCACCGAAAAACTGAGCAAACAAGATCAAAAAGTGTCACTGAGGCACGTGGTCAAAATGAACAGAGATCTTCCTTCGCTTGTCAGGCCTTCAAACGAACAACGTCGAACAGATCTGTTTTTGATTTGACTTCTGAGGCGGATCCAGGGGATTCTGGACGTCGGGCCCAGGCCTCAGCCCCCCTCCCGGGCTTGCTCAATTTTGTGCCTCAGGCGCAAAAATTTTCGTTCTTACATCCTGTAGAGTCCAATTGTGACGTTCAAGTCCCCCCCCCCGACCCTTGACGAGATCGAATGTCCGGACAGTTCAAACGAGTGGAACATTTGTGATTGAGCGAGAAACAAGCGATTCGCAGGTCACAAATACCATTCCGGTCTGCAGCATCTCTGAGCTAAAAGGTAGATCTGTTTTCAGACGATTGCATTCAGTTTGAACGTGCAGGTCAGCAGTCAAAACAACCAATTTCAGGACAATGACGAATCTTTCTGAAATCTTATGCGTCATTTCTGGTGGCGTCAAAGCTCAGTATTCGCTCTAATGTGAATAAATATCAGCCACAAAGCTACATTACCGTGATGAGTATTGTGTACAACAGCCCAAATGTGTCCGCTTCAAACGTAAAAGGCCATTTTTATTCTGTTAAAATATTCGTTTCAAACACCACACAACTGACTTCTGTTTATTTACCCAAAATGACCAGTAGATGGCAGAATACCGGAAGTTGCACCTGAACTTTGCGGCTGTTAACTTTGACGGATAATTGAGTTCTTCACAGTCAGACGGATATTCTGCTTCACGTCGTCTGGCGAGTTGTCTTATTCGCGTATGCTTAGTAATAATGATCAAAAGAGCTGCTGAAATTGATTGGGTATAAAGACAGATTGCAAGAGACCCGTTCTGAAACCTCTGCCAGTTCTCTGTTATCCGTAATATGTCAAACTGATATACTTCCGACTGGAGTTTTGCGCTATATTTTTATATTTTGTGGCACAAAACTCGCTTTCGAAATTGCTCAAGATATGAAACCAAATCCTCCCAAAAACATCGACCAATTTAGAAACTTATACTTCAGTCAGTGGCTTGAAATAAGCACACGAGTGAAGAATAACTGCTTCTTCGGAAAAGAAGCTTTATGGCTTCATGAAAATGTAACAGAAGAATCGACCTTCTCAAAGCGAACCGTGATGCAGAGTCTTAGCGGTGATTTTCTTGTTTTGTAAGTCACACCGTGTCGTTGAAGGAGTGTCTTTCATTTCTGTTGTTTTGGAATAGCGAAGGTAAAAGTGCACAGCGCAAGTTAGACTGCTCGAATTTGAAGGGAAATGAACATCGCAGCTCAACAGGTGAGAAAGACGCCTTCCTGTGTCCATCATTTGAATCTGGAGACTTCGCATGGACTTGAAAGAATCGTTACGTCGAAAGAGCCTGGCAATCCAAAGCCTGTTTTGTGCCATTTTGATATGTTGGGATCTGCTGGACTTTTGCACGCGCCCATTTGTTTTGCATTGAACGGTGGTAGACTCTAATCCAAGACACACACACACACACATGCTGCCAAACCAAATCAAAATTACCTGTACCGGACCTTCAGGGATAAAATTGGCTAAAAAGCCCAAATCAAATGAAAACGTTGACGTCCGCGGAACGTCACAATTTTTTGTGCCGCCAAACGGAGTCTGCATCAGTTTGATCGTTGTCAAATGAACGCGATATTGCAAAGTTATGGAGTGCTTCAAGTTCGAACTGTGCCTTATCTGTGCACTTTTGACCGCTCCAAGACAGTCGAACGCGCACGAGGAGCACTCGTAGAGGCAGCACACACGCATCTGAACGCCTCTCACAGTTTTGTGGAGTCGCTGTTCCCCACATCTCCCTCCAATTACCGTTTGTGTTCCGCAGGGGCTGAATCCAGGGGCTCCACAGGCGCCGTCCGGCTCGATGCAGCAGGTCGACCGGGAGAAGATCTACCTCTGGATTGTGGAGCTCGCAAGTCCAGAAACTCGGGAAAATGCCCTTCTGGAACTCAGGTGTCAACCGACTGTTTCCTTTCTCACGCGCAAAAGTGAAGCGCTTGAAGTGAGGGGGGATCATGTGGCCTCTCTCTGGGACAGGATGTTGTTCCGATTGAGTTGAGTCACGTAAAACGTCCGTCTTGAACCAAGAAAGCCGCATGTCCGATTGTGGTTCTGCAAATCGCATTCAAAATTGTTCAGTTTCTTGCTCTGATTTTTTCTGGAAATTGTATATTCACTTGAAACGATTTCTGTGAAATCGAAGTCAATGGAGTTTGAAGTCCAAACAACCTGCCGTCCAAGCACGCAAGAATTAACTCGGAACAGCAACAGAAAATGTTTTGCATCCCAGATTGATCAAAATTTTCATTGTTTTTACTCCTTGTTCTTTTCTTTCAAAAGTAACTTCGTCAGGTGGTTTTTGTCTCGGTTTTTATCGTTTTTGAAGCAAACAAAAATTTGTTCTGCCGTCACAAGTTCTTCGGAGAATTTCCTTTTGCAAGAAAACTATTTTCCTTGGTTGGCGACGTTCTTTGCCTGTCTATCCTTCCGGTGTTCTGTTGCACAGGGTGTCCAATGGAACTGGGGAACGTTGTCTCTTTTTGATGTTTCTTGGTCTTTTGTGGAGAATCTTGAGTTTTTGTTTTTGCCGAATTTCACCTGATTGACGAATTTGCTTTGTGGGACCAGTTCTTGTGGACAGGCCCGGTTCGTTTCACGCGTGCATGTCAGAGATCTTTTGTCTCACAGCAAGAAGCGCGAGGTGGTGCAGGACCTGGCGCCGATGCTGTGGCACTCGTTCGGAACGGTGGCGGCGCTGCTGCAGGAAATCATCAACATCTACCCGGCCATCAACCCTCCGCACCTGACGGCGCACCAGTCGAACCGCGTCTGCAACGCGCTCGCGCTGCTGCAGTGCGTCGCGTCGCACCCGGAAACCAGATCTGCCTTCCTTCAAGGTGTGTGTCTGTCTGTCTGGTTAGATGTGTGTGGCTGTGTGTTTTCCTGCACATGTTTGTGTGCTGTCTGTTTTTGTGAAGAGAATCAAACTGACGTTGGTCATCGCAACGCAACCGGTACATGGACCGTATTGCTCTTGCAGCGCACATCCCCCTGTTCCTGTACCCGTTTCTGCACACGGTCAGCAAGACGCGTCCGTTCGAGTACCTGAGGCTGACCAGTCTCGGTGTGATTGGAGCCCTCGTCAAGGTCTGTACGCGCTGAATGCAGTTCTGCGCAGCTCGCGTTCAAACCAGTCAGACTGTCATGGCACACTCGCTGAGACGCCGAAGCGTTGAAAATTTAGTTGTAATTTCTGCTGTGTGGGCGAGCAAGGAACCTGTGGACAAGAACTTGAAACCTTCTTTTCAGACGGACGAACAGGAGGTGATCAACTTCCTATTGACCACAGAGATCATCCCCCTGTGTCTCCGGATCATGGAATCGGGCAGCGAACTCTCCAAAACGGTTTGTTGTTTTTCGCCCAACCAGGACACGTTCAGAAAACGAGTGATGAATTCGGTTTCGCGGACGCCGCACTTGTCCTGTCAATCTTTACAGGTAGCCACGTTCATCCTCCAAAAAATCCTCCTGGACGAAACGGGCCTGTCGTACATTTGCCAGACGTACGAACGGTTTTCTCACGTTGCCATGATACTGGTAAGGACGCTCTGCACTTCTCTACAAATTCTCTGTTATTTTCTGTCAGTGCACACTCGCAAGATGAATACAAGTCGCTCTATCGAAGTGCATTCAGTGTTAAAACTCCCTTCAATTCGAACGTCGGTTCGTTCGAACCAATGTCACTCCACTGTTGGGAGTTGGGATCAGAAAGGAAGGGAGTGATTGTTGTCTTATCTTTCAGGGGAAGATGGTTCTGCAGCTCGCGAAGGAGCCGTCAGCGCGTCTCCTGAAGCACGTGGTGCGCTGCTACCTCCGCCTGTCGGACAACCCGAGGTGTGTGTTTGTGTGTGTGTTGCATCTCGTTCCTTCAGACACCTCACACTAGCCTCCAGCAGCAAAGATGGGTTCGCGTGTCGTGTCTGGCAGAAAAGATGCATGTCAGATCAGATCTAACAGTGTTGTCAGGGTTCCGTCTCAACCGCCTACAATTCCGCTGACAACACATTTGGAGAGCACGCGTCTTCAACTGGTGCTGTTCTTGTTTCCGCAGAGCAAGAGAAGCATTGCGCCAGTGTCTGCCCGATCAGCTCAAGGACAGCACCTTCGCTGCTTGTCTCAAGGACGACAACTCGACGAAGCGCTGGTTGGCGCAGCTGCTCAAGAACCTGGAGACGCCGGGCGGCGGCGTCGCGGGCCCCGGCTCCATCCCGATGCCTCCGCCGCAATGACATCAGGAGAACCTGGCGACGCCGCCCTCGCTCGCCGCCGGGATCCCCATGCCGCCCATGCTGCCGCAGTGAGCGTCAGTTTCGCGTCTGATGCTTCACGCTTTTCGTCTCTGTGCGAGTCACGTGGCGCTCGCGGTGTCGGTCGTCACGTCGACGATTCGCGGGTTGGCTTGCACAGAGACGCCGCGCGTGATGCACGGTGAGTGAAACTGCGTCTGAGCTCGGATAGGAGGCACGCTGTGTCCGTGTCCGCGGCTTCCCCCACGCTCCCCTCTGTGAGACGTGGGAAGCCGCGCACACGGACACGCAGCGGCGAGTGAGTGGGGAGGACCCGGCCGGTGAGCGGCGCTGCGGCGCTGCCGGGAGAGGGACGAGGTCTCGTCCTGATGTCACACACAGTACCGGGCGCCATTTGCCCAGAATCTGAGACTTTGGAACTGAACCGGAGTATCAATGGCTTCGGATGAACTGTCAGCCCGGACAAATCGATGTCCCTGTTTTTTCCCTGCTGTTTCGGAAAGGAGAGGCACCGTGGTCGAGTCCTGACGAGACACGTCTTATTTTTCTCAATACAATATTGATATGAGCCGGAGAGGAACCGTTCGGCCAACCACAAACCCGTGGTTGTTGCCCGAAGTAAACAGACTGAATGGAAACGTCGCGTCGCGTCAGTTTTGTTCGCCACATGGAGAATCAAACATTTCAAAAGCAAACGCGTGGTTCGTAATGCTCACGTTTATTGTGTCATACAAGTGTAGTAAATGAAAACAATGGGAGTGGAGCTGCCGCTCGGTGACCCTTGTCCGGATGATTGTCAGGATCCATGAGGAGCAGAGAAAATCATTTACCACGAAACAATGAAGAAAGTGGTTGCTTTAGCGGAACAGGATTCTGCGACTAGAAGGTCGAGAGACTCCAGTGTAAAGTGTAAAGGCCGTGTACATCAGATTCCTTCTTCAGTTCATTTCTTGGAGGCATTTGAGGAGAGAAGCGTCCACCGGGCGCGTTCGCTGTGACGTCACGTCCGGTGTCGCCAGAGATTTCACACAGTGTGAGATTCGTAGTCTGCAGTTTTTACATCAATAAAGAGCTTCATTTGATGAAACGGATTTTTCTTGGCTGCTTCAATCGTGACCCCGCAGGGAAATGTGTCCGGCAGAACAAGTTCTGACACACGTAACTGACCAAGTTCCTTGACGGCCGCGCAATCGAAGTGCAAAGAAAAAGTTTTTGTTGCGAAGGTATCAAAATACACGTCATGTCCTGCATGCTCGAAAGACTGTGTCACTACCTACTGAGGCGAGAGTATCAAAAGGCGGGGGGAACTTGATAGAAAATTCTCGAACTGTTTTTGCCACGAAGTTCGCAAGTGTTTTGTTTTGAAAACCTGTTCGGTGGGACTGGGATTGTCACCACCATGTGGTTCGTGTTGTCCTTTCTGCGTTCCCGGGAAAAGTACCGCAGAAATATTACAATCTGTAGAAATAGAACTGGAACAATAACAGTGACACGCGTCATGGGCAGCTCTGGTCAAACTCATTGTCCGACTTGGGTGCGCCTGGTTCCCGCTGCCACCACCACGTGCACGTCCGCAGCTTTCCGTCCATCAAATCGAACAGATCTACATGCCGTACCCTGTGTGTTCCTGACATTTTTCCACACTCCACTGAGATGACAGTATAAACAGGCAGCAGAGCGCTCGCGGCTTTCCACAGAAAGCTGCGGACTCGGACACGTACGTGGCACCCAGTGCGAACAGATGACGAACACACCAACGGTGTTGCTACAAGCCGAAGTTTTCGTGCATCACTGTCATTGTGCAGCACAAGCTAAGGCAGCCGTCTTTCGCAGTGCCCACGATGTCGCACGTGTTGCTGGGCGGGTTGTAACACTCGACCATGTTGAACTGTTTACCGGCGCGCACGCCGCCCGTCATGTAGATCATGCCGTTGAGCGTCGTGATGCTGAAGTTACCGGAAGTGGGCTCCCGGAAGCGGAACACGACGCTCCACGCCCTCGTCAGCGGGTTGAACGTGCAGATCCGGTCGAAGTACCTGCCAACCGACGGAATGACAGTGACTCAAAACTTGTGATGAAACGCCACAGCGTCTTCCCGGCCTTTTTGCTCGGTCGGGCATCGATTTGGAACGGGTCCGACATTTGCCTGCAAAAGCTGGTCTACCAAAAGAAAAGCGCGTGTTCTCACCTGTGGGGCGTGGTGTGCCCCACCATTTGATTGTGCTTCTTCGGGTGGATGGCGTACGAGTCGCCGATGTCACCGCACACGACGTACAGCATCCCCGCGATGTTGGTCGCGAACTGACATGCGATGCTGAGCCCTTCGATGGCAGGCAGCTCACACCACTTCCCAAGGCCTACAGACAGGAGAAGGCCAGCATCGTCTCAAAAACCCAACGTCGTCTCCACTGGACACCAGTCAAAGAAAGACTAATGCTACGCGCTGAACACGGGAGCGCCGAAGATCTGTCACGCTATACACTGGAAATAACTTCGACTGGAGAGACACACTTTGTAAGCCTCGCCCACTGCTTCGTGCTGACGGGGAAGACTCACCAATGTCGTACTGCTGTACAAAGTGGATCGGAGTGCCGTCTTTGCAGTACCCGCCGAACACGTAGATCTTGTTGTCGAAATGTGCCACAGCGGGTTTACAGCACGGGTACAACATGCGCGGACACACCTCACACTGCAACACAAAAACATCGCTGACCCCTTGCACCAAGCAAATTGACTTTGGTACGTCTGAGACCCATTTTTGCCGGGTAAACTGTACAACTCAACAAAGCCAAATATGCCGTGTATTGTGCATCGTGCAAAAAACTCAGACTCTGTCTGGGAAGCGTCGTAGAAAATACAGATCGTGGAGCCTTTTCACCTGGTATTTGTTGTTGGGGTCCGCGACGTACATCGTGGCCTGGAGACTCTGCGTCTCGTCCAGGCCTCCGATGACGTAGAGCCGCGACCCGACCACCACCGAGCTGTGCAGGTAACGACTGATCCCCATCTGGTGCGCGCCTTCGTATCTACAGTCAAGACAATCTTCTTCCAGAGGCAAGATACAGGATTTGGTCGAGGGTGAAACTGTGAGGTCGTAATCTGCCTATTTGGAGTTCGCACTCCCCACAGTGACGGAGAGGGTCACGTGATGGTTTCTTACATCAGCGTCGGGAAGATGGTCATGCGCTTGAACTGGTGCACAGATCCGATGGCGCCGCGCTGCATGACGGACGCGCAGCCGTTGTTCCAGCCGCCGACGATGAGCAGCGCGTCCCCGATGTTCTCACACGTCGACATCTCCGACGCGAATGGCGTCGGACGCGACGTTGTGCTCCAAGACTTGTTGATGACGTCGAACAGGTGGAGCTCGGACTCGCCCGGGTTCGGGTCGTGCGTGTTCACGTACACGATCTTCTCGGTGAGGCCCGTCGATTTCCGGGACGGAGGCAGTTGCCACGGGATTTCGTATGTGTGGCCCTGCGCCAACAACTGGTCTTTGGCACGCTGCATGATTTGTCCCGCTTCATCTGATGCTTCAACCATCTCATCACGTCCGATCATTTCTATGAGATACCAGCGCGACACGAAGTTGAGTCGGATGCAGCTGAAGAGCTCCGGCAGATACTTGTGTCTTCCCTCAGGGTCGAACATGACCCACTTGCGCATGGATTCGTACACGTGCTCCTCGTATTCCATGTCAATGTTGTCCTCCTTCAGTATAGCAGCGACGTGGATGGCGGGCAAATCCATATATTCTCTGTTAGCACTGACAACTTTGAAGAAATTCGCAGCCACAAGTTTTGCCTTTTCATACAGCATTTCGCACGAGTAGGCGTCTGCGTACAGCATGAAGTGCAGACAGTTGTTGGGGTCGATTTGGTCCGAGAGAAATTCCTGACAGAAACGCTTCGCTGTCGGAAACTGCAACATGTCCGCTGCTTCAAAAATGTCCAGCGCCGTGTCGTCAGTCACAACCAACTTGGAAGTGTAGGCGAAGTCGATCAGCACTTTGACGGCACACGCGGAAATATCATTCAAGCGAATCTGAAAAGAACAAGAATTCTCACACACGAGCAAGTATGGGGAACATTTGCACTGACACTTGAAACTGAAGCTGACAAAATTGCTCCGTTCAGTCGTCTACCTCTGGTGCCTGCGCTTCTGCCATTCCGTTGGAGAACATCCTCTCGAAGTAGAGCGAACTGGCAGCCAGCACGATCCTGTGCGCCGTGAACCGACAGCCCTCCACGCACAGTGCTATGTCACAGAATCTCTCATCCTTGTAGAACTGCAAAAGATACGAGGTCCCCTTTCCTTTCGTCACACAGACATCAACCCACAACCTTGGAAAGGTTTGAGCTAGTTTCGTGTGGATGTACACGCACATCACACAGACACACTGGTCTGTGCGCGCAAACAGACCACAACCCTCTGCACACACACACACACATACACACACGCACACACACACACACACACACATGTAGTGATATCACAAACACACTGGTTGGTATCTCGGGTGAGACTGGCACAGTGGCGCGAATCTCTATGTTTATTGAGTGAACAGTGCTGCCACCTGTCACACGGTAGTTTAAATTCACAGCTGGTATGTCACACCACACTCCTCCCCCACCAGGGGGGGCTGGCCTAGCCAATTTTTTTATATTATAAATATTTTTACAATAAACGTTAATATACATTATACAGGGAATAGATACATAATATCAATTTTGTGTTATTTTGCTGGAATTTACCCAGCATTCCTCCCCCCCAGGGGCTGATCACATGACCCCTTGTGGTTTTGGGTGCTCTTTCCTGAAAAAAAATGGCGGCTGCAGCACAACGTTTGATCACCCTTGAGGAGACAGAATTATTATCATTTTTGAGGCAAAACATCCAAAGAAAATTCGTGGAAGAAGCAGAGAGGCAGGGTCTCTCTAAGAGAGACCCTCGGGTGGTGCAAGCCATTGTCAGATACTTCTCTTTGGGGCTGCTGCCCCACAACATTTTTAACAGGCTCGTCTGGCGCCTGGCACACGATCACTAGGTGAGTAGTACCCATGTCACTCCACAACACACACCTTGTGCATCTCATCGAGGACCTGTCCGCTTCGCGTGTCGTCCTCGTAGATGATCTGACACTCATCGTGCAGCACAGGGCGCGTGAACGACATCGCATCACGACCAGCTCGCGTTCCGCCGACCACAACCGACGAGCTGTCGAAGAGATCTGCGAGTTGGAAAATTGCCAAACTTCTTTCTCTCCGTTGGAAACACATTTGGACAGTTGCTTTGAGCACAGTCGCTTTTGAGAGAACAATCACAAGTTGGGAACCAGACGAGGCAGCTGAACACAGCTCCATTGAGCTGGGTCTGGGGCAGACCTGGACACTGGACCAAACAGACCCTGTTCCCTTCAACTCACTTCGGGCAATCTCTCATGTCACAGACCACAAACAGACATACCAGACTGATGCCTGACCCCTGATGAAAGTCGTGCACCACACATGTGAAACCTTCTCAAAACAGTTTGACAAGACAGTGGGAAAACACACAAACCTCGAAGCTGCAATCTGTTGCTGCTGCTGTCCTGGATTATCGCCAGGTGGCTTGACAGCTGAGGCCAAAGCAAGAAGTCTCTGATTTGTTCGTGAGCGACTTCACGTTTTCAAGCTAATTTGAATGTTTTGCTGACAAATATACAGCAACAAAACTTTTGAGGAAAACGGCAGACTGAAAGCGAACAGGTGTAAGTTTGTTTTTGTTGTCTGTGGTGGAATTATTTCAGGAAACAAATGTATTATTTGTGTGGCCTGCCTGTGTTTCGTTCTGTTTGAGAAGTTCGTATTTTGGTCAGATTTACGTTGCCGGTTCACTTCCGGTAAATTTTGGCGTGTTTTTGTGCGCTGAAGCGCTTTTGTTGTGTTTTGATTGTTTTACAAGGAAAATACACCACAGAAAGGTACGGATTGATTCACTACACTATTCTTCACATTTGTGAATGAACTGCATGTGAAATTGAAGTGTTCAATTGAAATCACCACAGGTGAAAATTGACACTGGCAACGTTTTGTTTCCCTCGGGACCGTGACAATGTGTCAGTTCATTCATCAGTGTCGATTCCTGTTCAATCACAGATCGAGTCTCACATATCAATGCAGTGGCCTTGTATTTGCGGTGTGAAAGCGTCAGAACCACTGGTTTGTGTTTGTATGTGACCCCTGGCCGGTCTAGGGGCTAGACTGTTAATATGCGAGGCTAAAATGGCGTACGTGCCCAGCACCGTGTACCAGGCCATGGCGTCAGACTGCGCTGACGTAAGTTGCACGTGATTACGGATGTCGTTTTCCACCTCCTGTAAAAGTGGAAGACAGTTCGGCAGCGACGTGCTGTTCGTTGTCAACGCATGAGCAATAGTGGTCTCCAAGCAGTGGAGTCTATCGCGCGTGAGAACCTCATCGTAATCACGAGGTAAATGCTCACTAAGGGACACCCAGCCCTTGTTCAGTTGGCCTCGTATCGTATCCTGAGGCGTGGGTGGAGCATATTGCTCGGGTGGAGGCGAACGATCGTGAACTGGAGTGATGATGCGGCGGAACGTCCCCCACATGTATGATACGCGTACAGATGGCTCGAGCCAGGTCCGTGAACATGTGGAACCTCGAAAGTTGGGGAGTTGCGGTGGCGGT
>JAAUXT010020729.1_pt1 | contig 19750 bp, 19 predicted proteins | sample 7278171 | NCBI WGS metagenome assembly JAAUXT01 (sample SAMN14350112, study PRJNA611818) | marine sediment metagenome | isolation source: surface marine sediment (1.8m) | place: French Polynesia: Moorea | collected 2018-08 | reverse complement strand
AGATTGGTCTTGACTAGTTTTACAAAAGGTTGTATTGCTCTGGAAGGAAGATTGTGTCCTACTCTTTGTTATTCCCTTAGGATTTGAAAAAATTCACACCCAAACTACCAGGAACGCCGCCCAATCGGGTACTTAAATTTCTTGCCTCGTACTGCCGGACAGTGGGAGGAAACACGTGGAAACGTGGGTTCTGCAGTGCCTTTTGCAATCAGTCTCCTTTCCATGTTATGTTCGCACAACACCCCAGATCTGCGAAAGGCTCAAGATCCGTGTGATCTGGATCCACCAAAACAAAGCCCAGAATTCTCTGCGAGCCCCCTGGTTCTGAGCAGATGGAGGAGATGGCGTGTGGTGGTCGCGGCGCAGGAAAGTGCGCCATGCATCAAGGCGACAGCGGGATCCACCCAGCAGATGACGGGCTTTTGTTTCTTCCTTTGAGGGAGTCGAGGCACCCCGGGCTGAGGTCACCGCGCCGTCTCTGATCCAGTCATCAACCTCACATACCCAATTAGAAGGTGCAAACTCAGGGACCGGTGGTGGCTGGACCTCAACTCCCACTTGCAATCAACCTCAACTCCGCTCTTGGATCTTTCATTGGAATTTGGCCCAGCTACCGTAAATGCCATCGCACAGACTCGACGACAGCACGACGTGTGTGTCCAAACCAAATTGTTGCCTGCACGAAGGTGTGGAACGTGGTTTCATGTTGACCCCCGTTTGAAACTTGTTGGTTTGGTTGCAACTTGTCTCCCATTTCTTCAGAGCGCATCTTGTCTGAACATGTTTCCACTATCAACACTGGACTTCAGTTCAAGCAAAAACGTCGGCGCATTTCTTTTTTCCGGGCCTTGCAGCCTTCTGGCGATCGAGAAGACTGCACAATGCAGAGACCCGGCGCATGGAAACCAACGTAAATGTCAAGGTGCGACGGTTGTTACGAGGATGGCGGGCTGTGGAGACGTGACACTCCGCAGTCTGCGCTACACACGGCGTTGTGGACCGGGCCCGGGGTCCCAGGGGCGGCACGCATTATCCCCGACCTCGTGCAGAGAATGGGAGAGAAAGGGCACTGCTGATTCACCATATGGTTTCGCAGGAACTATCCAGGGGCGGATTCGGGCTTTGGTTGAGCGACGACCCCAGTGCAAAGGCTAACCCTAACTTTTGAAATGGACGCATGTTTCGCATCAAGGGCAGGGTCGAAATTTAGTTTTTGTCCAATCCCCGTTCACACTCCTGCAGTCTCAAGTATACACATTTGTGCAAGATCCAGGGTTTGAAAGAGGCTGTATGCACGACTTAGAAAAAGGTCTCAGGCACAGCCATCTATTTATGTCCGTGTGGGTGTCTTTGTCTCGGTGGACTGCTTTTGGCCAGGTCAAGGCCTCCTCATGGAAAATACACGGTCCGTTGAAAGAAACTGCAATTCTGAGACACGACACTGCAACTCTGGACATTTTTTGTCACGCGTGGTTTTCACGTGAATTGAACCTGTGGGCGCTTTTTCCAGGTGTTTCTCTGGGTCCGTGTTGGTGTTGGGTCGTACGAGACGGATCGGGCCCGGGGAGTGTGGATCACAACTTTGGAAGTTTAACACAGGAATCACATGTGCGTCAGACAGTGCAACGTCTTGGGAAAAATATGGGCTTACAAGGATTCGTGCTGGACGGCCCCCTCGATCCACGAACCCTGCGGCTGGGTTCTTGCATAGACTCTGACTTTTTCTTGGAGGTCACGCCCTCCTGAGTAGGTGTGCACAGAGAACACAAGCAACCCTTGCAGCCTCTTCTTTTTCAGCTGAAACATGTTGCGGGGGGCGGGGGGTCAAGCACTGACCTCTGTGGTCCAGTGACAAATGCCTGGGTAATTTTACACTGAAATTGCTAACACGTCCTTGTGAGGTGGACGTTTGAGCTCAGATGCGGATCGGACCAGGAGCCCCCAGGACACGCCGTCCGCACAGGTTCTCTACTCTATTCCAGGAGCTTGTGTTTCAGACAGGACTCATTTGAGCATCCACGATTTATGCTGACGTGTGATCAGTGTTGACATGGAGCTGTCTGCAACACGTGCGAAGGGATTGTTCTCCCAACTTGCCGAGAATCCAGCTGCATTGACGCAGTTGCTTTCAGTGCACATTGGGACTTCAGAATTTGACAGAAAGGCATGGACGACAGGAGGGCCAGACTCACGTTTTGAAAACAAGATCCAGCACGAGAGGATGAATGTCTTGAATGGCGAAAGAGTTGTTTACGGGTTGGGGGTTCCGGAGCCCAAGACCACGCCCTCCGTGGTTCGGCCGGATGCTGTTCAAGTGATTGCACCAGTGACGCACTCAAAAATTCGTGTCATTTTAATTCTGTCCTCTTTGCATCAGGAATGAGTTTTGAAAGGGCAAGGATGCCTCACGGTTCCTTTGGGACCACGGTGTGTTGAGCTGTGGTGTACCCCAATCGCACTGGTTCTCGGAGACCATTCTAGGGTCACTGAACTTTGGGACCAGGCTGTGTCGGGGTGGGGTGCATTCCCCCTGATCCCATAGGTCAGTACTGACTCGTGGTGCTCCCCCAACTGGTTTTCAGGACCAGGCCGGTGCACTCCCCTGGGTCCCAGTCATTGCGCTGTGTTGAGCTGCTGTGTTGATGTGGTGCATCTCCACCGGTCCCAGGGGACCAGGCTGTGTTGGCCGCGGTGCATGATATTCTCGTCAATTCCGCTCCACTACCGGGACGAGGGATTAGGAAGCTGGACAAAGTCAGCCAGGTTAACACACGGCCTGACATGCATACATGCAAGCGGAGACCACTGTTGCGGCAGCGTCTGCCGAAGACTTGCTGTGTGACTCAGGTTGTTCTCGCTCCCAGGCTGTTTCTGTGAAGGTTTCATGGAAATTCCCCTTTCATGCGCTGCGTCAGAAGTTGCCTCTTTGTTTGTTTATACTGTGACTCTTTGTTCAGCTGCAAGTAGGGTTTTGGCCATTGGGCGGTCATAGGATCCGGTGTGATCAGGAAGAACAAACTTCAAACAGCAAGTGTCAGGTTTTTTCTAATCATGGTTCAACGCTTCCCAAGGCAACTCCATGGGATTGCGGTCCCAACTGTGAACAACTTCACATGCAGGGGAAAGCTCTTCACTCCGGTTTTATGAAGGAGTACGGTCACCTGGATCTGCCACTGAAAGGTATTCAATCACAGTCAGTGCTAAACAGACCGAGAAGCATTGTAGCTCTGCACAAATGAAGAATCGTTGATTCCCGAGGCTCAGGTCACACTCGAAGCGACGCGCATCACGTCCATGTCAATTGCGTCCGAGACAAGAGAGATACCAGCAGAGAATTCAGTGGGATTTGAGGGCTCGAGCGTGCTGTAACTTAGAAACTCACTGGGGGGAGCGGCGCTACGCACTTGAGGGCGGGATCCCAGCCTCTCTGCAAAAACTTCTCGTTTTGTTTCACGAACGAAAAACTTTTGAAGATTCAACTTGGGTCTCCCAAGGGGGACGGTGTCCCTTGACCCCACCTCGATCGATGTCAACGTTTGACGTAATCTGTGTGAACCTGGACTCGAGTGCCATCAATCGAACTCTGATTCCGACTGACAGCAACAATTAATTGAGTGATGGATGTGTTTGTGGACGTCAGGGATCGGGCAATTGCGAGGCACAGCGACAAGAGGGACATTTAGCAAAAACGTCTTTTGGTTGCAGCACGTGAAACACGACCGAGTTTTCATCGGATGCGTCCTGCCTTATAATATCCAAACCAAGAAGCGTTACACCAACACCGCCGTTTGAAAACGCGTGTTGCGTCCAGCTTCTGGTTTGGATTGCTCCGCCTTCGTTTGTGCGTCAAACCGAAAACGTTTGGCGGAAGACTTCAACAACTTGGCCTCTCGCTCCAAAAGGAAAAACATTCAACTTCAAATGACAGCACTCAGTTGACTTCGCATTCATGCAATTTTGCTGCCTCCCCTGGAGGCCATTAGAAAGGCACTTGGAACAAAAAATCCAGAAGTTAGGAACTGGGTGACATTTTAAAACTTTCGCTGGGAAACAAAGTCTGACTCAGCGAGGGGGTGGGTGTGGTCAAGTCTCAACAACTTTGCGCCGCCGTTGAAGCATTTGGGGCGGAGCAAGTTACACCACCCCGGAGAGTAGAGCCAGTCATGATCACCCACTCCCAATACTGCAACCGCAGCGCAAGGCTCCAGCACACAAGTCCCCACACACCAGTTGTGCAAGGACGCAACGTAGAAACGCGTGCAGTGTGACTGACGAGAGGTAAACTCAGTTCAATGCAATCTCCTGCCTTTTTCAGTCCGGGAATGTAATTTCCTAAGTACTTGGAGAGTTTCCGGTGCCACGTGAAAAAGTCGAGAAACTTGGGAATGAAGCGGAAGGGATTTCCTGGAGGAGTTGAGATCTGAGACGAGGCGGAGGTGGAGCCAGGATGTGGCTGGGGGAGCCAGCGTGTTCCTGCTCTCCCACACGCACGACCCAATCACGAGTCTCCCTCTTGGTGCAGATCACGGATCAAAGTTTACACATGGGGTTCAAAAGGCAAGTTCCCTGCCAGAACCCTCAGAATTCGCACGTGCCCTGGATCTATCTTCCCAGACAACTGGGAGCGTTCCACTCTCTTCCTCTCTGGACACTGGACTTGTTTGGCGCAAGACAAACATCGTATTCCGCATGGCTTCAGCAGAAGACGCGTCCAGTGTGAAACACGCTCAACCTGCAGCACCTCATCGAAGCGCGTCACTGCAGACGGCTTTGTTCGCCCAGAGATGGATCTCGTTTCAATCTCATTAGACATGTCCTCCGCGAAGTGTCTCGTATCAGGGTTAAGAAGTGCAGGACTCCAGCGGATCTAGGGCTCGGGTCAGGGTGATCCAAGTCCGATTCCTTGCTTGGGGTTCACTCCTCAAGCGGTTTCTCGGGTTTTGGATTGGAGCAGTGGAGGATGGAGATTCTTGCCAGACAAGTAGCCGTTCTGGGAAGGTAGGAGGCCCAATCCAGCGTCTCAACTTTGCGTAGCAGTCGGGAGCGGATCCAGGATGTGGTCAAGAAGAGCCTTGTTCCGGGATGGTGCAGGTGGGGTGTGCTTTGGATCGTTCAATCAGGGGAGCAGGCAAGACCCTGGCCGAGCACTGGTGCTGTTCGTCAAGTGACATTGTTCCTATGTTCAAACAGGGCGCAAGGTGTGAGCATCGTGCAGACCCAGAGGCAGAGGTCTGGGCCAGATCCTTTGCTCCCCGAAGTCGTCTTTTTGTGCTGTCACGCGAAATTTTCTTTTGCATGAACTTGTTATTTTTCTCACCTTTGTGCGTATGTTGCCCTTGAGGTAGAATCAAGTCAGGGCGGTCTGCTGCTCTGGTCCTGGATCTGAGAGAGAGAGAGAGAGAGACGCAGCCAGTGTGTCCCCGACCCCACGGGTTCACATCTGTGTAATTTAACGCTCGCTGTCTTCTTGAGGTTGAGGGGCAGGGCAGCCACATGGGAAACGGTTGATCCAGGGGTGAAGGTTACGGAACTGAGGCAAAGCAGTGCAACTTCGCCCCACAAAGAGCCAAACATCTGCGCCCTGCAGCCGGATCCAGGGGTGCGTGGGGATAGCGCTTCTGGGCTCTGAAATGTGAGACACTGAAACTCACCTAAAGACGCCCAATCTTGAAGACATGAATTGTTTGCTGCAGAAGCTCGAACTTTGGTCTGTTTGGACCTGTGTTGTGAGAGCGGAGGTTCGGGGCACGTCATGAGACGGTGCAGCGCCGCCAGCAGCAGCGGCAACAGGAACTTGAGCGTCTTCAGATGATGAGGCGCACCGCGCAGGCTTCGTCAAAACGAGACCTGCTCACCGAACTGGAAAACGAGGGCCCGGGGGATCCAGGGGGCGCGCCCCCCAACCCGCATGCCAAGCGCGAACAAAATGCTGAAAATAGTCCCCCCAGGGGAGTCGCCTCCTGAGAAGATTGTAGATCCACTTGTGAGTTTCAGAAATATTTCTCTGAGATGATGCAGAACAAATCTGTGCTAATCCGGAGTTTTCTTGCAGCGGTGCACATACACGGGGGGATTAGACGGAATTCGTTTCCCTTGGTTACAATAATCCTGATGCGTGCTCAGAAAAAAGTTCACTCCCAATGCAGAGGACGAAATCCCCCGGGAGACGTGGTTCTGCTGCTGGAATGAATCAGAATTGAGCATGGCTGAGAATTTACTGTTTTTGATCTGTTGTGTGGGGACTTCTGTCATATGAAGAGAAAGAAATTCTCAGATCTTGCTTCAAAGTATTGGTTCTAAGATCCATAGCTCAACACAAAGGGAACATATTTTTATGAAGCAGACGAGGGCACTTTTCCCACACTGTGCCAGAACAAAATGCCTGACTGAGGGCAACGGTTGGTCGCGTCAAAATGTTCCCGCGGCACCGGACGGCTCACTGGCCCCAAACATTTCACCCCTGTGGATGTCAATTTCAACTTCTTTTCAAGTTGAGCTGCACAAAGTTGAAGACAGACCTCCCGATCGGACTCTCGTCAGTCCGAGTCCACTGACGCGACACAAACTCTTGACAAACCCTTCCTCCAAGCTCACGGACCAGTCTTCGGCACAATGCCCGCTGTCCAGGGCTGGAACCTTCCCTCCCAGCCTGCCAGAACTGAGCTGAGTGAGCGAGTGAAGCTTCCTCCCGAAGGTTCCAAAAATAGAGAAATCTCGAGCGAATCGGAGGTTCTTAATTGAGCCCCGTCTTCACGAGTTGATTGCGGTCTGAATCAACTCAAGCGAAGCCCGATTCTCAACCAGACATACCGACAGCGCAGAAACTGAAGTTAGAGACTCTATGTTTGTTTTTGACAACACGAATTGGTGCAGTTCTTGGTTCCTTTGTGTTGGTCAGCTTGTACTGGGATTGTTCCCTTGTTGACACAAACAACACTCGCCAAACACCGACGATAAATCTCACTCCCCCACACAAACACACACACACACACAAACACACACAAACACACACACACACACACAAACACACACACACACACACACACACACACAACGTTCGTGTACATGCGCTCAACAAGGGATGGGACACAGAGCCTGATGACCTGGAATTCGAGCAAACGGCGCTGCCAAGCTTCTTTTGTCAAGTCTCTGCACAAACTGGGACAAAAGCGGATTCAGATGTGATACTTCTGACCTTGTCATAACCTGGACAAGCACACAGAATGACAATGCATTGTCCATTCGTGTGCTTTGCAAGATGAACCCAGGAAAGAATCCTAAACGGATGAAAAGCTTGTGAGCGCACAAACTTTGAGCGCGTCCAAGCCAGCTGCGGCCATTGAACCTCGTGTTTCACGCTGTACAATTGGAAAACGTCCCGTCCCTGATGGAGATTTCAATTCGCAACATCATCACACCTTTTCAGGCTCTGATTTTGACGGATCACCTGTGGGACGGGTTCACACTGGGCGTGTCACTTGCATTGTGGCCCTGCACACAAGGGACGGGCGGTGTGGCGTCGCTACGCAACGGATGCGTCGTACGTTACGTTCTGTTCAGTCGTGCGCCTCGACTTACGACTCGCCATTGACCTGTTCTTGAACGCAACACACCACACACCACAGCCTAATCTACCTGTTGACTTCACAGTGAACGCAACGCATGGCGCAAGCAGTGTGAAACTGGCAGAGCGTGGTTTGTGGGTTGAGGTGTTACGGGACGTTGTTTGGGACTGCGCGCCTGTTTGACAGCCTGGCTCTGAGGGGGCGAGATTAAATCTCCGCTCAACACAATAGAGACGCGCGGCGTGAAATACGAGCTGGTCACTTCGGGGGCGGATCCACTGAAAATGGGTTGTGGTGGATCCACATGTAGAGCTCAGATCCAGGGGCGGGTCAACCTGCTGGGATGAACAAAGGGGTACATCAAGGGTCAGGCGATGCGGGTGCTTCGCACCTGTCGGCACAAAACTACGAGAACATGTGAATGGGTGACGACGTTGTTAACTGGTGACCACTTCAAGCCTCTGGATCATCTGGATCGCCCAAGTTTCCTTGGGCGGGGGATTCGTGAGTTCGTGAGGTGTGTGATTGGTTTGTTCTTGCTTGATGCGCAAGACGTCATTTTCGTTGTTGCTCCATAAATTCTCAACGAAACTCGAAACTCGAAGCTGTTGGTTCGGTAAGAACGAACTTTATTCGAAGCTGCAAATAAACCAGGACTGCTGTTCTGCTATCGGTTCCGGTCCTCCTCGTGAATCGTATACCCTGCGTGTTTCGCTCATTGGTTGGACAGCTATTTCTAGTTCTTTCATACCGGTACTGTAGCCATTGTCACCTTGTTCAGCGAAGTTCAACAAGTGCTCTGGCCTGAGCTCTGAAGGAAAACAGTGGAGCTCCGACTATGCCTTGAGTACTCAGAGGGCGGGCTTCACTCATAGCCATCCAGACACTGCAGCTGCTTGTCTTCACTGGGATGCGTCCAAGGCTGCATTTGGTCACTAATTCTCCGCAGCTTACGCGTTGTGCCCACGTTTGCCCAAATGTCCCCTGCACACAAAATCAGATTCTTCACAACTTGAGACTGATTGGACGTTCCATGAGAAACAGACACGCAACATTCAAACCAACAGAATGAATTATCACCAACAAAGCGACCGAGTTCGATGTTACTGAACTCAAATGCAACCCGATGTAACAGGACCAGAGCACGACCAGGACCAGAGCACGACCACACTATTTGGTCGTGCTGTGCTCCTGAAATTTCAGGACCACATTATGACCAAATAGTGTGGTCGGAAAATATTACGGTCGTGCTCTGGTCCTGAGACACCGGTTAAAATGAACCGTCTGTCCGTCGAGTTTGAATTCTGGTTTTTTTTTTCTACGACAGCACGCGTCCAACTCCCCAGAAGGAGCCGCGTCACATGGTGTCACAAGCGATGGTGGAGGACTCGAGACGCGTCCAGTGTGAAACAAACCTCACAAATTGCTTGCAAATTTGAGCAGCAATTCACAAGCGTCTGTGACAACCGGATTTGTGGGCTTAGAGCAGGGGCACCACATGTTATCTTGTTACTTACTTGACTGGTTTTCTTGCCGGTAATTTCATTAGGTGATGAATAATGAATAGCGTGGTGACACCCAGGAGCGGCGCTGCGCTCAGGCTTGGGAACATAACAGGAGATAGGACGCATAGTTCGTGTTGGAGTGGGGAGTCTTGGGTGACGGTAATTTATCTGAACATGGATAGGAATGCCTGTAGTGGGTGTCAAGGTCAACTGTTGTTTTTGAGGTCAAGGCAGGACTCCACTCACCTCGGACCAATCGTGCTTGCCTTTTGCGGCCTGCACGAGCTGTGAGGGGAGTGAGGAGTGAGGGGGGACTCCGTCCTAATTTGGGCCTGACTTTTGGAGAGGCGTAATTCATGATCAAAATACCGAGAAATAATTTTTCACCTGGTGAGGGTCGTGAGGAACTCCCGGGTCCACCTGAAGCAGTTTTCCCCGTGTTTTGCTTCTGCTGACTCAGTTGTTGTTTGCAGCCTCCTTGACCTTCAGGGCCAAAGGCAGTGTTCTCGTCTCCATTAACTTGTGTGATCCATAACAGCGGACCTGCGGCCAGAGACGTGTCGTGAGTTCGAGGTGCAACAGGCTGTCACGAACACATACTGCTCCAGTGCATCGGACAATTTTGGGCAGATGGGACGGAATGGCACAGAACAATTCACATCAATTTGGAGGTGCGGGCAAGTGAGGGTTGCAAATGTGTGTTGGGCCTGGCCTGCCGATCTTGGATTCGTCCGAGGGATGTCGCCCCTGGGCGCCGGATCCATATTGTCCTCCCACCTGGATCCGCTGGAGGAAGGATGTTGTGCAGATACGGCCTTGTGGCTGGACAAGATTCCTCACCAGAGATTTCAACAAAGCAGCTCTTGCGATCCAGGTCAGTTCGATCGAGATCCGATTCTAAGACTGTGGGCTAGACTCAAATTTTGCCACAAAGCATTCCAGCGAGTTTGATCAAATGAAGCCAATGCAGGGTGGGATGACCCTTCAGTGGATTTGTGCTGGGATTGTGCCCTTTAACCCAGTACAATGTTTCCTTTTCAGTTTGGTTGCTCCCTCCTCCCCTGTTATGACTCCAGTCAGAGCCCTGTCCGGATCCCCGCTGGTGGGGTTCCTGGTTCCACGGCTGACGGAGCGGCCCCTGGATCTGCTGGAGGAGGGGAATCTGTTGAGCCTCCGGGTGCGTTCGGAGCGCACGTCAGCGGATGATGGATGCAGCGGGTCTGGACACGGTGACCAGGGCCCCGTCTGCAGCATCTGTATCAATGCGAAACTGACAGAGCAGGATCAGTGCGCACTCGATGCGCCGTGCGTCGCATCTCGTTTCCTGGCAAACACAACGCACGGCGTGTCGGTGTTCCTGTTCTCCTCTTGCAGTACCTGGTTGCAATACCTGGATTGTGGCCGAAGTCCAACTCAAAAAATGCCAGCGTTTTGTGATGTTCGTTTTGAAAAAAAAGAACTTTTTGTGAGCAAGAAGAGTTGAGTTTTGGGGCACAAAATCAGGAGGCCAAACGGAAATGGTCATTGTCAGAGTGAGAAGAGTTGATCAGCTCCAATCCTCTGGAGCACCCCAGGTACATCCGGGGTCCCGTCAGCCCCCACCACACCTCCATTCCATCATGCGCATCACACCCCTTTGACAACAAATAAATGGCCGCATTTATGCAGAATTGAACAGCCCGGGACACACGCAAAGTGAGATTGAGTGCAGCTCTGCGTAATGAGGGGATCCGTGTTGCGTTTCTGTAATTACACCAGCCTATTGCGCTGGAGCACCATCAATCTGCGTGGACCCGGGGGCGGAGGCAGGGGGCGGCGCCACAGGGGGGGGGGGGCTGGGGGTTGGTCAACACTCACCCCAAGTTAATTTCTCATTCTTCTGTTGTCGTGCCCCAGAGGCAACATTTTCTCATTTTCACAGTTTTTTTTCCAAATTTGTGGGTCGCCCCCCGTTGATCAGGTGCCCAAGGAGAGGAACCCGACAACCTTCCCTGGGAGCCGTGGACCTTCAATCAAATTCTGTATCCGCCTCTCCAATCTGCGGAGGACCCGGGAAACCGAGCTGAAATAACTGATCAGGCGGGAAATGATGAATGGGGCCTGAATTTAATATGCAATTTTTATCCATCAAAATATTGGATCATTTTCACCCAGTTTTTTTCAATGCTTGAAGGATTAGTGGCAATGCAAACACAGACAAGGGGAAAGTTGCAATCTGCAATTTTAAAGCCAGAATGAGGCCCCTGAAACGTTTTGTTGTTCATATCAGTGCGATGTATCTCGTTTGAAGTTCGCGTTGGTGCCTTGGCGTCTGTTGTAAGGATCAGAGACTTTATTTTCACCCGAACAAAAGCACACGCACACACCACACACGCGAAGCGAAGACACCATGCGTGTTCGCACTCCAAGCACACACGCGTGCAAAACAGGCATGCGTACTACGTACTCACACAAAAAAGCACACACACGCGAGCGTGCTCACATTAACACACATTGTCGCCACGCACACACAAGCTTGCTCTCTTGCTCTTCCCACCACCCAACACACGCGTACACACACACACGTACACACACATACGTGCACACACATACGTACACACACACGCACACGCACACACACACACACACACACACACACACACACACACACACACACTGAATGGAGTAACAAATCATGACTTCTACGCGAAGCTTTCAGAAGTCCCGAAACATTTCTGACCACAAAGAACACCCTTTATGTGCACTTTCTTGGCTACATCAGAAACGCCTCTCGAGCGCGCGATCCTGATTGGTTCTGACGGAATTCGTCCGGAGCCGAGTCTCTTGATCCGGTTCCCGGATTTCCGCGCGGACGGAGGAGAAACCGGACTCACTCAGCCGCGATCACTCCCGGTGGTGCCTCGTGAACACGCAGGGGCGGATCCGGGGTTTGTTGCAGGCTTCCGGAGGCCATTGCATGGGCGTTCCTTTGTTCACGTTCTACTTCTCGTAATCTCCTGCCAAAATCGCATTCAAAACCGATTGGGAGTGAATTTTGGGTTGAGGTGCAAGTGAGACGCCTCAAAGCAAAAATATTTTGTGGCTCTGTTTCAACAAAGGGAAGATTAACATTTTGTGCTGGAAGACACACCAATGGATGTGAACAGCAACATCACTGGAAAGCAAACACATTTTTGATAAAAAGGATGCAACTTCCCAAAAGAGACTCGTGCAAACTCAGATTTGACCAAATTTGCCACTACGGGAAAATGAACTAAACTTTGGGCCGCGGAAAGGCACAAAGTTGTTTGGAGCAGACGTTTTGGTTCGGGGCGTGATTCGAACTCGAGAATTTCCTCTCACAGGCCGAGCGCCTCTTGTGTCAACCAGAGGAAAAAGTTTCACCAAAACAGCGCAAAGTAAGCATGTGAAAACAAAATATTGAAAGTCATCAGCATTGCACCCCTGCGTGAAGAATTAGGTTGAGGGTGTGGGCAGGAAGGGGTGAGGGAGACGACAGGTCGTTGGGATGACACAACGACCTCGCAACCTGTCACAAAAATGAGGAGACGAAAATTGACAGAATATGGAAACTGAAAGTGCTTTGTGTTTGGAATTTGCAAGAAGCAAAAATTTTCACTTGGAGTGGGTCAGAGGGCGACCAGCATCTCTCGGGTCCGACTTTCCTCGTGAAGTGATGTCCGCTCAGTCACCACATGTTTCTACGACCGTTCACGAATATTGCAGAACATTCATCATCAGGGTTTGTGTGCGCACATGATTCTCAGCATGGATACTCGGCTCATTCCGCGCCAATTAATTCGATTAGAAAAGACATCAATTCCACGCGTAATACGACGCGGGTTGTCATGGCGACACAAGGCGCGTCCGTCGCGACCAATCTGGTGGAAATCGGACGTGACACGACAAAAGCATTTTGGGACGCCTCCGCGCTTTTCTGTGGTTGCACAATGCGGCGTGACCCGCCATGGTCATGATCCGTCGCTCCAGGGCGCGGAGTTGTGGGGGGGGGGGGGGCAAAAATGACCAGGCGGATCATATGCGGATCAAGATTCGGTGACCTGTTCCCAAACATGTTCTCATGCATGGTCTCACGGGATCTGTTGCTTTTGGCCCCTGATGGCACAAAAACAATAAATGTTCCAGGGTCACGGGGCCAGATACAACCCAAGCACCGGACCTTGAGGCTGATCGAGCATTCGGGAAATCCCGCTGACATCTGAGGTCACGAATTTATCCCACATGCACCACTCCCAAGCACACTCACCAAAGATGCCTTGAGGACGGGACCCCCATTTTGAAGGCTCTTGAGGTTTGGGTCGGAAGGCTTCAGGGTCTTTGAGGCTCTGGTTTTCCTTCCATTCTAGCGAATGCGTGGTTCTTTTGTCCCTGTTCTGGCGCCACCCAATGGAAGTGGGCCGCGGCCACGGCGTAATCTCCTTGTTGACCACAGCGCGACGCCTGGTTCGATACAAACCGCTTCATGCGCACCTGTTGACACTGAAAGGCCCGGGTCCCGGGTCCCTGGCGCAAACAGACTCCGGTCGTAATCGACTCGTTTCAAGGATTCTGCAGCTGTGGCAGCCACTCTTTATTCGGTGAAGTGTTTGGTTTCAGTAAAGACGCTGACAGACAATGTTCAGACGGCAAAGGATTTGGACATGTTGCAGAGAGATTTGGTGAAGGTGTGGCACTCAAAGGCAAGAAGAGGGTTGCAATCCACCAACTAAAAAAATCTACGTAAAGAACTCTGGAAACATTTATGAACAGGTCTATGACACGGTCGTCGGGTGAGAAATCATTGGTGGAAAGGGCGGGAACGAGCGGCCCAGGTCCAGGAAGTAGAGCAGGTCTCAGATTCAATGGCTGCTCCCTGATGTGGAATGCACTCAAGCCCGTCTACAGATGTGAGTGGGAAGTGGAAGTTCCAGAGGCCAACAAAATTTATACCCCGTGGCTCTGCAGTCGGAGTGGACAGGTGGCTGAAGGATCCAGGGGCCCATGAGGACACACGCCCTGGGACCATGGGAACAAATTTCTTTTATCGCAACAGTCACGTCACATTTTTTCATGTGTGTGAAGTTGGAGTTAACCTTCCTCTCCACTGAGGACGGCCGGTCCCTCCAGAGCACACCCGATCCAGGATCTGCTGGAGGTGGCTCTGCAGTCCCTGTGTGTCCCGCTGAATGAAGCTCTCACTGCTTTCCATGCGGCTCACACGGCCTGATGACTCCACACACAAAAACCTCGCCCGCGTTTACGATGTGACATACGCGGTGTTTTCAGTGTAGGATCCAGAATTTCACTGGGGGGGACGAAGGCCAGAGTAGCTCGACCCAGACTTTAGAAATTGAAGATAACAGCGGAGGTGGCGCAAAATGAGTATCGACGGTGGAGGGGAGTCACGGGGCTCCGTGGATCCGCTTTTGCGGTGTTTGATACTGTAATTGGAAGGCAGATGTGTGATGGAAAAGGGAGTCCCGTGCGTGGAACATCTTTTGACCCTGATTGGCCTTGCTGGCCGGACCTCTTCCCCAGGATCTCGGACTTCACATGCGTCGCTGAACATGATGTAAACAGGTTGATTGAGTACACGCGTTGCCGCGTGTATGAAAGATCACTAATTGTGGGAAGCGCCAAATCCAGGGCAATTTTTCACACTGCGTTTGATTGCAGTGAATCAGGATTTAATTGGAGGAGGAGAAGGTTTCCGAAAGCGAAGTGTTTGCAAGATGCGGTCTGGGTCAAGGTCAAAAATGAAGTGCCTGGGGGGAGAGGTTTCTTTTCTCGGAGCTCGACCCTGGATCTTCCCCTGCGATCACTGCCATGCATTCCCTTTTGGATCGACTGTCCCTCATTGCTGAGTGCTGCCGTAGGCTCAACAGCCTCGGTGTCTGAGGCATGCACAGAGAGGGTGCGGACACGTCCGTTTCACGCTGCCCAGAGGTCAGCGCGTCGAAGCGACGCGGCGGGTCTGGCTTCCTGGATCCATACCTGTTCGCGCCCAGTGGTCCAGTGCTCGAGATCTCCGTGTGACGTGCTCCATGCATTTCGTCCCGCAACAGATCCATCCTTTCCCAGGGGCTCCCAGCAAATCCCTACTTGAGTGGCATGCAAAAAGTACAAGTTGTCGCCTGTTTTGCGAAGATAGAGGGGCATCTTGGTCCTGCACCCACCCCGTTGACCCACTGAAGTGTCTTTTTTCGTGGGCGCTGCGAGGACGGACCCAAGGGTGGGTATGAGATCAAAGTCAGCTTTCATGGGACCCCGTACGTGACTGGGCCAGCGCACTATGAGATCAAATTTAACACGAGGTTTGCGCCGAACCCCGCAAAGCGCAAAATCCTTCTGATCCCTTCTTTCTTTTTGTCTGCTCGCTTCTTTTGTCATTTTTATTGCACTTACAATGAAGCCACCCGCAGCATACAAAACTGAACGGAGTGACGTCATGACGAGTCGTTGGCTTATTTTCCGCTCTGATGTTACGTCGTTCTTCTTGGGGTTCGAAGAGAGTATTAAAACTTCCATTGTGCGGTACAAAGAGCTTCAGCTTCCACGGGTGGCCAGAGGGACGAGCACAGAATCTGGTCCCTGGAATCCACCGTGCGGGCAGGCGGGCCGTTTCTTTGGCTCCAAATGTGATGAAAGTGCAAAAATGCAAAAGTGTTTAAACCTACACCATGACTGCAGGCGCTTTGTTAAATTTTCAATGGATTCACCGGGCTCTGCCCCCTCCCCTCTGCCCCTCCCCTTGCACTAGTTTGCTTCAATACCAAAACCAAAAACAGGGCAAAGTGTGACTCTGGGTTTCCATGAGGAAACACGCTGCAGGTCTCCCGACCAAAGGTCCGGTTCACACTGAAACGCCACACGATTCCGTCCGACCCAATCAATTTTCCTCGTGACACTTGTGCAGCCAGGGGCAGGTCCAGAATTTGGTCACACAGTAACCTGTGCGGGACCAATTTTGACGGTGCATCTTCAGGGAAAACAAATCGTGTGTCAAGGGCAGGTGCCACGCCCATCTGGCTCCGCCTTTGAGCCCACACAGAGCAAGCGAAGCAAGAGCGGCCCAAATGCACATTTGACACTCACGACTCGTCTCCGTTTCTATTTGCAGGACCCGAGCTGCTCGCGTCACAACCCGAGAAGCCTCGTCCCGCCGGTCGTGACTCCGCTTGGTAAGTGAAGCCTCTCAAAAGTTGTTATCCACGTTACGATCCCAGAGTCGTGGGCGCTCGCTCCACACACAGGGAAAACAGATTCTGTTTCCGTGGGACGGTGTGACGTTGCCCAGTGGATTGAGGATGGAGCGTCAGAGTCTCTAACCCAGACACATGAATGACAAAATGAAGTTTAGTGCCATAGCTTGCGTTCCCTTGTTGCCGTGGTGGACAACTCACGTTTCTGAGAGGCAAAATGTTGCATTGGTCTCCGCCAGAACAGTCACTTCAACCTGGATGGGAAAGGCACACGCGTGTTGCTCGAAAACTCGTGCCTGGGCCTGTGCCCGAGTTTCCTCGCACCAAGGTTTTTTCCACGGGTCCGTCTGTTGGTGAGGCTGGAAGTGCGTCTCTTGGGCCATTGGGCCACGCTCACAAAGGGAGACCAAGGTTGCCTTGACCCGTATCCTTGTGACGTGCATCCAACGTGTTGGGAGAATTGCAAGTGGAAGAGAGGCGAGACACAAATCATACCCAGGAGCTCTCGATACACACGCGTCAAAAACAGCTCGTTTAATCTGGCTAATGGGTGCTGTGTGGAGCCTGCGTCGTCTTCTGGGATGCAACACGTGAAGTTTCCAGCCTGAACCTGGACAAAGTTGCTCGTGTCGCCTCTGGGCCCGTCACGCAGCATCACGTGGCGATGACAGATCCACGGGGAGTCCCATCGAGGCCAGTACCCACTATATGCGTCAAGCGGTACATACATGTGTTAAGGCAACGGGCACTGCGTCCCTATACGTGAATGGACGCATTGTCGTGGCTTGCAATGCCGGACCCAACCACAATCCCGTGTTTCAAGTGACGACGCGCGGTGTTGACGTGCGCATGCAGCGATGAATGCTGATCTGCAGGACGTGCGACGCAGCGCCCATTGACCAACGCACGACGCTTGCACTGTGAATCAGGGCTCCGCCTCTCAGATATGATTTACTGAGCAAATAACGCTGGCGTCACGAGCAGCATCTTGATAAAGCTCCATTGTTGTTCGGTTCTCATGGATCTGCTCGAGGGAAGAAAAGCTTCAATGAGATAATAAAATAAAAAAGCTATTTAGAAGCCTGGAGTTTTTCAGGACGGCTTCACGCCTGATTCACACTCGGTGCATCGTGCAGTTGCGTTGACGCGTGCACACGTGCGTCTGTTGGCTTTTGCGTTGCAAGTGATGAGAGGTGCTTCACACAGGGTGCGACACCAAAAATGTTTCTGTCATCCGTCAGTCAATGAGCGTTGCGTCGCAACTTGCAATCTAAAGCCTCTGCTCCCGTGAACCTGTCAGCTCACTGCAGCGAGGGGTCTTTTCACACCGGATGCGTTCCATGTCGCATTCTGTGCTACTCCATCGGCAGAGTGCACAACGCAACTTGTGTGAACCCAGTTCTAGGCGTGGCCTGTGATGCGAGTGACGAGTGCGTAATGCATGAAGCATCAACTGTGAACTCGCCTTCCGAACTGCTTCATTTTTGTCTCCTCCCCTCTCGAGACTTCAATGTGTTTTATTTCACGTGTTTGAATCGGACAGAAACGTCTCCTGCACAGAATAAAAGAGGACAATTTTGACAGCTGCGATTGGATTTCCGTTTGAAAACAAACTCGCGTGAAGTCGCTGCTTTCTGTCCAAGGGCGAGATTCTCACAGTCTCGTTGGAGCTGTTTCAACAGATTTCTGTGTGTGGAACCAAGAAGGTGCAAACCCATTTCACGGGATATTGGAAAACAAGAGCATATGCTGGTCTTGACACTTGCCGCAGAAATTGCATTTTGTGCATGCACTGCCCCTTCTCGCAAGTCTGGAGAAGATCTGAATCACACCAAAAATATGTTGACGCCGACAAAAGTTCTCGTTGTTCACTTCGTGGTTCTTCTGCGGAGTGAAGCTTCGCGTTGTTTACGTCCAGCACTAAGCTTTCACCACGACCAAAAGGGGACGGTCAAATCCTTTCTTACGGAAGGTTGGGAACCGTCACAAGGCTTCATGGATCCAGCCAAGGTGTTGATAAGGTTCGCCCGACTCTTGACCTTCACTTCGCGGCCTATCTGCGTGGCTGACTCCTCCGCGACGGAAGGCCGCGCGTACTCACGACGACTTAACATTTGGCTGGTTCCAGCGATACGCGCTAATGACTCAGGATTTCCTCGAGCTGCAGAATGCAGAGCAGGATTGGTCCAGTGGGCACTGAGGGCCGGTGTGTGTGTGTGTGTGTGTGTGTGTGTGTGTGTGTGTGTGTGTGTGTGTGTGCGTGTCTGTGTCTGTGTCTGTGTGTGTTGATTCCATCTTTGAAATGAACCCTACAGAAGGTGAGTGTGCGACAAATGGCATGACGCGCAAAAAATTGCTTGGCTCAAACTTCCCAGGGTATTTGAATCGAGGGCATGTGTTTGAGCCTGGAGTTGGGAGATTCAGCCGTTGTGAACTTTGCTTCGAGCACGTCGCACGTAAACAGGCCGTGGAACACAGCAGAATTCCCCGCGGCTGACTTGAGAAAACTGCATGGCTTTCAAAGCAACAGCAGAAACCATGGGCCCCATGTGGCCACAGACTTCACCACTGGGAAAATTGTGGGCATGGGAAAATCCCCGCAGTCGCCTGCTGCACATTGCATAGAAAAAAGTGTTTGGAGCGAGAAAGCGAGTGCAGGAGAAACATCTTTTGAGACTGAGAAGAATAAACAAGCCTAACGAGGAGCAAATTCATATGATGGAGCGGCGGAGGCAATTGTCGGGCAAATCAAAGGGATTCCAACGCAAAGCGCATTACATCCACCTTCCGCTGATCACTCCCTGCCGAAGGGAGCAAGAAGTCATTGTGTGCGCAGGCGCGGCTTTGTGTGAGCAACCAATTAGAAGCCTGAAGGGAATATGTAAATTTGCTCAGCTGCAATCAGTTGGCAAGGACACAGGGTCTGTGGCCCGTTTCACACTGGATGTGTTTTGAGTTGCTTTCTTGTGCTGGGCAATGAATGCTGCGTCTGCGTCCTTGTATGCAATGCGGCACTCGTGGTAGAGATGCAGCGCAAGACGCACCCAGTGTGTAATAGGCCTGAGGCACTTGGAGAACGGACCTGGAATGGGTCTCAATGGAATTGGGTTCTTCTGGAAGTGCTGCTTGAAAAAAGTCGTTGTCCATCTTGATCCAGATCCGCTTTTCTCTGCGTGTTTTGTTTGGATTGTTTGTTGCCAGCAAATAAGGGTGCACTGATGTTGGTGTACATGTGTGCGTGTGCGTGTGTGTGCGTGTGCGTGTGTGAGAAGCGCAGATACTCACACAATGATGTTCCTGCGGAGAAACACACAAATAACCTTTCTGCTGAAGCCCCCTTTTGTTTGTGGGCGAAAGAGCCACGAGACACGAGAGAGAGAGAGAGAGAGAGAGAGAGAGAGAGAGAGAGAGAGAGAGAGAGAGAGAGAGAGAGAGATTGAGATTATCACACTCTGTATATGTGTTTATAGTGTATAGT
>JAAUXT010116465.1_pt1 | contig 19756 bp, 29 predicted proteins | sample 7278171 | NCBI WGS metagenome assembly JAAUXT01 (sample SAMN14350112, study PRJNA611818) | marine sediment metagenome | isolation source: surface marine sediment (1.8m) | place: French Polynesia: Moorea | collected 2018-08 | reverse complement strand
GGAAAATGGCATTAGCAGAACCATGGCTTATTACTTTGGAAGAAACAGAACTGCTCTCTTTCCTGCAACAGAACATTTTACGTAAATTAGCTGAAGAAGCAGAGAGACAAGGTCTCTCTAAGAGAGATCCACATGTGGTACAGGCGGTGGTGGCCTATTTTAACAAGGGACTGCTGCCACACCACATCTTCCACTGCCTGGTGTGGCGCCTGGCCCACTCGTTTTAGTGGTAAGTACAACCCATGTCACTCCACAACGAGCTTGCATGCACATCGTGACTGGAGAGTCGCAATTGTCCGAATGAACTCACCAGCCGTGCGCTTTCATGGCATTCAGCATTATCTTCACCCTCGGATCTGAAATTCGGAGAGACGAACAACTTTGAACAACAGAACTTCATTTTTGTGCTCGTATAATATATAAACTGGGCCGCACACCTGAAAAAACTCGAAGCTCAACAAGTGCACCTTGCATCTTTTTGTGCATCGGCTGCATTTGCAGTGTAGTGATATCACAAACAAACAGGTTGGTATCTCAGGAGAGACTGGCGGGAATCTCCGTATTTTTTGCGGTAAAGTCAATTTTTTCGTTCAAATGAGGAAAGAGATTTGAAGCCAACGGCAACATTGGCACGTCGGAGACAGTTGTGACATTTTCTCCTCACACCTCGCCTTTTGTGCTGCCGCACCAGTGGACCACCTGCATTCGGGGTCCTTTGCTGTTCGTCTGACAAATCAGTGGAAAACAGATTGAAACTTACCGTCACAACATTTTGTGATTTTCATGTAGCATTTGCCCTGGTTTATTTTGTATCTGTCAAAAAAATTCACAGTTTGGTAGAATTTGACATCTCGTGCTCCCTTTCTTTCTGGAAAATAGTCATAACCAAACTCTGATTCTGGAGCAATTTTACTCGCTCCTTTGTCCTCTTTGAACGTGGAGCCTGATTTGTTGTCATTTCCATCCTGACCAGACATTTCAGTCTCGTTTGAGCTGTCAAGGTTGACACCATGTGGGGGGAACTATGTCGTCTGCTCGTGTCGCGGGTCGCTTTAACGCACTGCCGGAAGCGACATCTGGTGTTGGCGAAAGTATGCAAAATGTCGCAAGAGCGATGAATTTTCACTCGGGAGGCAACAGTTCCGGATGAAAAGAAGGTTTTATCAAGGTAGGATTGTTCTTTAGATCCTGTAGATTGTTTTTGCCGCGCATTTGTCTGAGATATGTTGCGCAGCGGTTGAACTTTTGAATGGCTTGTGAGCGATAAATGAGGTATTTCAAAAACAGCCCAGTGGTAAGCATGTGGACAGTTGAATTTGAGGTGGCGGGTTCGAATCTTGTTCCAGCCATAGGTAGATGAGGCAGTTTACGACAAATTAGAGCGAATGTCTCACGTGGTTATTTTCAGAAAAAAAAGCAAAGTCAGTGTTCGTTTTGAGAATTTGTGAAGCCATAACACGAGTTGGCGCACACTTCATTCAACGAGATTTGAAGTCAACTGGGCTTCGGGATTTCATCCAATTTGCAAAACAAAGTAGACTAGTCTGACACTTTCCGTGAATTTGCAGACAGACCAATCAGTTGTGTTCGTTGACGACTCGGTGAGACAAGAGACCATGGATTTCCTGAAAGCGTGTCTGGATGAAGTGGCTCTGGAGGGATTGGACGGTCAGTAGTTACTGCTCTTTCGTCTTGAGAATTCCACCTTTTGCGAGAGAGTTCGGTGTGTGTGTGTGTGTGTGTGTGTCCGCGCGCGCGCGTGTGTGTGCACGCATGCGCACGGGCATGTGTACAAAGGACGCGCTCACATATCGAGCGTGTGTTGCAGGTGTCACTGTGCCCTCGCTGTGGCTGCGGCTCCAGACGAGAAAACCCGACTTCACACTCAAGTTGGACGACAGCTCGAAGCAGTACATCTGGAAATGGCTCGTGCAAGAAGGCGACTTGAGGTGACTCTCTTTGCGTCACCGGCTGCATCGATGAGTGCTGAATGATTGCCGACCTTCTCACGTTGACTTTGACAAGACCTGTTCCGTATTTGCCAAAACATTTTTCTCTTTGATCGAACATCCAATTGGATTTGTTGGAAACGTCAGACCTTTCTGCATTGCAGCTTTTACGAGCTGCCGCAACCTCGGCCTCCGCTTGAGATCTACAGCCGTTTTGACTTCGTTGACAAAGATACGAAGATATGTGTGGAGTTGGTAAGTGTTTGAAGTGGCGAGTTTCACAGGAACCTCGTGTTCACAAAGGTTATTTTCAAAGACATCCTGCTTTTACGAGAGGACGCAGTGGCTGCCGGTTCCTTGTACGTTCTGTTTTCCAACACTGCAAAGATCAGAACACTGACCGGTTCAATGGAAGGTCTGAGCGGACGTGAGCGAGGCCGTTTGGTTGTGTTGTAGGAGCGGTACCCGCCCGACCCGTACCCCATCAACGTCATCAAGGACGCCAGCGTCCGTGGGTCGTGCAGCGCGTTCGGGACGCGCCGTGATGTGACGCGCGAGATCAGGGAGAGTTCCGACACGCTGCAGGAGACAGAGGCGAAGTGAGTCCGGGATGCAGCTCCTGTTGGGTTCCTTCTGATGTGACCTGATGTTCAGGGCAATTCCAGGGTGCAGTCGTGGAGAAGGAGAGTCCAGACATTTCTGTCCAATTGTAGCTTGTGTGTGGGACTGAACTTGGAATTCACTGCCTTGATCAAACACAGAACAGCGTGGATCTGTGTTTGTCTTGTCTTGACTGTTTTCCATGCATTTGCTCGTGTTGTCAGGTACGGAGAGAGCCTGGTGGTGGTGGCGTCGCAGGCGATGCGGAATCTGGCGCTGTTCGGTGCCGAGGCCTCGTCCACCGTGGGTCTGTTGAGCCCGACGCTCTACTGTCTGCTCGAGAGGATAGGAAGGTGAGAACTGCGTGCGCGTTGCACCCCCTCCCTCCCACTTACCTGGAACTTGAAAATTGTCGAGACACTTCGACGTGTGTGTGTGTGTGTGTGTGTGTGTGTGTGTGACACTATAAGAGAGAACGGTCACTCAGTTTGCTTCTCTCTGCAGAGCTCGTTGGCACGGGGAGATAACGCACGGAGAGACGGGGACGAAGGTTCTGGTCCCCGATCCCAAGACGCTGTACTACTTCAAGAAGGTTTTGAAGAGATACAACCTCATCACAGAACAGGTGAGTTGGGCACTTGTCGCACGCGGAAGAGATAGGCTCCTCAAACGAGAAAGCGTCAATTGTTCATTCAAGCACAACAGCACAGGCAACATGTGCGCCCGCTCCCTTCGTTCCATTTGAAGCGTGGTTCAGATTTGTTGCAAGAAACTGGACCAACAATGTTGATTTCGGGTGTTTTGTGATGATTCTTTGTTCACAGATGGGCAAGTAAACTGGGTCGCATCTGTGTCGATGCTTGTCAAGGGGAAGAAATATTTGTTTCCCTCACTGGACTGGGAATGTCAATTTCGTGCACTGATATTTTGCCACCAGGTGGGAAATTGAACTGAATCTGTGTCGTGATGTATTGCGTGGGTGAGCTTTGATTTTTGTGCTGACGCAGCAATTCTCGATGCGGACGCTGAAAGGACCGAACATCCACGCGAAGCTGCTGCACCTGCCTCGCTTCTTCATGACGCGCAAACCCGTCTATCTCGCCAACCTCGAGATCCTGACGCAAAAACTCGACGAGCGCCCCAACAAGATGGAAGTTCTCAGCAAGATCAGAAGTGAAATGGTGAGACGGAGAGTTGTTCGTGCATTGTCACTAAAATGGCGACAGCACCCTGGAAACCTGTCAGACATCGATGGCTGATCAGTTTTCCCCTGGTGTCTCGTGTCAGGAAAACTGATCCACTGCACTGTTGTTGGAGATCGTGTAAAGCTTAGAAAGGAGACTTGCTATTGGTTATCAACTGGTGCTGATATTGTTTTATCCGCGTGCCCGACTTTGTCTTGTACCGTATGTGCACGTGACGGACCGACTGGGTGGGAGGGGGAGGGGGACAGCACAGTTAGAATCTGCAAGTTTGACTTCGTTCCTTCTCCAACACACATTTTTGGCGCGCGCCTGATTTTCTATTTGTGACTCTAGTTTGTCTCGTGTTTTCAGGGTCTGAAGGAGAAAGTGTTCAAGAGGCTGTACCAGATCGGAGAGAAGTACGTGGAGACGGACCAGATGCTGCACAGAGAAATCTACCCCGACGCTCTTCCCTCCGAGTACAACGTCAAACAGTGAGTGGTGCACCAGGCCGTCTGCGCATGCGTCGAAAGGTCGATGCGGGGTGCGTCCAGGGGCAGACATTATGGGGGTGGGGTTGGCTGGGCCGCCCTGTCTGACCCCAACTTTTTCCTCATTTTTCCACAAAAAACACTTCCACAGTTGGAGTTGGCTTCAGGGAATTGGCCCCCTTCTTCACCAGATCTCCGAACCGTCCCTCCCGTCGCATCCCTTTTCACCCCGTCTTTGTTTCTTGCCGCAGTTTCAACTACGAGCGCTTCATCAAGGTGCTCAAGCTGAAGAAGGTGTATCGCTACCAGCCGAGCGGCGGCGACGCGACGTGGGGGCGCGACACCGGCGGCGACGGTGGCGACAACAGCGACGAGTCGGAAGAGGACGACACCAACCGTGAGTCGTCCCTTCCGTGACTCGTCACACGGCAGATTTGGGTCTTCTCTTGAGAAATTGTGGCGAGGGGGAAAGTGTTGTATTCAACCTCGGATGTCGAATGGCTTCATTGGTTGAATTGTTTTCATCAGAAAACCACTGTCCAACGTGCAGCACTGATCAGGACCCGGCCCCCCGGCCAAGAATGACGATTTGGTGGTGGTGGGGGGGGGGGGGCTCACTGGCTCGGCGCGTTTCTACACTGTCAAGTGTTCTTGTTTGTGGCAGAGCCTGTGCAGAGATGGGGTCGGACTGGGGGCGAGACGATGCTGCGCCAGGTGTACGCGTTCGTGCGCTCAGCCGGGACGCAGGGCGTCAACCAGCCGCAGGTCGGGCGCGCGTTCGGCGTAAGCCAGGTGCGTAGCGTGGCGTTGACATGCGTGGTGAGGTGTTGACAGCCGCTGTGTTGTGTTGATATGCGCATTGTTTTGTTGGGGTTGTGTTGACAGAGCGCAGATCGAGGGAGAGAAGGTTGTGATGAATGTTTCAGCGCTTGTGTCCCACACGTGACAGCAGTTGCTCAATCTTCCGTGTCTTTTTCCAGCTGGATGCACGATCGCTCTGTCGGAACCTGGAGAGACGCAACTTCGCCAAGTGCGTCATGACGGATCGTGGGAAGCAGAAAGTGCAAATGTGAGTGACCTATCTTATAATTTGTGTGTGTTGAAAATTGTATCAAGATCATTGCAAAGAAAGTTTTGTGTGCACAGGTCAAAATGTGTGTGTTTTAGAAGTTGGTAGAACTTTTGCTTCAATGCACCTGTCCCCAGTGCACTACGAGCGTGTACATCGCCCGACCCCAAATGTACACTGCGCCTGCGCGTGAGCACGTGTGCCTAGCTTCCCATGAGTTCTCATCGAACCGCGTGGCAAGGTGCGTCTACCCACAGGGAGAGACAGCAAAATCCCAATGAGTGGCATGTTGAGACTGGATGCGTCATGCGTTGCACCCCAGCACATTGGAGGGGTGAGACGCATGGGCCACACACACTGTGAACCAGTGGCCAGGCACCCGAAATCAGGAGACACGGGGTGAGGGCTCCAAGGTTCTGCCGAGGTTTAGGCAGGTCTTGGCACAGGCCTCCTTGAGACCCATGCAGGCCTGGCCATTTCATGTCCCCATCCCAAATGGCCAGACCCCCATGTCGGGAAGTACCCGTGTCTCCTCATTTCATTCCCCCGGTCTCGTCCCAGGTACATCGCGGTGGATCTGCTGGAACAGAGCGAAGAGCACGAGACGCTGCAGACACTCAAGGCGAACCTCAAGACGTCTGCGAAGAAAGGAACCGCCGCTGGAGCCAAGGGGAGCGAGAGATGTGAGGAACACAACCTGCGTTCGCTTATCGTGTTCACCCGTGAAAAAACCGCACCCAAGTATCAGACACCGACGTTTGCCTTTATTTTGTGGTCCCGTCACGAATTTTTCTTTCATGAACAATGCTGTGCCCACTCTTTTCAATCACATTCCGTCGTTGTTTGACGCACAGCCCAGTGTCCAGGGTTCCCTGTGAAAGGGCGTCAGACTTGACCTGCAGTTGTAAGTCGTGTTCTGCAGATTCGATGACGCTTCGAGCGGCGAAGCGCGCCAACATGGTCCTCGACATCCTCAAGGAAAACAAGATCATCGACCAGCTCTTCGTCCTCAGGAAGGTGCGTCACCTGTGTCTCCTGTTTGTTGGGGTTTGAACGGTTTTGTCGGTTGTTGACTGTGTGCTGGTGGAAGGGTTGCAGACAACAAGGGCTACTGTTTGTTGGCGCTGACTTCTGAACACGTGCTTTCTGAACACGTGCTGTCAGCGGTTGAAAAGAGCAAAAAGGCGTTGATATCATGAGTGCTTCACTGGATACACGCACACACGAACACACTAGTCTTGGGAGCGTACAAGCGCGCGTGCACACACACACACACACACACACACACACACTCTGTCTCTGTTTGTGTCTGTCTTTCGCGCTCGCTCTCATGCCCACACCAGCACTATTTTACGGGTCCGGTTGGCAAAGAAAAATGCGGCCATCTCATGAGATTCAAATGTATCTTGTCCTTTCACAGAAAGTGCAGGAGCTGGAGGCGAGTGAGGGCGTCAAGACGAACGTGGACCGGAAGACGGTGGCGCGCCTCGTGGACCACCTCGCCGCAGAGGGCAAGATCACCAAATACGAGACGAGCGTCACCGTCGGGGACCAGGAGAAAAAGGTCGGGCACCAGAGGCCTTGGAAAAGAAGGGCGGGGACCAGAGGGGAGCGTGAGTGAGACCAGAGCGAAGACGAGAAGTGTGGCGTACGAAAGGGGGCGGAGTTCAGTTGGAAGGGGTCAACCCCTGAACAGGGAAGTGGGCCCTCGTGACTCAATTCCACGATATTTGCACGAGACCAAGCCTTGCCTCGTGTAGACTGAGAGAAACTCATTCACGTACGTTCCTTGACGCCACCGGGCATCGGTGGCTCGGAGGTCTGGTAGGAGGTTGGAGGTGGTGTCGGTACTGTTTTTGCGAAGTGCGCCGGCGAAGGAAGGCGGGTCCATAGGGGCGTGGGAGATAGGAACTGGGTGGCAGACACATTTGGAGTGGACATTGTCACGAAGTTCTATGATCCTTCAAACGAGCAAAGCGGAAAGCACTGAGGAACGTCTCAGCCACAAGGCGCACTTTGTGATTTGTTTCTAATCGAAGGAGTTGTCAAGTTGAGGTCTGAAAACGCACTTCTCTGTTCGGAACCGGAAGTGACGTGTTTTTCGTGCGTTGCAGCTGGTGTTCCTGCTGGATCAGAGCGTGGACGTGGGCGGCACGCTGTTCGCGAGCGCGCTCGAGGCGACGCGATGCCGGCTGCTCGCGCTGCCCAAATCGAACGCGACCCAGGCGCAGCCACCCGAGGACGAGGTGCAGAAACAGATCCAGGTGTGTGCGGTGTGTGTGTGTGTGTGTGTGTGTGTGTGTGTGTGTGTGTGTGTGTGCGGGTATGTGTGTATGGCTGGGGGAAACATAAGCAAGGGTGTGACTTTGGTGGGGTTCTCAAAGGTGAAGAACAAATTGGCGAACAGAGAAATGTGTCAAGAAACCTTGAACAACTTTTCTTGCCATGCTCTGTGAGAAAGCAACAGATTCTTTGTGGAGAAAAATGCAGCGTGCTGGCGAAAAAAAAAAGTTTGCTGAACGAGTGAAAGTGAGAAAACGTAACAGCACTATTTTTTCCCCCTTTTCAGAAACAAACGTTTGACATCGGGAACCCGAACTACAACCTCCTCAAGAGCAAAGTGCAGAGTCACCACATGAAGTACGACCTGGTGAGTGCTGCGCCCGTCGTGTGGTCAGAGACTCGGTCCAAGTCGGTGCTCCCTTCTTGCAAGGGGCGCATTTTTTTCGGCCAATCTTTGCAAGAAAACAGTTTCCAGTCAGGTGCCTTTCTGCATGTGGACAGTTTGCGTGATGGACTCAAGGTTACCAGCTGTGGCATTCAGCTTGTGCGATCATTGTATGCAAATCATGGAAGTCTGGCTTCCAGGATTTCGCATTGCCCTCCCCCCCCCCAACCAATGTTCAAAACTTTGCGTGACTGACTGCTCGTGTGAATTGAAGTGGTATACCGCAGATGTACGCGGAAAATTTTTCGGGGAAAGCGGGTGAACACGTGTGTGCACAATGGTCATCATTACGATTGCTGATGGCGGTGCCAACAGCCTTGACAGGAAACGTTGGTTCACTCCGTTTCAGGACGCTCGGCGGAAGTACGGCTACCTCGCCAAGTTCAAGCGGTGCCAGGTTCTGCATGAGTTCCTCTGCTACCTCACCTATACCTACAGCGAGGCCAACCCGGACGAGGTGAGTCTCTGCGACCGTGTCTCCAGGAGTGCGCAGTACAGGCTAATGCGAAAACAAACCTGACAGGCCCAGCCCGGTTTGGCTTCTGTCAGACAGTCCGACAGGCTTGTTGATCGATGAATAGTTCTTCAGATGAAGAGACTGGTGAGGCACCAAAAGCTTTCAGACCACATAGGGTTTTGTGAGATCGTTGTTCAACGGTGAAAGAAAGGCAATCCTGGTGCTTGAAACGTTTCTTGGACAACACGAACTCACAACAGGGACTGAAATGCGTGGACAAAGGGGCCTCCTGGCCACATTTTCAAATGAAACATTTGTTTTGTCCTTTCAGGACGACGAAGGTCACGCGAAAACGCCATTCGCTGTGATGAAGGTGAGGCTGATAGAAACCACGTGACTGGCCACCCGGAAACGCGTGGATTCAAACTTGAAGCATGGGTTGTGATGATCAGATTCTCAGGCGTGGACTTCTTGCAATTTTATTTTGCACACGCCAAGCACGAAGTACTTTGGCGTGTGTTTCAAGCTTTGGGGAAATTATGTGGGCTCACTACCCTCTGGCAAAATCTACACGTTTCCTGTTGGGCACAGTGTTGGTGAAATTTTGCCTGCCAAGATACGTGTACTTTGTCTCGTGTTGTCCCCGCCACACCGCCAAGTGCTGGTGCAAAATATTGTTGCCGATTCGGACAATTTGCTGATTCGGCGTGTGTCCACACTGCCAAGTGTTCTGGTTCCCGTTTCAGGATGATGACGACAGCATTCTGCAGAGCGCGCATGTCTACAAGGACGAGTACACGTGGCGCCGCTTCATCCCGCCTCTCCCCGGCTACAAGGGTGCGTGCGCATACTTTCTCTGTTTCTCTTGGGGGGGGGGTGAGGAGGGTGCTTGTCCAGAATCAGCTTTGTTTCAGTCACGTGCTCAGCGGAGCACAACCAATGCAAAGGCGTTGTTGTTTTGCTGGAAAATGAGTCCGAACGTCGAACTGGTGAGGCAGTTGTTTTGCGCATGTCACTTTCTCGGAGCACGAAGAAAGCTGGAAACAACCAGACTTACCATAAAATCCCGAGAAAAGGACCCCCTTTTGATGCTCAAAAATTGATGCCAAAATTTGGGGTGGTCTTATATGTGAGGATTTACCTTTTGGTATCAAAGTTGAAAGTTAAGAGTCAAAAAAAGTGAGTAAAGCATTATATAAGTGTAGGATAAGTCAAAAGAGTATCTGAATAAAAATAAGGAAACAAAAAAAAAGTTTGCTCAAGGAGCATAAATTCATAACTTTTGAAGAAGAATAAATACTATTATTACTTTGGGATGGGAAAAATATTTGGAGAAAGTAATTTTGAAGAGGAATTTTTTGGGTTTTGATCACAAAAAATTTAAAATTTGCTTATGTGAATTATTTGCCAGAAAATGTCAAAAATGGCTTTGTACTGATTTTGTGGCTGAAAAAAAGGGGGGTGGTCTTATACGCGAAGGGGTCTAATACGTGGGATTTTACGGTCAGTGGAGACAGGATTCTGTTTTCAGGAGAGTTCGGTGAGTACTTGCAGAGTTTCATCAAAGACACTACGTCATGTTTTTTGCAGCAAAGCAAAGAGCGGTGGCAAAATTTGATATCCAGTTGTGTTGCTGATAGCTGAAATGGTTTCTTGACGCACAAACCTTGCGAACACACAAAGATCAAATGGTGACTTAATTCCGCATCTCTATGAAAGCCTCTTCACTGGTCAGTGTTCAGAAGTCAAAGTCTGATTGACTCTGATCTTTTGGCCTTCCTCCGTACACAAGCGTGCCATTTGGCTTGATTTTCTTGGGAGGGGATAGAACCAGGCACTGACCAGCTGACGCTTGAAAGGAGGAGATGGAGGGGGGGGGGTCCCAATTTGAGCAGGTCCACCGTCCCCCGTTGCAGGTAGAATTGCAGGTCCTACTCGAGCACCTACCTCAAAAATATGGGCAGGTACCACCACTCACCCCCTCCCAGGACGGTGGTGCCTTGGGACACTCCTGAGTTCAAAGCTGTGTGCAAAGTTCGACTTTCTTGCTCGCGCGGCAGACTCAGGTTTGACTGGTGTGCTCAACTTGGAGAACCCAAGCTTCGATCGCGAAAACGAAAAAATTCCTGTGACGGTTCAGGTAGACACAGGACATGTAATGATCAGAATGAATTGTTTGAATGTGGGCAAAGCGCAGCAAAACGGTCAGGTGCAGAAGGTGCACATGTCGCCACCTGGATGCGTGCAGGCTGCCTGGACAATTCCCGTCTCTGCAGAACTGTGTCGTGGGCCTTGTGTGTTCGTTGGAACGGTGCAGAAACGCAAACAGGATATTTTTGTGCAATTTCAAACAGCACATAATTGGCAAAAAGGGGTTGAGAGACGTCGAGGAAGGTGTTGGGGCTGCTGGAGCATTTGGCGGAAAGGGGCAGGTCGAGGGCTGGAAGGAAACTTTGTGTTTTAAGAAAGCTAGATCCACATGCTGAAAACAAATGTCTATTTGGTCTGGATAAACCCAGTCGGAACCTGCACACGAGATTTCACACAACACCAGACTGCTGGGGAAAGTATAAAAGTACACCGCAAACACCCACGAAAAACACGCTATCGTGTACAGTTTTGTCACTTTTCCTGTCGAGGGCCCTTTGAAACAAAGGTGAATCGTGGAACATGCGCACTCAGACGTGCAGCGATCTGTGTCACCCGACTCCTTGCACTGTCATCAAAACGCATTTCAAACGTTTTACAGTGTGAACCTTGTCATATTCTCCTTGGCGATGACAATGATGATTGTTACCGCTTGACACGCCGTGCCTTGGTTGCGTTTATCTACCCTGACGCGGATCGATGTTTGAAAGCTGCGCTTGGTTGACTGGGCACATCTCCAGAGTTGCACCATTGAGACTTGGAAGTGGGTCTGACTCGAACGCAGCTTCAGCGAATCCATCGACATCCGGATTGACGGACCACAAACACCAGTGAAAGAGAAGTCAACGCTTCTGTGTGTTGTGCCCCGCAACCACGAGAAACCCACAAAATGACACTGCTCGAGTCCCGAGGTACCTGAGAAAAAACGTTGGGCTCATTTTCGAGAGCAACCCTGTTTCACTCTTTGATCTCACAGTCTTGACACCGAACTGGAACTTGTTGCGTCTCACAACAGAAACCTTGACACCAGCGATTGACGCAAGTCCTGTTTGTCCAGAATCAATGGGGCTGAATAATTGACGAGTGTCTCAGGCCGGCGCGCAGGCAGGTAGCCTAGCGCGCGCATCGCGCCTGCGCACTGCTGCTCGATGACGTCAGCGATGCGGAACGGGAGCTCGGCGCGCCAGCCACTCACGACGCTGCGCGAGTCCCGCGTCGTCGAGTACATGTCTCTGAAAGGAGAGAGTGAACGTGAGGATGGGCAGAACTGAAGCGTGGTGCGTTCGGGTTCGAAGCTCCACCCCTGCACCACTCACTCAAAGCACTGGCACCACCATTGACATCTGGTGGACAAAACTGTTGATCGGAAGCAGAAAATGAAAGACACCCCTCCCCACTGGTCTCATCACACACTATCCGTTGTTTCGTGAGGGATATAGCGAATGGGAGGCTCCCTTGCTTCCGGTAAGTCGGGTTTGCAAACGGAGGACGCCCTCACTCTGAGCTTTGGTGCGTGTTCTTGTCGACCCACTGGAGGACGCGTCTGTGTACGGGGATGTGGAGGAATTCGTACATGGCTGCGGCCAAAGCTTTGGGTTCCAGAGCCACGTCTTCAAAGCGAACGAGCCTGTAGTTCTGCGAGAGCCGAGTCTTGGCCAGAGCCTCCAGTCTCTCCAGATCATCTGTCAAATTTTCACAGTCTGTGTGGCTCTTTGTGGCTGCTTTCCTCACAATGTCTTCTGTGTTGGAAGAGAAGAAGTCCTGCAGCGATTGTTGGTCTTTCAGCACCTTGACTTTGGTACGTGACAACCACGTGCTCCTGGGGTCGCGCACCAAGTGAATAACCTTGACACCATTTTCCAAAAGGTCAAAGAGTGCTTGGTTTGAAGGCAAAGAGATTATCTTGGCTCCGGTGTATTTTCGGGCTTCACACTTTGCTTCGAAGTCGCTCAGTGGCTTGGACTTGCAGTCGTGGTGCCTGGGGTCGAAGATCCTGCACTTCCATGTCCTCAGGTACAGCTCAAACGCGTCAATACCCGTGGACGTTGCTTTTTCCACGTAAGGTAGAAAGTGGCAGTTGAGAACTTGGTCCAGATACTTGGGGCCATGTTTGGTCAGGTATGAACTGTCGACCTGCAAGCAAATAAAATCCTTTTGGGACAGTGAAGAACGGAGTCCAAGCAACGAAGGATGTGGGCACGCACTTACACATCTCTCTCACTCGGAAAGCTGCGGGTACGGCTCTGAGTTCAAGCCAAGATATTAAAATTGAGCAGCAACAAGGTGTGTCAATCTTGACGCGTCTGATAGGATTTGCATCTCAGGATGCACGTCGTGGTGCCGCCCTGCAGCCCCCATCTCTGACAAATTGAGGACCCTTCCGGCCACAAGCTGAGGTTCCAGGTAGCGCGTCACCACACCGACAGGTCTCACTCCTCAAACCAACTTTTCTTGGGTCTTCATCTTTGGGAACGTTGGGGTCTTGAAACCGAAAAAATGGCTCGAGGTTCAGTTCATAAGAATACAGTTCGCCATCCGACTCACCTGTTTCTGCAGACTGAGCAGTTTGAGAGGCTCGAACAGGTAGAAGATGTCCGGGTGGTTGCTGAACAGGTCCCCCACGAACGAAGATCCTGAGCGGTATCGGGTGTAAATCACAAACTGCACCTCTTTCCTTTGGCCTGCCAGAAGCGAATCGTTGCCTATTGGCGGGTGCGTCATTGAGGTGTGATCAGCAGGGTCACCAGTCCTGAATCCACCGTTGCTCCGCAGAAAGGCGTGGAAGGTTGAGGCGAGACCCGTGTTGGTGGCCTTGAGATGACTGTCGAAGGTTGTGATCCAGAGGACGCAGAGGGAAGTCAGCACCAGGAGCCAAAGCGCTCCCTTCCGGGGCCTCAGCGAGACGAACCGGAAGCACTGGAAACGTTGCTCCATGATCTGTGGAAAGAAACGTGTTGCAGGTATTCGTGGTTGCGCCTGAAGTTGAGAACCCAACGCTACTCTGGCGCACAGAGTCAATGAAAAAATTGTCACGAATCGGACAACTGCGAGCCTTGTCGGTGCAGCGCACTTGATGCAGTCACTGTTGTGTGTTGTGGGGCTTTGGTCCCAAATTACCACGAAGCTGTCCTGACTTCAGGATTGGGTTCTGCCCCAAAACATTGTTTCACCTGTCCCAACAATTCAGGGCCAGACCCCATCCCTCTTCCTCACCACTTCTGGACTGTGTTTTTGACACTCCTTGGAAAGAGTGGAAGGAATTGTCGGGCATCACCAGCGGTGGGGCGCTCCACGATCTCTGTTTGCGTTTGTTGTCGGGATCAGCAAGACAGAGGCGTTTAAAACTTGAGAAAAGTGTCAAGAGATTCGATCCACAAACCTTGAATCGTGCGTGGTTCGCTCGACTAAGTTCGTGCACGTCAAATTCGTGCACGTCAAATTCGTGCACGTTGACGACAAAGCTAGACATTCCTGTCTGTCCAACAGTTCACATCAAAAGTGGAAGTCTGTTCCGTTGACACGTTTTTCACTCGCCACCATTTTGCTGGTTTGGCATAAAAAATGTCGCATAAAGTCCTGTGTTTTTTGTTGCCAAATAACGACTGCGTCTTGGCTCTGATGAAGTCCAAGTTGTACGAAAGCTTCTTTGATCTTGCGAGGTGTCAGAATCCCGGTTCAATCTCGTGGAACAAGGTTAAACTCGTGGAGATAGATTTTCTCCGTGGTGGAGCGCGCACACGCGAAAGGCTTCGGCAGGTTGCTACAAACCCACTCGCAAACAACAAGTGGTGGTTGTCAAGCCAGGTTTTTCAGGGTGAACTTACCGCCATGGTGACAATCGACCGGATTTTGTTGGAAATATTTCCAGTAAATAGCCCGCGGGGATTCTGCAGCTGGAAAAAATACGCAAGTGCGCTTCGATCTGTTAGATTGATACAACGCACTGCGCATGCTTTTCGAAAGAATCTGTTATCAGTCCTTTGGCGTTTTCCGAACGTGGGACCCACGATGTTCTTTGTTCGTCATCACCGGTGTAAGAAGCCCGACTTTCCCTGGCTGAAGATTTTTGTCTCCTCCTGGTGTGTGGTCTTCCGAGAATTGTGACTTGTTGCAAGGCAAACGCAGTCCTGGACCCTTTGTCCACCCCTGTCTTCACTCACACTACGACACCGGAACCTAAGAAACAGCTCCAGCTTGTTGTATTCCCTCTCCTTGACATTCTGCTTTTTGCAAATTGTTCAGAATCCACAGTTGTCAGTTTCCAGACACAAAGAACTCTTAAAATCAAAGATTTTTATTTTTCTTTGAATTTTGCAGCCACTCCCTGTGGAGGATGAAGGCAGAAATCGGGTTGGCATTGCATGAGTTGCTCTGTGACATCCCTTCAGCTTCACTTGGGGGAGGGGTCACGCTTGCAGCTCTCTGTTGCTGTTCCTCAAATGGCAGATGACCTGTTTGGCACAAGGTGTGTGTGTGTGTGTGTGTGTGTGTGTGTGTGTGTGTGTGTGTGTGTGTGTGTGTGTGAGGCTGAATGAGGTTCACCCTGATTGAAATTGAGCTTCCAAACTTGGTCTCATCTCCACAGCAGACAGGACAACCACACTGTCCAGTTCACCCTGGTTGCAAGAGCTGCTCTGTCAGGGGACCTGCAACAGACATGCAGGGTTGAGGCAAACAGCTTCGTTTGGGTCAGGGCAGCCAAACAAGGCATTGCTCCCCTATGTGGCAGGGAGCGGCTGTCAAGCTTAGCTCTCCTGTTTCATGCTGATCAGGAATCAACCGTGAATGCAGTGATTTGTGTTTTGAACAAAAGATAGCAAAGAAAGGGCGAACACACCTCATTTCCCCTCAGACCAAAATGTTGCACTCACAAATGTAACCCTGAGTACCGTCACAGCAAAACAGGTGGCAACGGATCGCTGTCCAGCAAGCAAGCCCGGAAGGCCAAATCAAAGACCGCAAGCAGACCACATGCCTGGTCAGGGATTGGCTTGCTGATATCGTTGTCCTTCGAATGTTGGGCGAACAGTTCGGAAAGCGCTGCTGACATTCTGTTTGACATCAACTCTGCGTCTTATCTATGGATTTTGAAACATGTTGAAAATTTTGTGCGCGGGTGTGGCTGCGGTCAAAGGACAATGATTTTATGAAACTGCAGTGTGTTTTTCAGGACAGATTCGACTGAGCCTGGAAGGGTTTGCTTGTCCGGGTGACGAAAAACGTGACATTGATAGGCCTCTTCTGTGGATGTCTGGAAAATCAAGCTTTGTGCTGGTGTCACAAAACCTAGTTTCGCCTGCAAGCTTTGATTCTGGACGCATTTGGGCCTGCTGAATTCGTTCGGATTCTCATAATGTGACAGCGTGTCTGCGAGTGTGATGCTTGTGCACGTGTTGGAACGAACGTCAGTTCCCGTGGGAGCGGATTGAAGATGACTTCCAGGAGGAGCCTATCCAACGTTGATACCGTTGCTTGTTCGTCGGACATGAGTGAGCAGGACGTGTTCCTTAGATGCTGCGGGTCCGAGGCGGCCTTGCAACCAAAAGGTTTCACCGCTTCTCTTGTTCTCTTCGCAGTTTTGAGTTTTGACCAGACGACGTCCTTTCCGTGAGCAGATTCAAATCTTGCTGGGCTCACAAATTTGCGTAAATTTGGGCGTATGTATTTTCCGGGGTTAGGGGCGTTCGCCCGAACATGACTCGCAAGAACCGACCAGTCCGAGGCGACAGTTGCCCCCGCGTAATTCGTTGCACCAAAAATTTGGACACCATTTGCGTTTTCATACAACCTCTTGGTTGGCAGTTTTTGCTACAAATTGAAACAGGTTTTTTGTTTTTGGCGTGAAATCGGGTGTCTTCTGCTGGTGTTTTTGTCTCAACACACGTCTCCATCCCCAACGGAAACGCTGCACCAAGCTGACTCCATCCGACCAAGTTCGAAAGTGGTCGCTTCCCTTCGACCACATGAAACAAATGGGCAGGGAAGAAGAAAAGTGAAATGTCTTTCAGAAAACGACGGTAGTCTACTGGGAGGAAAATGACCCTTTGTGGTTTACAATTTGAACCGCCGTTTTGATTCACCCCTGGTGCTTCATGTAAACACGACAAGGTGCGTTTTGTTTGTCTTTTCATTCACGTGTTCTCCTCGTGTGTTGCAGGTAAAGGCCCCGGGTGGATCCTGTTCGGAGACGTGTTGCTGCGGATGCCGCTCAGCATCTTCTGTCAGATCATCTGCTTCAACTACCACGTGAGTGTGAAACCCTGAGTTACAGGGTGTGAGACCCTGTAGCTCTGCCCTGAATTGGCACGGTGTGGGGTCCTGCAGCACATGAATCAGCTCAGTGTGAGACCTCACAGCCTGAGTCAGTCAGAGCACTGTGTTCCAGCCCCGTAGCCCCACCCTGCACCGTGGCAGTATGTTTCGACTTGGCCTGCAGCCTGGATCCATCAGATCAGTGTGTTCCGGAGTGAAACGGGAACTGAAAAACTTTCCTCCGTCTGCACGGCCTCCAAAACAGAAGATCCTGCAGAGAGGAACGAAAGTCACAGAGGATTGCTGTTTTTCAATTTGGGTGGGGTCCAAAATTCTTTCGGACGAAACAGTAACGAGTGGCTGGTGATTTGACGTGAGTTGGAAATGATGCGTTGAACGGATAACTGAGACGGCGCGTCGGTCGAGTTCTCTCCGCGCGCACGCTCCGCGCACGCGCAGTGGGGATCGCAGCTCCCGACCCGCCGGCGATGCAGAAAACATCCTCAACTGATCCAACCACGTACAAACTGAAAAACTGCAGTCGAGAAACAGGGCGAGTGTTTCAGCTGCAGAACGCGATGTTGTCCTTCCCGTTTCCCGTGAACACCTTGTTCAGTTGCACTGAGCAGGTCGCATTGTGTGTGTGTTTGCCACGTCAGAATGCAAACGCAGAAAGCCACCCACCTGGAAAAAATTGCGGGAAAAAACCCCGGCAAAGTTCGATTGGCGCACCAATGGTTGTCCCGTCCCGCAGGTGGAGAGTGTGACGGAATACCTACGGCACCCGGTGAAGCGCTTCCTGCCCATCACGCAGCTTCCGTCCCTCATGCGCCAGCAGCTCATGATCGCGCGCAAGTACATCTTCGCCGCGCAGGAGGGCTGCGTCAACCTCGCGTCCCTCGGGCTCCTCAGCTTCGGCGTCAGGGACGTCAAGGAGAAGGAACACGTGAGTAGAGGAGTGATGAGGCTGGGTCACGCACAGTGTGCGTCACGTGTTGGGTGTTGTGGTGACGGACGCTGCGCCTGCTGGGCTCTGTCTGTGTGTGTGTGTGTGTGTGTGACACGAAGAGGCGGTGCCCGCTCGTTTACGCTGGAGTTGCCACAGCGTAGATTCCGCATTTGCTGCAGAAGTCACTGTACATGCGATTTGTAAGCTCTTGCGTGTGGATATCTGTACGCCCCTGTTGTTTCGTTGGTGGAGTTGCGAATTGTTTGATTTGTGACGCAGCTTGGACCAAACTCCTTTTTCACACCAAGCCCACCCACGCATACGCACACCAAGGTCACTGCACACCAAAAATGGGAAGCACCAAAAAGTGTATTACGCATGCGAAAGGAAAAGCAAACAGGCAGTGAGTAGTTGTATTCACACAGACAGTTCTGTATGTCACTATGATTGCAAACAGATTTCAACCCCATCCATGTGTGGAATGTCGCACGCAGTGTGGATAGGGGGTGAGAGACGTCAACTTGTGCGTCTTGTTTGCAGACGTTCATCTACGTGCACCAGAAGGGGTCGATGGTGGACACGCGGCAGAGCGGCGACGCGCGGCCCCAACTCGCCTTCACGTTCACGCGCAACGCCGACGTCAAGTCGTACTGGTTCAACCTGGAGATGATCTGCCTCAACACGCCACCAGGTGGGGCTGCGGTCGGTCGGGGCTTGGGGGGGGGGAAGAGTCGCTGATTCACAGCCGTTTCACCTGTCGTATTCACCCATACCAACAAGTCACATCCAATGACAAGACAAGACGCAGTCCAACTTTTGGCCTTGATTTTCAAGGTATCGTTAAATAATGCTCATACCCATGTGCAAGACGCACCTTCTCTTGGTGCAAAAGTTTGGGACAAAATAAAATGCATCTTGCGCACGGGTGGGCACACGGGATATGTGGACAGCCTTGGTGGCCTTGTTGAATTCTTTGTTTTCGTCTCGTAATCATCAACATTTTCTGTTGTTCACACTTTGGAAGTACAGAAATCTGCGTGACTCGGTGAACACCACGATACCAAGGTTCTGTTGCAGAGTCGCGGGGCCAGGTGCCAAAGAAAACCAAGTCGATGCTGAACATGGAGCGGTTCCACGAGGCGATGCGGCCCAAAGAGGCGCACGAGATCGTGGACACCGGCGCCGTGCCCGGGAACGGGCTCGGAGTGGCCGGGCTCGACGCAGAGCTGTTCGGGTGAGTCGAGCGAGCGTGTGTGTGTGTGTGTGTGTGTGTGTGTGTGTGTGTGTGTGTGTGTGTGTGTGTGTGTGTGTGAGCGGTGTGCTTGTGTGCGTGTGTGTGTTTGGGCTTCATACCGCTGAAACGTACTCCGCACCGCTGACTGCACTCTGCTTCCGTCTTTGGTTCACTGGGTCAGTATCACAGGTATGTGCAGAAACCTGCTACGTGAACTGAGTGCGAAGTCCCTTCGCGTGTTCGGGTGCATTTGCGCGCGCGTGTCATGTCAGACACGTTGCTGGGCGTGTGTGAGTCAACCTGTCACACACACACACGCACACACACACACACACGCACACACACACACACACTCACTCACTCTCACTCTCTCTCTTGCACACACACACACACACACACACTCACTCACTCACTCACTCTCACTCTCTCTCTTGCACACACACACAAACACACACTCACTCACTCACTCACTCACTCACTCACTCACTCACTCACTCACTCACTCTCACTCTCACTCTCTCTCTCTCTCACACACACGCACACACACACACACAAACACACACACACAAACACACACACTCAAACACCAACTCACACACACAACAAAACAAAAAGAAAAACACAAGAGCACAAAACAAAACACAACCAAAAAAAAACAAACACTAAGAGAGACACACAGAGAGACACGAAATCAG
>JAAUXT010030183.1_pt1 | contig 19758 bp, 17 predicted proteins | sample 7278171 | NCBI WGS metagenome assembly JAAUXT01 (sample SAMN14350112, study PRJNA611818) | marine sediment metagenome | isolation source: surface marine sediment (1.8m) | place: French Polynesia: Moorea | collected 2018-08 | reverse complement strand
GCACCTGAGCGACGTTTCTGCAAATGCCATTTCCTGGAAGAAATTATTCCGACCAAGGAGGAGGCCAAAAATTATTGGAGGTGCAATGACTGCTACACAGACAAGGGGGGGGGAAAGTACACCAAATATCAATGTGGCCCATGCAAAAAATTCCTGTGCATCTGGCCATGCTTTGCAGTGTACCACACGAAAGGCCTCATGCATGCAGATGCAATCAAGGCATGGAACGAGCAAATAGCGAGGCAGGAGGCACGCATGCCTGATGCAAACCAGGGGGGACGACAGGATGCACCTGACCTCAATGCGACTGTTTGACTCTGTTTGCATCCTTGACTGCAGTTTGATCCTATTTGTTCAGGTGGAACTGAAGAAATGCGCCTTCAGAAGTCGTTCACATTTTACCATTGCTTGCCATAATCCTGGTAATTTCCAAAATCGCAGAATGATCATTTCTGTTGTGCATTGTATAAATGGAGTTCTGCAGTGTCAGTATCAGTCAGAATAAATGTATGAAACATGCTGGAGATACATGTTCTTTCTACATCAGCCCGACAATGTGGGTTGCGAATGAGGATACGGCATCACAATTACTGCATACATGTCATGGCTGAGAGACAATGTGAGTTACGCCAACATGCATGTTGCGTGGCACACATTCTCAGGGGACTCAAATTCAAAACTTTAGAGGACTTTGCGATTCTGTGGCATTTGAGACGTGTCTTGGAGGACATGACACCGATTTCAGTGCTGTTCATGCATTGAAGAGGTAAGGTTTCATGTCTTTGGCACAAAAAGTGCGCAATGTGAATTCAAGACACACCGACTGCTGAGCACGAAGATCTGGTCAAGTGGTCAAGTGCACTGTCAATCAAAGTGGGCGCGTGAAAGCATCATTTGGCAGAGTGGTGTAGCATCTCTGCTGCGGGTGCCGCGCCCCGGGGCCCAATTAATTACGGAGTGCTGCCGCAGTAATTAGCACACATTGAAAGCTACTATAGTAGCTCTTAGCACGTCTAGTGTTAACAAGAGCATGAAATATGACAGCAAACTCAAGCAGTTCAAATGAATGTTCAGGAAAGCATTCTTGCTGTGGAATTTTTAAAATTTTTAAATTGATTTCTGCAAATGTTTATGAATTGGATGACATCATCAGAAGCAACTTTGTCAGCTTTCCTGGGGAACACCATCAGGCTTGGTTTCACTACATCAGAGCTCTTCTTTACCATTCTGTTTTCAATTATTATATTTGGAAGCAAGTACAACCCAATCTTGATGGGTCAAAACTTATTGGAACTTTCAAGTATTTTTCAATGAACGCCAGGTTTTTGGGTCAGACACAACATATCATTGGTGGAAGAGTACTCATCAAACATCAATCAATTCTGAATTTAAATGTCCACTTGCTTGACAGGTAACACCTTGACTTATTTTGCACCAGAGGGTCCAGAAATCTCCATGGGTCAAAGCTGTGTATCTTTCAGTTTTCTGAGCAACTATCACAAAACTTTTGATAGAACCAGAAAAACAAACTCACAGCACAGTGATTGTTCTCAGAGATGTTGCTCAGAATAGGTGTGTCTGTCTCAGTAAAACCTGATGCAGGCAAAGGAAGAGGGGCAACATTTCAACGTTCCACAGAAACTGTACTCCCAGGAGCCTTTGGTGCAATTGTGATGAGATCCAACCCAATAAAGATTTTCTTAGGAGTGGCAAACAGGAACAGATAGAATCAGTCATGGTCCAGTTCAAAGGGCAACTGGAAGAGTAAAGTCCCCAAGGTGTTTGCACTGGTGGTCATTTTCCTATTTCTTTTTGTGCATCTACGATGTAAGAAAGCAAAAAACCAATTTATTGCAAACTGTTTCAAATATTGTTTTGTTGAAGCAGGAAATAAATTATTTGTAGTTGAAAGATACATTCACTTGAATTTTGCATCTTTTTTGCCAGAGAAGTTGTGATGAACAGCACAGCAAATTGCTTTGAAATTTATTTCACAAGAACGATACATCAAGTCATCAAGTCTCTATCTTGGGAAGAACCTGAGAGGTCATCTTTAGCATCTGGTTGCTTTGTAGTTTGGCGTAGACATTCAATTTTTCAAAATTTATGATGTGGACTCAGATACTTTTGTAAGGAGCTCTTGATGAAGTCTGTACTATTGGTGTTTGCTTTATGGGTGGGTGTGACCCAACTCAGGAAAGACATCCCCATCTGTCCTGTCCACCCCCCCCCCACACACACACTTGCCCAAATCTCAGAAAGTACAGGAGGTTTGCTGGTAAACAAAAGTGTTTGGCTGGGTATTTTAATATTTTTAGTGCGTCAAAGTAAAGATAAAATTTATGTTTTTGAATATTGGAATGGATGCTAGGTTTTTCATTTTTGTGACTTTCAGTATATGTATGTGTGTTAGTTTCTCAATGACATCATCAAATGTGTTCCTTTCTCTTGAAATCACAGCAACACCCAAGGAGTGAAGAAACAGTTCCTTCTATCACTGTTCTGACTCAATGTTCACTGAAGAACTTTTCTGGTTCGCTGAAGTTTAGCCCAAAATACTTCCCCCCTCATCACACATGTTTGATGTTACTTTTGGATCCCATCAGTCAGACCAACAAAACAAATGTGTGTTATTTATTTCGGCTGTCAAGTGTTATGGGCTGGTGGTTTCAACATGCTGTAAGATGCACTTGATAAAAGGTTGACAGCAGTTGTGTTTCTATCATTTGGTAAAAATGTAGGTCATTATTCGGACCGGACTTCACACTTGAAGGGACAGAACATTAATTGTGCCTTGAAAGCCAGTGTATTTCATGTTTTATGTGTTTTTGCAGGAGAGAATGCATATCCACAGGGTTCAGGAAAACAAAGGGGGACAACAATGTACCAATTACTCAAAAAGAATTTCAAGCACACAGGCCACTAGGAAAATTACAACAACTGCAAACCAGCTCTGTGGTGTATCAATCAAAGCATCACTGTCTTGTTTGTGAAAACATGTTCAACTGGAAAAGTCAATACAAACTTGTCAATGCTTCGAATGAACTGTACCAACACCACAATTATTATGTTTACAAGTTTGATGTGAGTAAATATCTCAGAATAAATATCACACTCTCAAGAATCTACTTCTCTCACTCCACATCAGATTGCTTTTTTGGACACCTCAGATTTTGGAACAACAGAACAGCACATGAAATGAAGCATTGTGGTGTTTTCTCCCAGTTACAATTTTTTCTTCCTGACAAAAGTATTGACATGTCAGTTGAGACAAGGTCATTTGTTGTTGCCAACATTGAGAAAATGATTTATGCTGTAGTTGATGTTGATATAATCACAACCACAAGGCCAATAGGCCACCAAAATCAGTTGGTGTGGATTCTCAGGTTTGGGCACAACAGAACTGTGCTGAACATTTATCATGTGACAGTCAACCATTTGTATCATATTCTTATCAAAACAAAGAAGCCAACACAAGCACAATTAAAAATCTATGATGGGCCTGGAATTCATGCACCTGGGATTGCCCCTTTCGATTTTGACACTACAACACAATTTGCTTCAACAAGCTTTCAACTGGTGATTCATGCTGCTGGGTTCTACATCTTAAATTATTTGAAAGTAAGGTTGGAACCCAATATAAAGCTACTTGACAGCATTGATCTGCATTCACCACAGCAAAATATTTATCAAAATACAGGCAACTGTATTGTGCACATCAATGCAGGTGAAGGTTTCACTGTGAATGCATCTCATAATTGGCTCACCCAAAAAGGAAATTACTTCACTTCAAACTGTATGTATTCAGGAGTTGTCTTTTTGACTGTGAATGAGAATATAATCACAACAGAATGTGTAAGATATGAGGTTGAGATGCTTTTTGAAGCAAACTGTTTGACAGACAAATCTGGCATGTATGCTGTGCATGCATCAAAGTTGCAAGAGATTTCCTATGTATATCCCAAATCTGACATGTTCACAAAAAATATATATTCAGAAAAGGAGATGCATATTGTTCTGTTTTCAAGTGAAGGATACAGCTTGTTAGATGCCAGTCTACACATCTCAAAAGTAGGATGTGCTGTGACTTTAATCCAATTGTGTGACTCCACAAAAGATCCAAGCATACAAATTCTCACTGAGGATGAACTTTATCAGAGCTGCATGATTGTGCAACTGAACCCATGGCAGGGCTCAAATAAAGATATGTGTGTGAAATATCTACCATTTGAAAAGCGAATAGAGTGGACACCTCACAATAGAAGAGAGGTGGTCTTCACTCTGGATGGCTTCATTGCAGGTGACCTCATCTTCCATTTGAATCTTTACTGGAGGAACCTACAACTTTCTGTCTGATAATTTCAAGATGAAAGTTGTGCATGAGAGTTCATTACTCTTGATTTTCTTGACTGTTGTGTTGTTTTCTGAAGGTACAGTGAGACAGGTGGGGCTTTCAGGCCTACTTACTTCATCATCCTCATTCTTTCCAAGCTGAATTTTGATACATCTATTGCGGTACAATTTGGATGTTTCCCTTGTACTGTTGTTGTCGAAACAGATGCAGTTATCTGTTTTAGGGTTACGTAGTGCAGGCATCATGAAGGGCAGGTTTTTTACCAAAAAATCTTGTTCTGAACAGTTCATCTTCTCCAACAGGAGCAGTACATGCTCTACTGGTAGACATAATTACCTTTGCAGAGGTGGTCAAGGTTGTGCTTTTCGCCTGGGGCACACTTGCTGTTTCCACAGATTCTCACCAATGAAAACAAAGCCAAAAACCAATCAGGGACCAATGATAGTTCATATTGAATACAAATATATTGTACCAGTCTTTCATTTTATTCCACACTTGGTACTCATGCTGGATATGCATCCCCTGACTTGGCTCACACTTGTTAAACCCACTGTGAGAAGTGGTGAGCAAATGACAAATGGATCATCTCAATTGTGGCATTTTGTTTTTCCTATTTTCTCCAAATTACCAAGAGTATACTACCCTGTGTTTCTTGATGTTCCTCCAAAGGATACAATTCTCCTCTTCAAGCTTCAAGGTACACAGGCTGAAAAACAACTGCAGGTTTGTAGAGAAAAATATTTTGTATACCTCACCACACAACCATCCCATACCTCTCCCTTGTCATACTTGAAAGTGTTTTCTGTGGTGTTGTGTGAAGATTGAAGTAAGAAATTGAGAAAATATGCAGCCACACATTCCCAGTGTCCGACTGTACCACTGTTATTCCCTTGTTTTGATGTCAAAGGCTCTCAAGTGTTAAGTATTGACCTCTCTGTACCAATTGTAGTCCTTGCTAAATTCCAGGTAGCCATCAGAATTGCTGTACAAGCTGAAAGTACAGTGAAGTTGTTACACAAGTCTGAGCTACTGCTACGTCAAACAATGATACTGACTTCTCAGAGGCCACATTATCCACTCACAGTTTACAAACTGGTGAAAATATTTGAAGTCCGAAATGTGGTCTTGCCACAGAATCAAAATGTAAGCCACAGAGAAGTTCAGAAAGTGTCTGTGAATGTTAGTATCCTTCCTGAGGCATATGAGGCCTTGAGAAGACTGTACAATTTCAAAGTGCGCTGGATTCCAAAACAAAAAACCAGCAAAAATAAACAGCATACTTCCTGATAAATACCAATGGATTATGCTCCACAAATCAATCATGGTCCCTCTTTCATAGTTTTGTTCAAGAGGCAGCGGAGGAAAAGTGGTCATCAAAAGGTCACTGTTTATGAGAAAGTCTCATGGCAAGAAGCTTATAACACCTGTAGAAGTCTGGGTAGATACTTACCATTTACAAGAAGTATGGATGATGTGGAAATGTTGGTAGCCTTGGTTCAGCACAAAGCTTTCAATTTGAGGATGCCAATTTTCCTAGGTAGACAGCCACAGGTAATCCAAGATTGTGTAACAACATCTGTATGTTTGTGTTAATTATTTCCATTCTGATAAACTCTAAAGATGGGTCCCTGTTGGATGGGGTGGACAGGCCACGGGTATGAACACCCATTGGTGACAGTATGACATTTCGCCTCAAATGTTTTGGTGCTGGAGAAAGCATTTTCCACTTGATTCCAAATTTAAGTCGGAAGCCCCTCCCCTGATACCAGGCTGTACATCCATTAAGTGCTAGCAACCATCCAAAGTTTTTCATGGTATTGTCTTGCAGTTCTCTGAAAATGCAGCCAAGTGGAGCAACAATGATCCAGTTGGTTTGCAAATGTGGCCAATTTTTAACCCACTTCAGAATGTTCATGGCAGAAGAGTCAAGGTTCCGAGACATGTAATCTTTTGGCAAGATCCCTGTGTGTTTCCTCAGAATTGTAAGGACTGTCTTGCCTTAGGTATTGACAACTTGGCACATCCACATTGGATCAGCATTGACTGTGCCCACAGGATTTTGACTGAAGTAATCTGTGGAGGAGGAACAGGAGAGAAATCTTTGGTGAAAACACCTGTTCTGGTTTCCAAACAGCAAATTTGTGATGAGCACACTGTATTCAGAAAACAAAAGTGCTATAAGTTTCATTGGTGTGGACAAAAATGTTTGGAAAACAGAATGAATATTTGCTGTGCCAAAATTGAAAATTTCTTCTATTTATTTCTTGCAGTCAGCTCATCTGCCTGGGCTCCAATGTTGACATCAGTTAACAGTTCATATGTCATTGAAAAATATCCACTGTTTCCAAGTGTTGTTCATTGGAAAGTAAAACATGGTGAAAGATCAGGATTTTGCATTTTAGCAGAAGTTCCTTCCTTGGTAGCAAGAACAGAAAACCTTCTTGACTGTCAGGATGGCACATTCATGTCAGCACTATTTCTGTGTGATGGACAAAATGACTGTTCAGGATAGAGAACTGCAGATGAATCAGAATGTGTCTGCCATTTTTCCAACTGTTTCCCCAAAGCATGGCACAATTTGATTCAAACTATTTCTACTGTCAAGCATTTCAAGACAAATATGATCAAGTTGCTTGTTGTCCCAAATTTGCTGAAACAGCCAAAGGAGAATGTTTCATTGCCATGTCACTCACACAAGATGGCCAAAATATTCATCCCACTTGGCCTTGTTGATGACCTTGCTGTTGATTGTCACCCAGATGGTGAAGATGAATTAATTCTAAAGGAGACTCTGAGAGGGAATTTTTATCCATGTCAAAACATGCAGGGATGGGCACACAAGGTGTTTCAATGTGTCTCTCATATGCAGTTATCAGTTGTCATCACATGGACATTTGATGCCCTGCAGAACTGGAGAGCATTTGAAGCAATGCAAGGAATTTCAATGCAATGGGCAATTCAAATGCCCTGCTTATTACTGTATTGATTGGCACTATCAATGTGATGGGAAGTGGGACTGCCTGTCTGGATTTGATGAATTAAATAATACCTGCATTGAAGAGAGAATGTGCACCAATCTCTTCAGATGTAAGGGAAGTAGTTTGTGTGTTCACACACAGAATATCTGTGATCACACAAAACATTGTCCAATGGGTGATGATGAAAATTTGTGCAGCTTGAGTCATGTTTTTTGTTCACCAAAGTGTAGCTGTTTCAAACACAGTATCATCTGCAAAAGCAGAAGAATAACTCACTTCATGCAATTGGATAAATTTAAATTTGTACATCTGCTGTACTGCAAACTGTCAGTTCAATACTCTTTTGTTACTGAACATGTGGTCAGTATTGTCTGTCTGCAGGCAAATTTAACAAGCCTATGTTGGCTACTGCACCACAGAAACAGCATACAAACATTAAATTTTGCTAAAAATAGGGTCACTGCCTTGATAAACTTCTGCTTTGTGCACACAGAGAAACTACTCTCTTTGGATGTCAGTGATAACCTCATTGTGTTGCTCCAAATCAACACCTTTTCAAACCTTGGAAAATTAAGGTCCTTGAATCTCTCAGGCAATCCTGTGACAACTGTTGAGCAAGGGACATATGGCCATTTTTGCTCTCTGGAAATTTACTCTGTTTTGAGTGTGGGATACTTTGAATCAAGCAATCATGATATCTTTCATGACTTAGCTTTGAGAAGATTAGAAACAAATAACTTCAGAATCTGTTGCTTGGTGACAGAAAAAAGTTCATGTTCTGTCAGTTTTCCTTGGTACTTTTCTTGTAGGAATCTGTTGTTTAATGCAGAACTTAAGATTTCATCATACATTATAAACTGCATAATTTTCCTGGGCAATTTTGCCCTGTTATTAGCTCAATTCATCAAACATTCACTGAAAACAAAAGAAAGATTTGAAAGATTTTCTGCATTCCGACCAGTCTTAATTGCAGTTAATTTCATTGATATATCTCTAGTATTACCCATTATGATTCTGTGGATTGCTGATTTATTATATGACAACACCTTCTCTCTGAAATCAGCTGAGTGGAGTCAAAGTATCTTTTGCTTGATGGTGTTTGCCTGTTTTTTGTTTTACAACTTGGCATCCCCACTGATGCTGGGTCTGAGCTGCATTATAAGGTTGAGAGTTGTTGAGAAGCCAATGAGCTCTAAATTCAAACACAAACATTTTGTTATCAAATGTGTTGTGCTTGTTATAATGTTTTGTTTATCCTGGTCAATTTTGTCAACTTTAATGATAAAATGTGTGGAATTAGATATTTCAGAAAGGTCAATACCATTATCAATTTGCTTGCCATTTGTGGACCCTTCAAACAAACTGGTGATGTCAAAGATTTTATCTGTTTGTACCACCTTTATCCAAGTTAGTTCTTGTTTAGGTATTGCACCAATGTACTGCCAGTTGTACAGTGCTATGAAAAAGTCCAAGGAAACTGCCCACACAACCCAAGATGCTTGTGCAAAGAGACAATCTGACAATGTTTATTTGAAAATTCATCTGTGCATTTTGGTGACAAAAAATTTCTTGTGTTGGATTCCTTGTTGTGTAGTGTACATAACAACATTGTTTCTAAACACCTATTCCATACCTCTTGTGCTCTGGACCACTGTGGCAATAATGCCACTCAATGCAATTGTGAACCCAATCATTGAAATGGCAACAAGAATGAGAAACTACTTAAAGCAAGTGTTTACTGGGCCACTCACAAGACATCAGCTGTTACCTGTCACACATCCTGTACAACTATAGAGCAGTGTCTGATTGTGCCCTGGTCTGAGACATATTACTCTATACTGGAAAAGATACATTGATGTCATTGGCTTGTATCTGTATTTTAACGTTTGGCTGAAGAGCAGCTCTTTCCAGCAGAAAACCTATGAAAACAGTACACATGGCGTGGTCTCTAAATGACGGCAAATTGCTAGATGCAGATGATGGTTTGCAGTCACGGCAGATGTCAAGATGAAAAAATAATCTTCATGAAATTCCATTCCAACAGAAGCACCTTCTAGAGGAAGCATCCTGAAGTTCCCAAGTTATTTTGCACCCAGATCTTTGATCAACACTTGATGTGCCAGTGAAAGCTGTGAACAGGGTATTTAAACTCCATGTGTCTGCAAAATGTCACCTTTAGTGTTGCCCCTTGAACTTGGCTCAAAGTCCCAAAACTAGTTAAACCTCTTTCCAAAAACAAATTTGGAATAAATTAGACTAGAATATCTGAAGAGTGTTTTTTGCTGAAGGGTCCAAATGAAAATGTTTCAAAATTGTTTGAGTGAAACACCAGGACCTCAGACCCACCCACAACTTCTTGGATGTATAACTCCTGAGTCTCATGTTGAGACTCTGCTGCAGAAACCAGGCTCACACAAGGAAGATCTACTCCTTTGTTGCATGAATCCGTGACTATGTATCAGACAAAGCCAGAAAGCTAGAGCAACATTAGCCAATGAACTTCTCCAAAGCCAGTGTAGAGCCTCTTGGCTCCCACAGTAAGGCTGAGAAGGATCTCTGCAGACATATCAATAGAGTTGTGTGTTTCTTTGTGCAACACGAGTTACAGTTTCTTGAGAGCTGGAACTCAAAGTAGTACACAAGTTCCTCGGTCCATTTGCATTTCTGAGCTGCACTTTCCAAAAAAAAAAAACAGTCACAACCCCACATGTTTTGGCATCAGTTTTGGCACAATTTAATGTAGGTCAACAAAAAAGCGACAATAGCTTTGACTGGTGACCCACAAGATATGGTAGTGGTAGCCTCATCCTGGCTAAATCAGGCTCAATGCCAGAAGGGACATGTGCAAAAACTTGTCAGAAATCAAACATTAGATCCTGCCAATCCCATTACAATAAATGTTTTCCACCTCCAACTATGTTTGACCCCAGTACCTTTGATGACAAAGGAATGTGCATTGGGCATGGTCCCATTATCTGACCAGGATGTTATCTCTGTCTCACAGTATACTATTGCATTACAATGAGTGTGAGGTCCACAAAGGTGTCCGTGTGGGTCCAACTCCTCACACACTTGGCTTTGCTTTTCCCAATACCAGGACCTCTGCTTTGGTCAAACATCCACCTGAGCAAACTTTTATGTGCCTCAAGTGACATAGGGTGACTGAATACACACATAAAAGCAGTAAAGCAGGAAATACAGACCATTCATGTGTTGGTGAGGTTTGGTTCAGATGGAGTTTTAGACAAACATGTTGCCTGGAAGGTGACACCTGACAAAAGTTGAAAGTTGTGAGCCTTGAATGCAAAAGTCTTATTGAATAGGAAATGTACACCATAATGATTCTACACAAAACATCCTGTTTCTAACATTTTCACATTTTCATTTCTATCACATCAGGAAATGAACAGAAGGGTGAAGGGCTTCGGAGGACCATTTAGTTCTTCAAAAGTCATCATATTTTGTCCTATTGGATTGAAAGCATTGCATTGTTATGTTCACCACTCGGGGAACAACACCAGGCAATCTCATATTCCAAGGATATGCTGCCTCACCACAATTGACACAAGCATATTTTCTGCAGTGTTGTTCTTTGTCTGTTGGAGAAGACACAAACCAACAACAAGAGCACTAAAATACAAAAAGACCAACAAACGCAATGACTGTCCATGGGAATTTTATTTTAACAGCAACTTTATTGACTTTTAAATTTGTGTCCACAAATATTTTTGATTTGGGAGACATCATCAGGAACAACTATGCCAGCATGTCAGGACAGCATGATCACAGCTGGTTTCATTACATCAGGGCTCTTCTAAACGAAAAAGTACATTTCCAATGAAGAATGGCCTTATCTTGATCACTCAAAATTCATTGGAAACTTCAATTATTTGTCAAGGAAGGCAAAACTCCTGAGTCAGACACAGTACCTCATTGGTGGAAAAGTACTCATCAAAAGTCAATCAGTTGTGAATTTAAATGTCCATTTGCTTGACAGGTAAGACATTGACTTCAACATATATGTGTGTTGAGTATCCAGCAAAGAAGACATGAACAAGAATTCGACCTTTCACTTTCTGGCAGTTAGGTACAAGTGAGTGAGTTTCACTTTCATTCAATTTTTTTCACCTGAGTGAGTCTCACTTGAAACTCATGGAAACCCTTCCTTCCTTCAAAAAATAACAGGGTGATGCACTTTGTTCATTACATTTCTTCCACTGTCAACCCCAGGCAACTATAGGGAACCACACATTACTTTTGTGACTAACTCTGACTGAGTCAGACAAATTATATATTTTTCTGCTTTCAGTTTACCTCCCGAGGTAAATGGAGCTGAACTGAAAGCAGAAACAAATTTAATTTGTAACACATTCAGAATTACAATCCTGGACCTTCTTCGGAAGAGATCAGTACTCTACCACTGAGCCACAGTCACTGAGATGTATATAAATTTGTAATTGATGCAGTCATGAACTTTCATGAAGTTTTCTTGATCTTAGCCAAGCTAACTTGAAAGAATCTCTGTGATTGGTCTCATTTGTAATCTCAACGATTGTTGGCCTCACAGGCCAAATTTAAGCAGTTTCATAAGTCCAGATTAATGCCTGATCAATAGACCTGTACTCCCGCACAGTGGGAGAATGTGTTCTCTGGACACCTTTGTTCAACTAGGCCATGTACAACTGGTGTGAGTGAAGCGTGATGTAGCTACTATGTGGGCACAGAATGAGCCACATCTGAATGTGGTACAAGCATTTGACTCCCTTACAGCCTTTATGAATGGCAGCTGGGTGAGATTGTTGGCCTCAGAGGCCAAATTTAAGCAGTTCCATAAGTCCAGATCCATAAACCTGTACTCTCACTGAGTGGGAGAATGTGTTCTTTGGACACATTTGTTGAGCCATTTGTTGAGCCAGGCTGTGTACAGTGTGAGTGAAACAGGGTGTAACCAATGTGTGGGCACCGAAATAGTGACATCTGAATGTGGCACAATTATTTGACTCCCCTACAGCCTTTATGAATGGCAGCTGGGTGCAATTGAATTTGCCAGAAGAGGTGAACTAACACCAAAAAGTGAACAGTGGGAGTTCCAAACAGTCAGCCCAATCAAGCCCAGTGGTTTGTTACTGTTTGAACACAGGTCTTTCGTAAGCAAAATCCTTGTCTGCCTGTGTGTATCATATGAACCATGAGATTATGAAATGGGTTTTTGTTTAAGAAACCAGTTGAGCAGACCTGAACCTCCTCTATGTGTCACAGTTCTGACTTGATGTGTGCAGCAAAGAACTTCCTGGATTCACTGGACTTGAGACAGAACGATACCTCACTCATTCTGCATAATCCAACTCTTTGATCTCATGAGTCCCAAAAAAGCAACAAACACATCTCTTTCATTTTGGCCATCAAGTGTTCTGTGCTGGCCATTTCAACTGCTGTTGGATAAACCAGGGAACACACAATGGTGTTGTTCACATTTATGATCCAATTTACTGTTTGTGTGTCTTCTTGCAGGAGAGAATGTATTTCCACACATTCCAGAAGAACAAGGGGTAAAAACAAACTTTTAATTCAACAAAGAGAGTTTCAAGCAAACAGACCACTGGGACAATTGGCACAGCTACAGTTAAGCTCTGTCATTTATCCCTCAAAGCATCTCTGTCTGGTCTGTAAAACTAAATTCAACTGGAAAAGCCATTTGAAACTTATCAATGCTTCCCAAAATCTACATCAACATCACAATTATTATGTTTACAAGTTTGATATGAGTAAACACCTCAGCACAAATATCACACTCTTTAGAGTCTACTTCTCTCATTCTACACCAGATTGCTCTTTTGGATACCTCAGAGTTTGGAACAATAAAACCGCCTATGAAACAAAATATTGTGGTGTGTTTTCTTATTTACAATTATATATTCCTGAAAATAATGTTCACATGGCCATTGAAACAAGGCCATTTGTTGTTGTCAATATCAAGCAAATGATTTATGCTGCTGTTGATGCTGACAAAATCACAACCAGAAAGCCCACAATGCATGACAGTCACTTGAAGTGGGTTCTCATGTTTGGTCACAACAGAACAACACTGAACATCTATCATCTGAAAGTAAATCCTTTGTATCATATTTTCATCAAGACCAGCAATAACAATCAAACACAATTACAATTATTTGATGGCCCTGGAATTAATTCCCCTAGGATTGTCCCTTCTCCTTCTGATAGGAATACTGCACAATTTACTTCAAGTAGCTTTCAAGTGGTGATTCATGCCTCTGGGCTATTTTCAATGAACTATGTGAGATCAAAACTGCAACATAGCATTACACTCCAAGAAAAAACATCTATCTACTTGCCACAGCACACCAAGTGTACAAGGACAATTTGTATTGCACATGTTAGTGCAGGTAAAGGGTTCACTGTGAATGCCTCTATCCATTGGCTCAGACAAAATGGAAACTATTTCACTTCAAACTGTGGGTACTCAGGAGTTGTTTTGTTGAGCAAGAAAGAGGATATTATCACAACAAAATGTGTAAGATATGAGGTTGAGATACTTTTTGAAGCCAAGTGTTTGGCAGACAAAACTGGCATGTACTTTGTACATGCAACAAAGTTGCAAGAGATTTCCTATGAGTTTCCCAAATACCACAACTTCCAAAATGTTTACTCAGCTCACAAGATATATGTTGTTCTGTTTTCAAGTGAAGGATACAGCTTTGCAGAAGCTCATCTTCACATCTCCAAAGTAGGATGTGTTGTGATCTCATTGCAGTTGTGTGAATCCAAAAGAGATTTTAGTACACAAATTCTCACCACTAGAGAAGAGCTGAATCACAGCTGCACAATTGTGCAAATGTACCCATGGCAGGCCTTTCATCGTGACATATGTGTGAGATCAGTTCAACTGGAACATCCAACAAAGTGGACACCTCACAATAGGAAAGAGGTGGCCTTCACCCTGGATGGCTTCATTGCAGGTGAGCTCATCTTCCAGTTAAATCTTTACTGGAGAAACCTACAACTTCAGCATATGTATTTTGAGGTCAAAAAGGTGATGCTTCAGCCTCCATTTAGTTTGTTTTAAAATTCCTCAGTCTGAGAGGTGTGTTTACTGGACCTGTTAACTTCCTCCCACATGAGCAACTCAAATTTTCCCAAGCTGAGTGCAAACACAAATTCACAAATCACTTTGAACTCTGTTGTTACATTATCAAAAATACTCAAGCCAAAGAGAAATGGATGCTAGTGTCTATTTCAGGGTCACTCAGTGCAGGCATCATGAAAGGGAGGTTTTTCACCCACAAATCATGTTTGCAACAGTCCATATTCGCCAACAATAGCAGGACCTGTTCTACTGGCAGACGCAATTACCTTTGTAGAGGTGATGAGAGTTGTGATTTTTGCCTGGGGCACACTTGCTGTTTCCACAGATTCTCACCAATGACAGCAAAGCCCAAAATCAATAGAGGACCAATGAGAATTCACCTTGAATACAGATACATAGCTCCAGTCTTTCATTTTGTTCCACACTTGGTACTCATGCTGGATATGCATCCCCTGAATTGGCTCACACTTGTTAAATCCACTGTGAGAAGTGGTGTACAAGTGACAAGTAAATCATATCAATTTTTGCACCTTTTTATTCCTGTTTTGTCAAAATTACCCAAAATATCTGGCTCTGTGTTTCTTGATGTTCTGCCAAAGGATACAATTCTGCTCTTCAAGCTTCAAACGGCACAGACAGGAAAACATTTTCAGGTTTGTTGCCAAAATTTTGTTTCCATGTCTGTTGAAATTCATCCTGTACCTCTTGCTTTCCAAATCTGAGAGTGACTCATGTGGTATTTTGTCAAAAAGGAAAGAAGAAACAAATCAAATTGTGCACATTTTAGTGTCAGACATCTTGTTACTGTCTAACTGAAACAATTGATTACACTTTTGCTGTTATTGTCATCATTTGAATACCAATCTTTAATTTTGAATGCTGGACACAGTCAAAATAAATTGGTAATGTGTATGTATATCAATTGTAGTCTGTGCTTAATTCCAGGTAACTACAAGAATTGCCATAAAAGGTGAGAGTACAGTGCATTCATTGTACAAGTCTCAATTACAGCTGCTTCAAGCAATGATACTGAACTCTCAGAGGCTACCCTTTCCCCTCACCATTTATAAACTAGTGAAAATATTTGAAGTCAAGAGTGTGGTCTTGTCACAGAATCAAAACTTAAGCCAGACAGAGCTTGAGAACGCATTTGTGAATATCAGTATCCTTCATGAGGCATATGAGGCTTCTGTGAGACATTACAACTTCAAAGTGTATTTCAAGCAACAGCAACAGGATAGAGAGAAAATCAACAGTGTCCTTTCTACTGATAAGTACCAATGGAAAATACTATATTTTTTGAAAAATGACCCCTCATTCCTGATTATATTCAAGAGGCATCGCAAGGACATTGGTGACAAAAAGAGCACTGTTTATGAAACAATATCCTGGAAGGAAGCTTACAACATTTGTAGCAGTGTAGGTGGATCTTTGCCATTTACTAGAAGTATGGTTGAAGTCAAAATGTTGGTAGCCTTGGTCCAGCACATAGCTTTCAATTTGAGGATGCCAATTTTCCTGGGAAGACAGCCACAGGTAATCAAACATAGTGGTGTTATTTATTTGTATGAATTGTTTCATTATAACAAACTGTAAAAAGGGATCCAGGGAGGAAACAAAAGCCGTTCGGCCAACTACAAATAATTTGTTGCCAGTGGGTCGAAACATCCTTTGTACAAATTACCAACCTTCCTCAAAGTAAGTCCCGAGGGCCAGTGCTCCCAAACCAAACCATGGATCCAGAACAATCCAGTTTTTTTGGCACTGATTACTTCAATGTATTCTTTTGCAGTTCTCTCAAAATGTAGCAAAGTGGACCAACAATGATCCTATTGGTTTCCAAATATGGCCAACTTTCAATCCACTTCAAGGGACTATGGTGAACACAAGAGTATTTGTTACAGGACATGTAATCTGTTGGAAAGATCCTTGTATTTTTCCACAGAATTGCAACAAATGTCTTGCTTTGGCAATTGACAATTTGGCAAATCCACATTGGATCAGTATTGACTGTTCCCATAGGATTTTGACTGAAGTAATATGTAACAGAAGAACAGGAACAGGACCTTTGGTGAAAACTAGGGTTCCAATTTCTAGACAGCATATTTGTGACCAGAACAACATTTTCAGAATAAGAAAATGTTATCACTTTTTTGGTGTGAAAACAAATGTTTGGAGAACAGAACAAAAGCTTGCTATTTTAAGATTAAGAGATTCATTTATTTGTTTCCTGCTGTCAGTTCATCTGCCTGGGCTCCAATATTGACACCAAGGAACAAATCAGTGCTGATTGAAAAATATCCATTGTTTCCAACTGCCATACATCAGAAGGTTCTTTTTGGGAAAAGACTAGGATTTTGCATTTTGGAAGAAAATCCTATTTTGATAGCAAGAACAGAAAACCTTTTTGACTGTGAGGACAGCACATTTATTTCAGCCCTTTATGTTTGTGATAAACCAAAGGACTGTTCTGGAGAGAGAACTGCAGACGAAATACAATGTGTCTGCAATTTCACAAACTGTTGCCCTAAAACATGGGAAAATCTTTGCCCAAATTACACCACAATGAGCCCTGTCAAGAAAATCAAGCATAAATTGGTCAGCTACCCAAACTCCCCAGAGGAACCACAAGAGAACTGTTCCTTGCCGGCATTGAAAACATTTCAATGCTACTCAAACAAGACCACTGAAAAAGTTATCCCACTTGGCCTTGTAGATGACCTTGTTGTTGATTGTCATTCAGATGGTGAAGACGAATTGATTCTGAAGGAGACACTGAATGGGAATTTTTATCCATGTCGAAACATGCACCAGATCCCATGCAGGGATGGGCACACACTATGTGTCAATGTGTCTCTCATATGCAGTTACCAGCTGTCGTCATATGGATTTTTAATGCCTTGTAGAACTGGAGAGCATTTAAAGCAATGCAAGAGGTTTCAATGCAATGGGCAAAGCAAATGCCCTAAATTTTACTGCATCCCATGGCATTATGAATGTGATGGGAAATGGGATTGTCCTTGTGGCATGGATGAGTCAAATGGTACTTGCATTCAAGAGAGAAAATGTGCCAACCTCTTCAGGTGTAAGGGAAGTAGTTTCTGTGTCCATATGCACCACATCTGTGATCATGTACATCAATGCCCAATGGGTGATGATGAAAATTTGTGCAACTTACACACTGTTTCCTGTTCAACAAAGTGTGATTGCTTTACCTACAGTATATCCTGTCAAAGCACAACTGTAACAAATTTCATGCAATTAGATAAATTCAAATTTGTACATCTATTCAATTGCTTACTGCCATTTGAGTATTCATTTGTTTCCCAAAATATGATCACTGTTGTCTGTATGCAAGCTAATTTAACAAGGTTGTGCTGGCTGCTGAACAATAGAAATAACATACAAACATTGAATTTTGCCCAAAACAGGATCTCTGCCCTGAAAAACTTCTGCTTTGCACACACAGGGAAACTCATCTTCTTGGATATGAGCAACAATGTGATTGCATCTCTCCAAACAAACACATTTTCTAAACTAAGATGACTAAGACATTTAAATATCTCAGTTAACCATGTTACCACAGTTGGGCAAAGTGCATTTGTTCATTTTTGCTCTTTGAGTGTGTACTCTGCTTTAAAGGTGGGCTATATAGAATCAAGCAATGATATTTTTAACCATTTGACATTGAGTAGGTTGGAAACAGACAATTTCAGAATATGTTGTTTGGTGACAGAAAGAAGTATATGTTCAGTCAGCATTCCTTGGTACTTTTCTTGTGGTGATCTGTTGTTAGGGGCAGAAATTAAGATATCATTTTACATTGTGTACTGCACAATTGTGCTGGGCAATTTTGCCCTTCTAATTATTCAAATCGTAAAGCATTCACTTCATAGAAAAGAAATGAATTCTGCCTTTTCCCCAGTCCAAATTGCAGTCAATATGATTGATATGTCTCTTTCTGTTCCTTTTATGATTGTGTGGGTTGCTGATCTACTTTATGAGAACAACTTCTGGTCAAAATCAGCAAAGTGGAGTCACAGTATCTTTTGTTTCATGGTGTTTGGTTGTTTTTTGTTTTACAACTTGGCATCTCCAGTGATGCTGGTTCTGAGTTGCATCATAAGGCTGAGAGTTGTTGTGAAACCATTGAGCTCTAATTTCAAATACAAGCACTTTATTGTGAAATGGGTGGTGTCTCTGGTGTTGTTAAGTATCATTTGGTCAACACTCTCAACCATTCTTACAAAATATGCAGAACTGGACTTTTCAGAAAAGTGTATGTCCTTATCAATTTGTTCACCTTTTGTTGACCCAGGAAAAACAATAACCATGTCAAGGATTTTGACTATTTGTGCCACTCTTGTACAAATAATCACATGCACAGGTATTGCTGCAATGTATTACCATGTGTACAATTTCATCAAGAAATCTGAGGAGGCAACTCAAAATCCTGGTGCCAAAAGACAATCTGACAATATTTATTTGAAGATTCATCTGTCTATTTTGGTAATTACAAATTTCATATGTTGGCTTCCTTGTTGTGTAGTTTATATAACAACAATGTTTTTGAGCATATATCCCATACCTCTGGTACTCTGGACCACTGCTACTATAATGCCTCTGAATGCAATTGTGAACCCAAGTGTTGAAACAATAACAACATTGAGAAAACATTTCAAGCAGGTGGTTGCCAAAGCACTCATTGGACACCAACTGGTGCCTGTCACACTTTCTGCAAACATCTGAATGAACAAAAGAATACCACTCATTCTTCATTGTCATACAGGGTGCCAAACTGCCCACCTCTTCTTGATACCTTGCAACCCTGGAATGTGGGTCCAGTACTTTGTATCTGCAATGTATCCTTTGTATCCTTGACACAAACAAATTCAAAGATTCAAAAGATACAAATTTTGAAATTTATTTTCGCCAAGATATTGGTCCACAACAACTGGTCACCCCTCGGATCCCCCGAACTTCTGAAGCAGACAGGTCCTACTGCAGGCCCTGAACTCTGTTTTTTTTTCTCTTCTTTTCAATGTGTGAATCCTTGAGCGTGAAGAAAAAACAACCAAGTTCAGTAATACAAGCCAGGTCATTGAATGTGGCATCAATTTCGCAAGGTGCATGTACTCAAACATGAACCAATACTTTGACGTCCGAGTGACGAAGCTCTGCTCTCACCTTTTTTCGGGGGGGGGGTGCGAAAAAGTCAAAAATTAAAAAAATTAAGGCCAAATAAAAAACCGTTTTATTTTTATCTCGTTGTGGCAAAAACCCAATCAAAATCACCTAGTGTTCTTTGCATTAGAGTTGTC
>JAAUXT010046060.1_pt1 | contig 19761 bp, 26 predicted proteins | sample 7278171 | NCBI WGS metagenome assembly JAAUXT01 (sample SAMN14350112, study PRJNA611818) | marine sediment metagenome | isolation source: surface marine sediment (1.8m) | place: French Polynesia: Moorea | collected 2018-08 | reverse complement strand
CTGGAGTTCTCACCTGTGTTCTCAGAGTCACTGTTGTGAATCAGCTGGAGTTCTCACCTGTGTTCTCAGAGTCACTGTCACGAATCAGCTGGAGTTCTCACCTGTGTTCTCGGAGTCACTGTCGCGAAAGAAGTCGGCGTCGTGGAGGGACATGAGCGAATGAGTGAACAGGGAGCAGAACACCGACAACAGGGGCACAATCCTCTCCAGGTCTTCCCGGACCATCTGAATCCCTCGAGACAACATCTGCAGCAGCGACGTTTTCGCCCTGGAATCAAAAAAATATATAGGTATCAAAATTTTGACTTTCAGATTTGATGCGACCAAAGTGAACGCATGACAGATTTGTGACACAGAAATAAACTATCACTCACCCAGTTACTGCTTTGGTGGAAACTGATGCACAAGTGAACCAGAGGTTTCGGATGAAATCTGGGTTGAAGGCCAGTGTGTACAGCAGCCTGGGGGAACAACACACGTTGAGTGCAGTCCGACGACAACAACAAGAAAGTTCAGCGCAACAAGCCAAAGCAGTGTGATGCGAACGACTTCGAAATCAAATTTTGATTTACCACATCTACCCGTGTACAAGAGGCACTTTTTGTCCCAAATTTGAGTACCAAAAGGTTGGGGCACATCTTATGCATGGGTATGAGATAACTATATTTTCAATGTGATCTCGTACCAGAAAATCAAGGCAAAAGTTGGGGTGCATCTGATGCTTGGGTGCGACCTACACATGGGTGAGTACGGTACGAACCTGGTTTTGTGCACGACGAGCTTGTTGTGCGCCATCAGGGTGTGGCACACGGTGCAGATGGCGGTGACGACGTTCGGCTCCGGCTCCCGACTCACGGCAGAGATGATGCCCTTGACGTACTCGAGCTGATTCAGCAGCTCGATGCATTCTTGTCGTATCTCTGCCAATGTCGTCTCGGTGCCCTGAAAATCAACGGTTGGCTGTGTCATGTAATCCACCAACCCTGCGTATCTCGTGTGTCAAATCACAATCTCAAAATTCACATCGAACAGCTGTTCCAGTTGAGCGTTATGGCAAGAACTTCGGCCAGAGTCATGCTCAGGTAAGTTGAGTTGATGTGCCTCACATTTGTGTCCACTTCCATGTACTCTTCACTGTCTGAATCGTCATCGTCCACGTGTTGCGACGGACTGTACAGATGCGGGACCAGTCTGTGCAACACGACTAGGTAATGCTGAAGTTCCGCAGGGCCGAGTTTCCTCTCTTCTGAAACTGAAACACAGAAGCTGACTTGAATGACAAACCCGAACTTCAACAAAAACTTTCATTGAAAACGTAAAAGAAAACTTCTGACAGTGAAAATGACAATGACACAACCAGGTCAAATGGATCCAAACTTCGCCGAGATTGTATTCGGATGTGTGTTGCCGCTCTGGCGTCAGTTTTTGTGGTAAAAAGACCGAAAATACTGACCAATGTGATTCTGTCCGAGATGCAGCACTGAACTGAGCAGCCAAAGACTCGGCTCCACGGTCAGTTTGCTCTCCGCCCTCTGGTGTTTCGGACCGGCTTGCAACGGGTCGATAACGTCCGGTGGTGTTTGCTCCGTTTCCTCGAACACCGGAAGAAGAGCGTGCAGCAGATCCACGAAGGGGAACGGTTGTTTGCCGTAGGCCAGAGCCGGAAGGATGAAGTGACTGACTTGTTCAGAGTAGGTCGAACTCAACAGCTCTTTGCAGACTGACTGAAGCACCAGATCACTGGAATAATCGTGTCAAAGTAAGTGCCAATGCTGCATGCGACTAACGCACAAGACAACAAAGTGATTGTGTCTTCCTCGTGGGAAGACAAACCAAGTCCCACCCAAAAACAACCCACCGATACTCGGGGTCCTTCTTTTCTGTGACGTGCACAATCGGAGTTTTGACGAGTTCCAAAATGCTGGCGGCCATGGGTGTGGGTGGGTTGATGGTTCTTTCAAGACTCGCTGGTATTTTGGCCTCAATCAAAACTTGCATCACCTTGAAATACCCTGCAACAAGATGTAAAATTCCAGATGAGACCAGGAATCCAAAAGGAACGATGTGAACATGGCTACCACATGTATTCGTGTGCGTTTTACTCTCTCACCGTTGGCCACGAGGAAATGAAGGATTTTGTGCACAATTTCCAAGGCTCTGTCTTCTCTGATGAAGTTTGAATAGGTTCGTGCGGACGAAAAGACTTCAAGCATCCGCATGGCCGCTGCTGGTGGACTGGACGTGGAGGCGATTTCTTGCAAGTATCTGCCAAAGAACAGCACAGGTGAACAAGATCCCTGGCAAGGGGCGTTGCTGAAAAGAAAAACTGGAAGTCTTTTAGTTTCTTTTTACCTGCAACAGAACCAAAGCATCTGTCGCATTTGGAGCAGCCCCACCATTCCAGAGGTGCAGACGTATTCCGCTATCACAGCGTTGTGCTTCACCAGCAGTTGACACAACCACACCTGAAACAGGACACGTCGATCAGGCTATCTTTTTCGACTCTGAATGATGGGAAAAGCACAAAGAGGATCAATAATGGGGGAATAAACGAACCGACTTACCAATCTCTGTTTATCCACGCCTGGTCGAAAGAAGAACAGAAATGTTCTGATCAAAATTCGAAGCAGGTTTGTGTCTTCGGAAAGATTGGGGTTTTTCTGCACTTCACTCTGCAACATGTCAAACTTGGCGCGGACAACCCTTCGCTGAAACAAAAGTGAAAATGGCTTGCATTGCAATGCACGCGAAAATGAAAGCGATAAAGCATCCGTCAGGCTGACAAGGCTTCGTTCCTTTGTTACACACGCAAGTGGAGAATTCAGCTGCGAACCTGTTCTTCCCGCATTTGGCATCCTCGATAAAAGGACTGAATAACAATTGCACTGCGAAGTCGTCTCCTCTGATTCTGAAAACAAACAAGACACGAACGTTTGTCACAGTTTGACGTCAGAGTCTTGCTATCAACACCAGGAACCGACCCGATCCAGACGAACCTCTCGTTTCATCCGTTCTTCTTGGGTCCTTCTGAGAAGTTCTCCTTTTTCCTCCTGCAAAGCAATCACACCTGATTGTTGCTGGGTGTCAATGGGCGCGTTCGATTTGCAGAGTGAGCCCAAGTGGCAGACTTCACCGTCTTCAACTCGGGTACGAAGTCGCGCGATGCGAAAATGGAACATGGCAACTCAAGACAAATGAACTTTTCTGAGTTGTGCGACAGGGTTTCAATGACGCAGGTTGACCCTCAAAAATTCAAACTCCTTGTGTAAGTGGTCTCTCGGTTGAGGATTGGAAAACTCTTTCTCCACCAATGTCGATGGACCTGCCCATGACTGGACAGTGGATTCATGGACTGACAACCAAGGAATCCTTGTGTGTAGATCTGGAGCAAGTGTTTGATTTTGACGCACATAGAATGTTCAAGAATTCAAAGCAGGATGCGAAACCTCCTGGCGCAGTGTGCCACATTGTGCGCAAGTTCTGACCCCACATAATCTTTCTGAACAAAGCTTGGAGAAAAGCAGTGTTCTCGCAGCAGCGCAGTGTGGATGCCTGTGCAATACAATTTGTCAAAGCCAGTTGCACTTATATACTGGGCGATAATAGAAGGTTCTGAAAGAAGTGGATGAAACAGCAGAATTCACTCGTTGGCATATCGTGCGTGAAAACCTTATACCTTCTTGCTGGATCCACCGAGAGACTGCCTTGGGGTCCTTCGAAAGTTTCCTTCGAAGCTGTACATCTTGTTTCGCAAACGGAAGCACAATCCAAAGATTACCAGGAAAAAACAAAACAACCTTCGAGCGTGAATGGCCGGAAGTTGGAAAATTGCCTCCAACAACAAAAGTAGCTTGTTACTCCAAAGTGCAATCGGCAAGGAGCTGTCACATTTCTCAAGCCTCAGTGTGTAGCAGTGCACAATGTCTCTCTCTGGAAAGGTCCAAACAGGCAAGTATGGAGCGGTGTGGTTCTTTTGCAGAGAAGACGCTTCAGGGATCACTTCCGAAATGTTTGGTTTGACGTTTTGGATACAAAATTTTTTGGAGTCCCCCCCCCCCCGCGCAGTTGGGCGTCACTCTGAATCCAGAAGCCCGACTACTTCAAGTTGGTTCTGGAGAGATCACTCGATTTGCCTGTGTGAGTTGAAAATGATGTTTTTGACTTGACTTGTCATTGCAGTTCTGGGGGTTGTTGATCCAAGTGAATTGGGCGTGACCCTCACCCACGAACATCTTTGCATCGACTACGAGAAGGCTTTCCGCAAACCCTGGACTGGTGACGAGTGCAGAATTGATGACGATTTTCAAATGAAAAATCTTGGATGGATCAGACAGTTTCCGTAAGACATTCACGTCAATTTGGAGGTTGGGGCTCTCCCCCAACCCCGGACCCCCAGACAAAATAATTTGTCTTCATTTTTACGTCTGCGCAAAAGTACCGACGTTTTCATGTTGCAGTTACTCCAGCAAGCCGAACTTGAGCGTCCTCGATCAGTCTACATTGGACGGAGTCGTTGATGAAATCAAACGGTACAAGGTCAGGGCCGAGTAAAGCTTGGTTGTGACTTCACCAAAAATTGGCAAATACAGTCAAGAATGAGTTTTTGATGGGAAGAAGAAATTGTTGCAGTCCCTTGGAGGTGGAACAATTGCTGAGGTCACAAATCATGGACTTGGCCGGAACATGCAGCACTTGGTACGACTGTCTCAAGAAACTGGCGTGCACATCGTTGCCGGCACAGGTGAGATTGTCAACTTTCCGTCCACCATAAAAAGGACCATTGATGACAAAGACAGCCAATTTCTACTGAAGAACTGGAGACAATGCCTTTGTTTCCACAGGCTATTACTTCGATGGATTCCAACCGGAATCCGTGAGGCAGTTGACAGTGGAAGCGATGGCTGCCCAGTGCAGAACCGACATACTTGATGGATGGCAAGACTCTCACGTTAAATGTGGAGTCATCGGCGAAGTTGGATGCTCGTGGCCTCTCACATGTATCTCAACTCACTTTTCTGAGACCAGCTGAACATTGGCTTTCTGCATTACTTTTGGTGTTTTCTCGTCGAAAACGAAATATTGCCGCATATTTCAGCGTGGGAGAAGAAATCGCTTGAAGCGTCGGCGATGGCTCAAACGGAGCTGGGCGCTCCAGTGATCATCCACCCGGGGAGGGACCCCAGGGCGCCGCAGGAGATCGTCCGAGTCCTGCAGGAGGCCGGAGGCGACGTCTCCAGGACCGTCATGTCGCACATTGACCGTCAGTTTCATGAACGCGCTATGCGCAAACAATTTCCAAACAAATCAAATGCACACAATCATTGAGTTGGGTTCGAAATCTTTTCCAGGGACGATCAGCGTTGATGATGACGAAAAGTTGTTCGAATTAGCAAAGACAGGAATCTACCTGGAACTGGATTTGTTCGGGATCGAAGTGTCTCTTTACCAAGCCAACGAGCCTTTCGCGATGCCTTCGGATTCGCAGCGGATTCAGATGATAAACAAATTGTTCGACAATGGCTACGATAAAGTCGTCATCGCTCACGACATTCACACCAAACACAGACTGGTAAGGCATTCGACTTCGTTCTGTTTCTTCTTTTCTTTTCTTTTGGCGATTGTTCTGAACGCGTTCGAGCCATTCATGTTTCGTTCACCCACAGGAAATGTACGGAGGTCACGGCTACACGCACATTCAGAGGCTCATCGTGCCCATGATGAAAATCCACGGATTCACGCAGGAGAAGATCGATAAAATGCTGATTCACAACCCCAAGACGTGGCTACCGTTCAAATAAAGTTATTTTTCAAAGACCAGATCAATTCAAGGTCACAATAAATCTCAAAACGCACCGACTTTGAGTTATTTCAATCGATAAATCATGAAGCAAGCACCCGCTTGGTTTCTGAGAATGCTTTGCGCAGTTTATCACTCTGTGTATCACAGATATCGAAAAGGCTTTCACGGAGCATTTGACGAATGGCACCAAATTCTTGAGACACAATTTTGTCAACGAGCGAGGTACGCCTGACCTTGTCGGCACACAATCCACTTGGGTTCCACCATCTGTCCGTAGTAATCTCGAACCCGCAGCGTTCCCCTGCAGACCGCCACCACCTCGGCCATGTGCGTGTCATTGATGCTGTCGCAGTATTCCATGTCCAGCCACCTCAGTCGTGTTGCGTACACCGTCGATCTGTGCGGCAGGTACAGATCCTCGAATTCCTTGAACGCAAAAAATGTCAATGACCGAAGTGCCGCGTGACTGACATACAAATGCACTTCGCCAATAGATGGGGGCGGGGACGGACATCGAAATGTCCATCGCAGGTGACAGAAGAATGTCGTGACAGAAATCAGTCTGTTGTCGACATCATGGGAGTGTCGATCACCTTGTCAGCCTGTGTTCGGTTATCAAGCGAAAGACGTTCACCCAAGGTTTGTCAGAGACAACCGAGAGCAAACTTTACAAAGGCAGCAAAATACGCGTTTCATTCTCAAAAACTCACTTCGTCACTGGAACAGTGTTCGTCCAGAGTCTTGCTTTCGAGGTACTTCAGTCTGAGCAGGGCTTGGGTTCTCCTCCACTGCTGTGCACCTGACGAAAAACCAAAAGTTTGGATTTTCCACAGCTGCCACACGCAAAAATTCCGCACGTTTTACTCATACAATCAACAAAGCACATTGGCACTGAAGTGTCCCTGGACTCAACGTACCACTGATCAGGGGGAGGAAGGAATCCGCCGTTATCTGTTTGATTCCGGCAAACATAGCTTCCTGCAGTTGAGTGCAGTGAGTCAGAATGGCCGTCGTTCCAACATCAGTCACAGCTGAAACAGTGTTGAATGCGTTGTTACTCACAGGCGGAAGCCAGGGTTGTGAATCTGGCACCACACTGCCCGCAGCGACACCTACCGCAGTTCCAGCTGATGTCAAGTTTGCGCAAGTCACGCAGTCGCAGGCACAGTGTGGCCAGCAGAGGGTCGGCGATGCAGTTCACGTACGAAATGTCGAGCTGCCTCAGGTGTCTGCAGTGGTCAGACAGTTTGACAAGTGTTGCCTGGAAGAAACAAACACGGGTTACAGGGAGAGTCTTTTCCATGCACCCTTCTCTATGCGGCGACAAGTTCAGACACTGCTCCAGAGCTCTCACCTCTGTCATGCGACACTGTCGCAACGACAGTTTGTGCAGTGACGAGCAGCTGGAGACGAGTTCGCGCAACGCGCTGTCGTCTTCAGTTCCGATCTCTTCGCACCAAGACAGATCCAACTCCCTCAGCTGTCGAAACAAAGCAATAGTCACGGTGAAGAATTCACCTTGTCAGAAACCTTGTTCTGCCGTGCGAATTCCCTGAAGCTTGACAGTTTGCGTTCGAGGACTCGCGGGCGGTGTGTGTGTGTGTGTGTGTGTGTGTGTGTGTGTTAGTCTGTCTCTGTGTGTGTGTGTGTGTGTGTGTGTGTGTGTGTTAGTCTCTGTGTGTGTGTGTGTGTGTGTGTGTGTGTGTGTGTGTGTGTCGATTCACCTCTGTACGTGCGCGCGTGCGTCGTGTTTTGATCCATATCTCTGTCTCTCTCTCTCTCTCTCTCTCTCTCTCTCTCTCTCTCTCTCTCTCTCTCTGTGTGTGTGTGTTCACTGGTTGCACAAAGAAGTACAGGACGGATCTACGGATCGCAGAAGAGTTGCACCTTCCCACCACAGTCCACCGCTTGCTGCCTGACAGGGCGTCGCAGCTGAACTCACCGAGTCGCCACAGTGAGCTGCGATGTAGCGCAGCAAAGTGTCGGAGACGTTGCTCTCGGCCAAATTCAGACTCTGCACCGCTCCTCGCCCCACCAGAGGCAACATTGCTGCGTCGCCAAAGAAACAAATGCCTGCAAGAAACAACACAAGATTCTGAGTTGGTGGGGGGGGGGGCACGGGCTCAAGCTGGAAAGAAATTGTTTGTTCGTCACCCGGTTGGTCGGGTCACTCATCCCCAGTGTTCGGCCTTGGCGGTGCAAACACAACACTGACCTTGTCCGAGTTCCAGATGCACAATCAGACAATTTGTTCTCACCTTGGAAATTCACAACACGAAGGTTACGACACTTCATGCACAAGTCCGCAACACCACACGTGCTGAGAGAGTCGCAATCGACCTGAAATCAGGGAGAAACATCTCACTGAACATCACGAAATCAACATCTTCACTTGGATTGAAATAATATGCAAGCTTCTCACCAAGGACACAACTCTGAGGTTTGGAGACTGTTTGGCAATGAACGACATCGTTGTGTCCGAGAGATCACCCCAAGAAATACTGAAATTTTCCAGCGAAGTATTTGAGTTGAAAAATTCCTGGAGGCAAGCCTCGCCCAGCTGTACATTGTGAAAGTCTATTCCTGCGATTTCAAGTGACTGTAACTGTGGATTGTAAAGTTTGTGCGCGATTCCCATTTTCTCTGCAAAGGAAAAGAGATTTAGGTTCAAGTACGCACGAAAAAACGATGACGCTGTTTTGCCCAAAGAGGAGAGAATTCCAACGCGAATCCACCTACCTTGGAGACTCGCATATAACCCATTGCTATCTGAAGCATCGCTTTTGTGCGAAGACACGCTGTGGTTGAGAAGACTCGCTGAATCACTTTGGGTTTTTCCCCGACAAACTGACGTGCTAGACACAGGCGACGTTGGAAGAATTGGGCGACTAGGTTGTGCTGTTCGGTGTTGAACAGCATCATCACATTGTACAGTTGACGTGCATTGGACGGAATCCGACTTGAAAAATCCTGTCGGTTGCAGATTTGGGCATGAACAGCCCGAGAACGGAGGCGAGGGTTTTGCAGTGGAACCCGACGGCTGAGAGGCAGGAAGTTCGGTGTTTCCAGCGGAAGATACTTCAGCGCCATCACGAACGCCGCTTGACGAGTCTGCTGCACCTGACGATGGCTGAATGTCTTCAACGCCTGAACAAAAATAAAGTGTAGCAATCAAAATGGGAACGACAACTGTTTGCAAGAACATCAGCAAAGTGCTTTTGCTTTGCGTTCAGAATGAACAAAAGCAGAATGAAAATCATCGCACCAGAAGACGACGTTCCTTTTGGTTGAGAAAGGTTGTCTGACGCCTCCTCCAGATCTTCTACCTCAAGATCGTCCAGAGCTGAGTTGCTCAGACCAGACTGGTTCAAGTTTGTGACTTTGCTGGTGTTGTCTGCAGCCATTGCAACTTTCAACGCAGCGTACATGCTGTAGCCTGCCAGGTACAACAAGGCCACGCAGTCGACCTGAAAACCACCAAGCAGCAAGGAATTTGAACTTCATGAGTCAGACTCATTTGGTTTCCTGGTGTCCAATGACAAAATTTTGTGCTCACTTTTGTGAACGACATATTCACATGGCGTAGAGTAGGTCCACAAAGTGACGCTAAGTTGCGAATTCCAGTACTCGTGATGTTCTTGCAAGAAGAAACATCCACACTCTCCAAAATAACCTCGTGTTTGGGCTTCGAGTTCCGATCACTCTGGAAAGAAAAGTCCAAAAGGTCATTTGAAAATTTCTTCCAACATGACAAAAGCTCGGAGACCTGCAATGCTCACTTTGAACGCGTAGCCTGTTGACCGCAGCTGTGTCGCTTTGTTGAGCACAAAAGCATCGTCGGTTATGCCCGAGCAGCTCGCCAGACACAGACACTGCAGCTGGGGAAGCGACTTCAGGAGATTCTGAAGACAAATGCAAAAGATTGCGAGAAGAGTTGGAACAACTGATTTGTGTTGAAGAAAATTCAGGATAAGTTTGGAGATTTGAACTGATTTTTCTCACCTTGACGGAAACATCACACACGGTTGAGCATTGAGACAAATCGATGGATTTGATGTTGGAAGAAATGTTGCCCACAAGTTGAAAAAACGTTGGCCTCAGAAGGTGACTGCATCCACTCAGGCTCAACCTCTCCAGCTGTCTGCACCTGCTCGTACAACGATCGGATGGATGGTTGTCAACACGAAACAAAACAGAAGCCACTGTGCTGCCAACAATATTCGATGGGTTTCAAAACGCTTGCCGTCACAAGATATCTGAACTGTTTGTCAATCTTGTACAGTTCTACCAACAATCAACTTCTGTTCAGCACATCATTGAATCTGCAACACGCACCCAAACTGGACACTGTCACGAAGCGCATTTCTTGCAAGTGTCTCTGGCTGAGGGGTTGACTTTCTCACCTGTGGAGCAGCTGCTCGATTCCAGACACAGTCAGTTGAGAGCAATTGTTCAGCTTCAGTTGTTTCGTGTGCGGAGGAACCAAACTCAGCAAAATATCGTCTGTGACTTTCTGTGCGAATTGCTCGAGAATCTCCTCCAGAACTAAACTCGTCACCGCTATCAAAAAGAAAACGGAATGATACACCTTGCACGTTTTCCCCAACACACGAGTGCGAACACTTCAAGTTTTCACGTTGTTCCCTTCGGTCTGCGCACCTGTGTAGGAATCGGTCTTCAACAGCTGAATGAGTTTTGCAGACGAGTCGAGTGACGTGTCTTCCCTGAGGTTCAGAACGGCCTGGACTGTCACCAAACAACTTGTTCTGCGCAGCTCAGGCACCTCGGCCATCATCTCACATGCTGGCAGGAGAAAGTGACAGGAATCAAAGTTCAGGTGAATTTTGTGATGGGTTACAAAATTTGGCCGACAGAGCTGGCCTGAAGAAGATCGTGTAACATAGTTTCTGGACCCACTGTGGGCCTGGCAGTATGTTCTTGGCCACACAGCTGTGAAGACCATCACAAATTCACGACAACTGCACGTACCTGTCGTCAAAAACAAATGTTTGATCAAAATTTCACAAAAAAACTGAAAACGGCGCTTGACAAGACTTCAGAGGGAATACCTGTGATGACGTCACGCTGCGGATTCCTGTCACGGCTGTGAAGTGGTGACGGTTTAGTGGAAAACTTCTTTTTTCTTTTTTCGTAAAAAAATGTTCCAAAGACTGTTTTTCAGGTGATTTTCGCCAAAAAAGTTTGAAAAGTTGTATTTTTTTTTCTCAGATGAATTTCTTGGAGAAAATGAAAACTCTTCTGTCTCAAAATGCCAGAAATCAGACCCGAAATATTCTTGCCTCAACAAAACCATCTTCACAGTGTTACCACTCGAAAAGGTGAATTCAGGCCAGAAACATTCACACACGAAGATTTTTTTGTCATCTTGTATGTTTATTTTTATGACAAACCAGTCAAAAAGTGACACAAAATTCAAGTGCGGCGGTCAGGTCCTTCAGGAAAAGTCACATCTCATGCAGTGACGGAACACACCAACAGAACAATGTTCAGAGCACCAAGGTGCGGATCAGATCGAACTGAAGCAGCTGGCAATGTCAGTCAAAGGCGGTCAGTCGTTGCCTTTTCTCCTCTCAGTGGGGTCGACTTCGAACAGTGAAACAGCGCCGCCCAGTCGCGCACCACTGTCGCTGTGAGGACTGCCGGAAAGTATGAAGGTCTGCAAAGAGATGGCGAGCAGCGTTTCTGTGAAGGTGGCAAGAACCAAATTTCCCAAACCTTCCGTGATTTTTGTCCCTGAGCTGATCTGTACTGAGCACTGAGGCAGGACTTCAGGTGTGACGGCAACAAAATTGTCATTTTTACTTCCCTCCTGTTTTGGTGAGACTGTTCAAGGAGGGAAGGACAGGCTTGCTGCAAGCCTTTCAGCGACTTGTCTCTTGCAGAAGTACGCACGCACCTTTGAAGACAAAGCACAGCACTTGTCTCTTGCAGAAGTACGCACGCACCTTTGAAGACAAAGCAGCTGTCACCACGGTCGTCCCCAGTCGTCCGCGCGCCTCCGTGGTGGATAAAATAATGTCAGCCTGGCAAGAAAGACAAGTACCAACAAAAATTGTCCACGTAAAAAGCAACATCAATAACTTCAGCAAATCCACGCAAAGGGAGTGAATGATTCATGTTTGATGGGAGAAAGAGGGGGGGGGGTGAGTCAGGGGGGGGTCAATCAAACGTACCGCGTAGGTCGTACAAGGGACAAAGTGGTGGCTGCCGCAATTCAGCGTTACATTCCCAGTTGGCAGACTGCCATTCTTGGACAGAAATACAAATATCCGACCCTCCTCGACTGCAAAAACAAGGCCAAAAGTAACTTTTTTCATCCGCAAGCGGAATTTGTACGTTTCACAAATCTGACGAACCCTTTTGAAAGTCATCGAGCAAGTCTTCTGTTCTGAATGGCGCCGAGACGAGCAAGTCGTCGACGGAATCACCGTCGACGTCTTCCAACTGCAAACAGCACCGTCAATCAACGGTTGGCTGTCGCGCCCGGCGGACAAATCAGTTGTGTGAATGACTGGGGCAAAGCAAATCAGCGACACAAACATACCAGAGTGGCCTGTCCAAATCTGCTGAACATCCTGTCGCCAAAGAATTGAGCGGTGGCTTCTGGAGTTGTCGCATTTGACAAAATGGAACTCAGCTCGAACAGACTGACAGACCCAGACTGGTCCAGAGGATATGTCACGTTCTCTACGCTTCCGTTTATTCCTGCCAATGAAAGACACAGAAGAAATTCACATTTTTCCAGTGCATATTTTGTTCTGATTGTTTTCTCTGAGGGCACAACTGAGGACATACCTGCCCCCGGTGTAGAAATAGCCAGCGTTCGTCCTGAGGAGGACAGCGCCACGCGCGAGCCAAACATGGCGAACGCGTGGGACCCACCCAGTCTCCTCTTCGCAATTGCTTTAGTTCCCGTGAGTGTGAAAATCTCCAAACTGCCGACCGACTGAGCGTCTCTTTTTGAGAAGCTGCAGTTTGCGCTACACGAAAAGAAACACAAATGGAGGTGAAAACCTTCGGACTGATGTGCAGACAAAAAACTTTTCAGGACATCTGACTGCAAATAACACAAGAGCAACCACACTTACAAGAAACACACCCGGTACGTTGGAGCGGACACGAAAAGAAAACTGTCAGCGGCGGAGCGGTGCGCAAAGATGCTGTATCCAAACCAACTGTAATTCTGAAAAGAATACAAAATGGCTTCACAAACTGTCAGGAATTGTTTGCAGCAAGACACAGTCGACACTGTCAATCGTGTGTGCCAACTTTCTCTCGTAGACACGTGGCCGCGCACCGAGATACACGCACCTGAGATCCCGCGGCAAGCGCACTGGATTCTCCAACACGATAGAATGTTTCTGCAAAAGAAATCAAGAGCAAACAATTTCGTGTTTGACCTTGTCACAACTTGTTTGACAGACTATTTGGTTAGAGGGTGCATGTTGGGCTCACTGTTCCACTTGTTCTTGGCTTGTATGATAAAGACCGCTCCGTTTTGTTCACCGCCACGAACCGACGCAAAGGGAGCACCGCTCAACAGAGACGATCCGTGCGTGCAGAACGACCAGCCGAGACCAAGATATTTCCCCTGAAAAAAGACAAGAACACTCAGCCCCACCGAGTGACCCGTACTGCTACTACGTGGTGATCGGCGCCAATCATTCGGACATACCTGACCCACAAAAGTGAGATGTGGCGTCAGAAGAAAAGGCGCTGTTCTGTCTCCGGTGCCGAAGAAAACATAAACAGACCCCTAAAACATTTCACAAAGTTTTCAGTGTTGAGCCCTGTCAATTTCCAGTCAAAATTTCAGTTCAAGAGAATGTGTGCGACATATTTCACTCACATTGTACGAAAGATTGCCGGAGCCGAACCCTGGGGCACCCACAACCAAGTCCAAGACGCCGTCCTTGTTGAGATCCACTGTTTCCAAAGCGTGGCCAAACCGGCTGTTCTGAAAATAACTTCAGCTTCTGACGCACCAAGAGGTCGGAGCCAGTATCCCCCCCCTCCCCCAGAAAAAAAAGGAATAAATCTTACTTGAGGTCCAGTCAATGTGATATTTGCCATGTCTTCCACCACTAAGTTGTTTGTCAGAAAACCAAGTTCATTTCCTGAGGCCAAGATTCAAAACAAGACAATGAACCAATGAAGAAAACAAATGTTTGAAACTGAACAACAGGAAATCTTCCGCAATCCTCCCAACACCCTGCAGAACTCACCCAACAGTATGTACACAGCTCCGGTTGTACTTTTCTCTCCTGCACCCGGGGCGCCCAAAATGATGTCGGTCAAACTGTCGTTGTTGACATCTTTTGCGATGATACTCCTGCAAAAAAGTGAGAACGCGCACGAAATCAGCCAAATGAACTGTTGCTGCTGTTGAGTCAGACCCGAAGGAAGTTTTCTTCACAACAAACCAAGTCAAAGGTACGCACCAGCCAAGCCGAGAGTACGGACGACGAGTACTGAACGAATATTTTGGATACTGGATGTTTTCAATTTTCTGGTTCTGGTGACCTGTCTTCTGTTTCGTCTTGCTTGAGGTCACTTCCTGAGAAACAAAAACAGTGGTGCGTTTCCCATCAAGTTTTTTCCACGCACAACACACCCTTCACGAGTTGTCAAGGATAACAGATCAGACCTTATGCGGTGGAGCTCGACTGAAGTACACTCCTCTTTTCGTGCGGTGCCTCGTAAAATTCTCATCTGCTGCTTTTGAGTATTGCTTCACGAAAATTCCATTTGTTTCCTTCTCGCCAAAGTGTTTTATCTTTCCGTGGTCACTCTCGTTGCAATGAGTAAACAAAGTGTTGTGTGGTAAATCGCAGGACCTGAAACAGTGAAGAACGAAAAAAGATTGCGATCTATTCTCCAACAGTCCAAACAAGTCTGCAATAGGGTTTGATCACTCACTGAACCCCGTGTTCCAACATGTGCACAAAGTCTCTCCAGATATGTCTTGTCCACGCTGCCATGTCATCCACACCGCCCAAAAAGTAGGGATTCAACAAGTCCACCAGAAAAGGACTGAGGTTGGCAACGAAGGGAAATAGTTTTCCAGCCGCTACTTCTTCTGCAAATCTGGAAATGCAAAATCGAACTGAACAATTGAAAACGGTCCCAAACAACAACCTATCTGTTCTTTGCACTTGAACAAACTGACCTTTGTAGGAGAAGCATAGCAGTGCAATCCTCCACAACATCTCGCGAAACAAGTTTTGAGCCGTAATACAAGGTGTATATCTCTACCAGATCCTCTGAAGGAACATACCTGCGAAAATACATCGTTATGTCAGGTAGAAAGCGACAAGCGTGGACGCAGTCTATGTCACATAATTCCGTGAACAAACCATTTGTTGATGTATTCCGTGTCCAGTTCATACTGATTCACCACATCACCACCTGTGCACACAGAAACAACACAGTGAAAATGTGTGCGTCACCCTACACAGAAGAAAACAAGAGCCCAGAAATGTTTCTCTTTCTCACCTGCATCTGCAGTTTCGTGAGCGGAGGGATAGTCGTCGTGAAAATTCACCTGCAAGAATAACACTCGGTCTGAAACGATGAATCAATTTTGCTTTGCGTGTCAGAACCGGTTGAGAAAAAGCGTGTCACTCCGTTCTGTACAAATTCTGCACGCTGAAGAACACTTACCTTTGACATTGTGCGAATGAACCCTTGATCGATACCAAGACTGTGCCAGGAAATGTCCGAAACTTGGTGGGATACCACGCCCAAGAGAAACACTACAAATTTCTGAGTTTCCTGGAATACAGGAATGCAAGTCAATACACACACACATACACAAACATGCGGGTGCGGGTGTGCGCACGCTCCCAACAAATCTTCAAACAACTGGGTAACTATGAAACAAATGCTCACTGTGTCCCATGGCGGAGGATATTTCAGCCGGATGTAATTGATGGAAGCGTTGAGATAACCTCCCCAGTGAGTGTCCTCCGAGACGTTGTGGTAACGCCCTGACAAATCAATGTGTGCAAGAATTCTAGATCGCCTGCATGAAACTTTGAATTGAAACTGCACTTGTCAATCAAAGAAACGTTGCCTGACGGGCGTATTGTTCTGAACTTGACTTGAAAAGTGAAGCACAAGGACCTTGCATGCACGTTGGGAGATAAAACGCATCTGGAAAGTTGCTTCCTGCCTGCAAGGCATCGCGGTGTCTCTGGATCAACTGTCAAAAGTAAACCTGAAATGCATTTGGTTTGAAAAATATTTCCAGAGCTGAGTGGAAGTCACACCTTACTTCTAACCACACCAGAAAGACACCAAAGCACGCCACTGTGCAACAAGATGCAGCAGAGTGAGATTCTGGACCTGGCGCCTGGCGCCTTGAACAGTGCACAAAATTTGACGTGGAGACGGCCCTCATGATTCGAACCACCCGTCACCCCCAGAGATGAATACTGACGCGTTTGTAGTCCTCGACCGCAGTGGTGAGGGTGAAGAACTCCAACGCTCTGTGAGCTGCAAGTGACAAAACCGTGACAGACCAGCGCTCACTGCTGGAAAGATTCTTCTCCAGCAGAAACCAAGTCCATCAACGTTCGTAAAGTGCGGGCCAAGCTTGCAAAAATTCAACAGTGGGGAGGACCTTATGACAAACAATTGTTGGGCCAAATTATTTTTCTTCGGGAACAAGGAACAGGGTCCTGCTCCTGATCCGTCCCGCCCCTGTCACGTGCATGCGCAACAGAAGTGGGTCACCAAGCTGCCCAAGCACGAGAATGCAAGAAGAAACCACACAAGAAATCCTGGAAATTGGCCACAGGTCGCCACACAACTGCGTCAACATTATGGAAAAATTTAAGGAGGAAAGGACAGAATCACGAAAGCGCTGGGAGGAAGAGTCCAGATCCAGATTGCTGAAGTTTGCAGGAACTCAGTTTTGGCGGTAAGTTAATCTGCTCTCCTCGTGCATATAGCATCGTGCGGGCGCCCGAGACTGCCACTGCAAACATTTTTCGCTGCTGTACCTACCTATTTCTGTGTGCGTCGTTGGGCCACAGCCTCTGTCGAGCGGGACAAAGTGAAATATCAGTATCAAACGGAAAGCAAGTTTTGTTGTGGAGGCTGACATTTTGGACGGTCACATGATTTTGTAAAACAAGTTTGTGATGGCGCCACAGATTTTGCTGCCGGGTCTGATTAGGCGTTTGCGCTTCGGAGTGCGTTGTAGCAAGATGCGCAAAACGCAGACTTCTGAAGATTTTTGAAGAAAAAGATTTCAAACGGCACGTTTTGAAAAAATTAGTCCCGACATTCCCCCCCTTCCCCGAGTGCACTTTCAGGCAGCGACCGATTTGCTCAATCTGAGCGCGAATCCGAATCCTAGTTTGGTTTCACCCAAACTGCCTTCTGAAGTTGGGTTCAGTTTTGGCTTGGATTTCATGGGCAGATTGCTGAAAGGTTTTATTCACATGAATCTGTAGCCAAACCACGACAAATGGTTTTGGTGTTTCGCGCTCAGTTTCAGCAAATCGAACACCACCTGAATCTCACGGAAACACAGGAGTCAAACTTCAAAAGATGAGGCGCACGGAAAGGACCAAGCAACAATGATGTTCGTAAAACTTTGTTTCAATCATAAAAGAACAGTGCAATTCAATTATTCTTTTGAACAAGTTTCAAAGTCAACCAGGCCAAACAATTTGTTACCAGATTTCCATGAACTTAGAGGAAAAATGAAACGTTGAAACTCGTTGTGCTCATTGGTCATGTAACTTCGAATGAAACAAGACGTCATATAAAACTTACCAGTAACTAAAATGAACTGTTAAATCAAGTTATTCACAACAGAGAACAAAAGGTTACATTTGGTTTCTGAAGAGGTACACACCCCTTTTACAGTCGAGACAGAAGTGAACAAAGAAGTGCGTGTTCTGTTGTGTTCTGGTGGTGTCACTTGTTGACGGTTCAAAATTCAGACTTCAAAATTCAGACTTTAGAAAGTACTGTCAAAGAAATTCGCAGTCACTGACCCATTTTATCTCGCCAACGCACATTAAAAGTTGCTTAAAAGTTGAAGCGAAAAAAAATGAAACTGTCCTGGTGAGAACGAACCGGTGAGCACGGGACAGCAAGAGCCGCAGCGGAATCGACTGCTGCACAAGAATGCTCGTGTCCTTGTAAAAGTGGATTTCCCAAGACGTAATTTGCAATGGTACATTGGCAACGGGTCACGTAAAATGTGTGTAAAATAATTTTCTGTCCACATCTTTTTCGTTCAAGCTTGTCTGTTTTTCGTCTCAGCGAGAGTAATGTTGCATTGTGAAATGGCTTCACTTCTGAACGATAACCATTGTGACACTCGTACGTCACATCACATCCAACTGAATTCTGTGGGTCAGAGATGTCGGATTCTCGGGTAAAACATTTGAACTAAAACGACACACGAAGACGTTGCAACACGATCACAGTTTGGTGCATCACATGTAGAAACAGGAAGCTTCAACTGGTGCGAAAATGGAAAAGTACATTAGTCAACTATAACATTTTAAAAAAGTACAAAAATGGCAAACACCTTAAAGGAAACGCGAACAAATAAACTTGTGCAAGAGGAAGAAATTAAAAGGTCAGGAAGGAACGGACAGTGGAACAGTGCTCAGATTTCAAGTGAACGAGATCAAGTTGCACGGGGATTTGCACCCTGCTGAACACATTCGTCTCTCAGCCACACTGAGCGACAGATTCTCAGCGTATTTTTGGGGTTTCAAGCACTTTTTTTGCATCACGTCAAGTTTCGCGGACAGTGGTTGTACTGTGCCGTTTGCGTGGCAGAGCGACGCGCAAACTCAGTTGCGCATGCGCATGCGCGCTGTCTACACGATGGTGTTGGGCGCGTTCTTGCTGTTCCTCATGAGCGGCTTGTGGTGGCGCGTCGTCTCGAAGGCGTGCGCCCAGTGCCAGCACGTGCGGCAGTAGTAGCGGAAGCAGCTCAGGTCGCGGCAGAAGAAGGGACCCTGCTGGATACTGCACGAGCTGCACAGGGAGTCTTCCAGATACGGGTCGATCTGGATCTGAAGGGGAAGAAACAAAATCTCAATTTTCCTGAGGAACAAACACGAGGAAGGTCCACGCTTGAAGAGCTCCACGAGAATCGCAAAATTTTCTCCCAACTCTGGGATTTTTGATAACACATGAATGAACCTTCGTGTTTCATGGTACAAATTTACCTTTTTGGTGAACTTTGGAGTCTTCACTTCAACAAACGCAGCGTTGACGGCTTTCATGTAGCTCTTGTGGGAACTGAACGTCACCCGGCCAGACCCTGGGAAAAATACATGATTGGTGCAGTGAATCTGGCCCTACCACCTGGCATGGTGAATCTGGCGTGGTGAATCTGGCTCTACCAGCTGCAACCGTGTGGTGAACCCGACCCCACAACTTGGTGTGGTGAAATGGGGCCAGTTGGTATGGTGAACCTGACCCCACCAGTTGGTGTGGTGAATCTGGCCCCACCGTTCGCTAGTTGCTTCGCAGCTGTGGCGAGCTCCTTGCAAGACTCGGACTCAAAGAATTGCCAGAGAGATCATGTACCAATGGGGTACTTGTGCTTGTCAGTGTCGATGCCTGCGTAGACGACGTTTCCGAACAGGTCGTTCATGATGTAGGCGAGTCCCTCGGCGGTCATCATGCCGTGCAGCGCACCCACGAAGACGGTCTTGCTCGGGTCGAGTCGCTGCGACGGTTGGCGCACAAAGTTGCTGTCGCTCATCACCCACGGAATCACCTGCACCTGCGGCGCCGTGCGCAGGAAATGGATTTGCGCTCTCGAAATGCGTTTCAAGGCGAAGGAAGAAACAGCCGCAGTTCAGGAAGAGAAACATCTGCTGGATGGACGTAGACTTGTCCAACTTCTGTGTGTGTGTGTGTGTGTGTGTGTGTGTGTGTGTGTGTGTGTGTGTGTG
>JAAUXT010013885.1_pt1 | contig 19762 bp, 19 predicted proteins | sample 7278171 | NCBI WGS metagenome assembly JAAUXT01 (sample SAMN14350112, study PRJNA611818) | marine sediment metagenome | isolation source: surface marine sediment (1.8m) | place: French Polynesia: Moorea | collected 2018-08 | reverse complement strand
GGCGGAGATTTTGTGCAAGTTTCCTGTCGAAATTTCTTCCAAAACGGAGACAATGCACGTTCATGTTCAAAGTACTTGTTTTTGACAACTTTCTGTGTGTTGTGGCCATTGCCCCAGCTGACATTAGGTCCTTTCTGCCGTGTATTTTCTTTCACAAAAGATACTTGAGCAGGATTTACGAAGCAGTGAGCTCCGTCTGCGCTGGTCATGGCGACAGAGCAGCGAAGTTCAAGCTGAATCAGGCACGAGCCACGTAAATGGAAACTAATTACATTATCACTAACAGACACTGTGTGACCTGGAAATCTAAACATGGCTAAAAGCACCCACCACTTAGATTCCATGCAAGCATTTGTTTGATCACACTCTCTCTCGCCAAGCTGTGGGCAGTATGCAACAGCGCGCTGTGTGCGTCCACAAATCGGGGGATACTAAAGCACGATGGCTCGCAGCGTGAACCACAAAATTTTATCGCAACTCGTGAATGTTGCTTGAATAAAAAAATTATTGTTGGTGTTTTTTGTCGTTTCCAGCATTGTGCAGTTCTTTTTCAAAAGTCAGCCTGCAACCTTGTGTCAATCTGGAGCTGGTTTTGTCACCAAAAAGCTGGGGGGGGGGGGGGTTCTTGTCATGTTTCAGTTGAAAATTGTTCAGTGTAGCTGCCTCGCGAATCATCCCGGGAAGGAGTGAAAACATGTTTTTCTCGCTCTGCAGAGCCTCTGAGGCTGAGAGCTGCGCGACTCGTGGACTCGGGTCTCCACTCCTCCGCGCTTTGAACACAAACCGGTCTTTTCGCGGCCATTCATCAGCTTGTTGCTCCGACCTGTGAATAATTCATCGCGACATGAACATTAAGATTGAATTTCTCAGCGTTTCATTGTTTCCCAATGTTTATAGCATTGCATTGTGAGCTCCACCGTTCCGATCGCAGGTTGTCGGGAGAATGGCAAGTTTTTGCACGTGACTACCAGTCTTGGTTCAGCATGCGCTCTTTGGGCCTGGTGTACGAGGTTTGCTTTTTATATTTCCTTCTTTTTGCGATGGCGTACTCATTGCTCAATTTTATCAAACCATAACAACACTCCAACAAAGGTACTGTCAGTGTGCAAAAATCAGCATACAAGAAATTTTATTCTCATCTTACAAAAATAGCTTTTGGGCATAAAGGGAACAAGGAAAAAACTTGCTTGGCTATAGGCATGTTTTGGCTAGTTTTGTTGCTCTAAATATCTTAGCATGCAATAAAAAGAAAGCTCAGACACTGTGGTAAAGTTTATTTCTCAAATACAAACCCCATCATACATAATATTTTATAATTTTATTGAAGAAATAATGATGTTATCCAAAAAAGGCTTCCTTTTATCTCCACTTTTGGCCAATCTGCATATTTTCTTTAGCCAATTTTTGAACTAAAATAATGCAAAAAGAGTACTTGAAACAAAAACTATTAAAAAAGTTAAACTAAATTTTCAGTTTTCTGGCCTTCATAGCCATCAGGTCAAAATTTCTTCTTTTAAATCCCTAAAATCAGTATGTTCCTGCAAGTATTTTTGCAACTTTCAAGAGTTTGAATGAAGATTGGTGACAGGAGAAGGAAAGTAACCTGATGTGGTTCATTTGCATTCACACGGGGCACTGTCAATGCCAAAAGAAGGAAATATAAAAAGCAAACCTCGTACAACCCTCATTGAACCTGCCAAAAAGAGCTTTTAGCAAGTTCGAAGTGAAAATGTGGGTTTGTTGCTGGCATCGTGCCTGCTCGATGTTGTTGTGAACAACACTGGTGCTGGGTGTGCTCGAAAACACAACTCCGAGACAAAGAGGAAATGCGACCGCAGGCCTCGACTCTTCACTGTTTGTGCATAAGGAAAACTCTGGATGTTTTTCTGTGCGGTCGCCAAGTTCGGAAACGCGACGCACGAGACACGACAGATGTACGCAGATCACCGTTTGCGCAGAAAAATTATTTGAAACCTCGGCCATGAACAACGGCAGAATTTTTCAAAATGCCCAGACAGTTTATCTTTCATACCCACAAGGGTACGAAGCTGTCAGCCAAAATCTGGAGGCAGTCGAATAGTCATTGTGCACTGGTCAATGAACCCTGGCAGAGTTCTTCTTTCCTGGGTCATTCTCTCAAATTACGAATTGAAACAAACCTCACAAGTGTTTTGTTACAAATCATGCATGCAGAATGTTTCCCTTTTCGTGAAAGCTCTTCAGTGAGATTTTCTCGATTTTCCGAACTTCATTTCTTAGGGGCAGCTTTTGGCTTCATTTCATCCGGATTGCTGGCGTGGTGCACAAGGTAAGGAAACCACACAGCGCTGATGATGCCACCCACACCACGCACAATTTGGTTGTGTTTGCTTGATGTCTCGTGCGCCAAGAAGCAGGTACTGAACACGCACGCAAACGTCGCCTTTCTCTTGGCGTTGCTGTCAAACAAACTCGTAGCCAGCGTCCAACCCTTCGAAGCGTTCTTTTCCTTCGAGTCTTCCTGAATCTACGGTTCCCAAGTCATGACCGCTTTTTCGACAAAACCTTTTTTTGCTCCTTTCAGGATCAAAGAAGCAGCTTTTGTGTGGAAACCGAGAGTCGGAGTGTTCTGGAAGGTCAAGAACATTCATCAACGACAGAAGTTCCCAGACCTGCTGCCTTTCACAGACGGGATGTGTTTTCTGAAATTGTTCTTCGACGACAAATTATGTTACGTTGAAGCATCACCTTCGGAACCAGCATTTTGCCCGGAAACCAATGCCAGTTCCCTGCTCAATCGTTCAAAGGCAACACTTCATCAATTTAATGTCTGTCTCCACACACAAAGCAGTATTGTATTCACTGTGGAGTCTGTTTATCGAACAACGTTTTGCTTTTCGGAAAGAAAGGAAGAAATAACTGTCACTTCAGCTCAGAAAGAACTTTCCAGCGTTTGCACCACAGACAGCTTTTTCTGCTTGACCTTGTGTTTGTGTTCCAAAAGAGCCACACACGGTCTTTGTCTCTAGGTTTCTCTGTCACAAAACACACACACATACACACACGCACGCACTCGTGAACACGGCAGCATTGTGCCGGCGGCTCCGTCGTCTCTATCTGTTATGATGCATCCCGTACGCGCATAAATATTCACAACAACATATGAATCTTACACTTTGCGTTTTCGCAAAAGTCGTTGAGTAATGAGCCTTTTCAATTTTCCAGCATCCCTCGACGGGACATCGAGAGTGAAACAGAAATCCCTTGGAGCCCGCAAACTTGGTTATCTTTCCCCGTGAAACGAACATTGAAATATCCGTGCAGGAAAATGTCTGATCAATGAATTTTTCAATTCAACCAGAATCAGAGACGATCATTTTGCTTTTTTTTCTGACTGGAGAACAAGACGACAAAATTGGATGCTTTGTTGGCCAAGACATGTTTGAGCTTGTGCTGGTGTGGCTTTTGCTTCAGGGGTTGCATGTTCCACCAGACCAGAACACAGTGACCTGAGGTCTTCCACAATTGCCACACCTCTCGTGATCCAATTGCACGAACTCAAGTTGAAAGAAACACCAGTCGGGGTTCGGCCACCCCCAGACTTGCACACAATCTGCCGAACTGGTGCAACTGACGCAACAACCATGCAGGGACGTTTCGTCGGGTCCGGTATCGGCGCGGGCGGCCAGAAGCTGTCGCACTGTCGTTGTCGTATCTCACCGTCTGCTCCATCCGAGCCACAACTTCTCAGACTTGAGACTTCGTTATCAGCGCGCGGTCATTGAATGAGTCTGCTCCCAAATCAAACATCAGTATTCCTCCCACTCTGTCTCATCAGGCGCAATGACCACATCTGTCTGAGAAGTCCTTTGCAATTTTGTCCTTCAAAACGCAAGCGGCTCAACTCCCCAAAATCTTCTGCTTTTGGTGTCTTTGCTTGCTGATTGCCTTTGCAAACTATTTTCAACTGATTCCGGACAAAACCGATTTGAGAAGATTGCAGGGAAATGACGGTACCCAGATGGCAGGGCTTTTCAACGATAACATTTTCGTCCTCAGGTCACATTTTCACGCAACAGGAAACGGTGCTCGTGGGCTTGTCAAACCCAAGAATAAAGTTCTCGCGGAAATGATATATAGTTTTGTTTCCATGATCAGATTTCACGCAATTAGCCAGGAAAAGTCCATTTGATACAACACTATGTTCGCTAAACAACTCGCAACACTGAAGTCTGGAACCCAATCTGCTCACCATACAGTCACATATCACCAGTTAATTAAGACAAAAAGATTGATTACACGACGCATTTGGCGGGGACCGTACTGATTTCAATACAACTGCCAGAGCACTGCAGAGAAACCATAGCTTCTGAGTAAACATCTCCAGAACACCAGAATGTGAGGAAATTAATACCAAGTGAAAATTGAGCTTCTGGTTCGGATCTTAATTGCAACTGTCTCTGTGATCAGTGATGGGAGAAATCCTTGGTGAGGATGACTGCTGCAGAAGGCGGCTTTCATGCCAGAGTAGCAGCCGTCAGGCGACTTAGCCCACATTTCACTCCTGCCTAAGTTCATTTGCGGCATGTGGGACATGTTCTCACAGAAAAGCCATTCTGTGTGTCACACGTCCTCAAAGGACATGACACCCTGGAGCATGTGGATCTGAGTACTCATGAACCACGCGAACTCGCGACGCACTCAGCGGATGTCAGGAAAATGACTGCGTAAAACTGGCTCCTGAACAAAATGGACAAAACCCACCAAGGACTTCTCTCACCTTGCATTTCTGCTAGTTTCTGTGGATTGTCAGTGATCTTTCTGCACTCGTACTTGGTCTGTGACCTGACGGATGAAAGTCGAACCAAGGCCCACGTTTTCTTTTGCGTCGCACGCAGATCAAATTCCAATCAAAATCCGCATTGTGGTTCATTTTCTTGGGAAACAGCGCTCACACAAGCTTTTGCACGTCAACTTGTGGATTCAAACTTTCTCATTGGAGAAGGAATTGTCAAAATCCCATCTTGAGCCTAATATTCACATGAAGGATCTGTCTCTGAGGAAGGAGGAAACAACCTTTTTTCCTGCTGATGATTGCAACTTCCTGTCCCACATTTGTGCCAAGTGCCACGAGCATCTGTCATCTGTTTGCCCGCAATGATATGTGTGCACAGAATCTGTGTGTCAGGCATGAAATGAGACGCCCTTTTTGCCCATGATTGATTTCGTTTCCCCCATAGCGTCGCCCATTGACCGCTTCCTTGAGCGTCTCACACCTTCAAATACCAAACACCCAGAGATCGTTATTCCAGGGCCGCAGCTCAACAGACTTGAGAAGGACTGCTGCGTTTTCTGGAGTCCGCGAAACTGTCCCCTTTGCATGGATTGTGTATCTCATGTAAGAGTTGCAACTAGAAAAAGTGACAAGCTTTTACACAAGGGGAAGCGATCTGGGACACAGGTACATGCACAAACTGTCAGTTACCAATGACAATCACGTGCAAAAATGTCAACTGAAGACAGGATTATCAAAATGTGATCTGGGATGTGTGAGGCTCCTGGAGTTGCTCAGCTCAGACGGTGCACATGAAACATTTATGACCATATGGAGACGCACCTCTGTGAAAATGCGGGAGCCCAGTTATTTCAATTTGGAGAATAGCAAGACACTCACACCCTGCACACACACACACACACACACACACACTGAATGGAGGGGGGAACTTGACAAATAGTTTTGCTCACATGGCAATCAACAGACTGTGTGCTTGTACAAATGGAAGACAAATTGGGTTTGCAAAGGGGGAGACTCGTTTGTCAAGCGGGCGTGAGGCACACGACTGCTGCTCATTGAAAGAGCAAAAAATCCTTGAACTTGAATCGAACAGAAATTGAGGCGTTCCTTTGTTTTATGCTTTCGCTTCGTGGTGCACCACAAGTCACAATTTGATCGGCCAGGAAGAAGTATCAAGTCATTCCAGTTTAGATTGAGGTCGTCTGACTTCTGCACTCAGCGGGATCGGAAACAAGAAAACGACACCTCAATGTCATGACGGAAGTCAGGTTGTGTGTATCAATTTGATGTAAATGTCATCATGACACAAAGTCCACTTTTTTTAAGAAACCTACATTTGAACCTCGTGAACCACCACACTCAGGGCTCCTACTCGAACTGAAACACAAACTTGTATGTGTGGGTGTGTGGTCACAACTCACGCACACAACACCAAGACGCTGATCGCACACACACACACACACACACACACACACACACACACACACACACACACACACACCATGGCAATCTCCCAGTCGTGCCTTGTCACCTGTTGTACGTAGACGACGCGTGGTTCGTCCACTCAGAATTTTGCGTCCTCACGCACCTCGGGGCAAGCGTTTATAATTGACCTGCCATGACAGACTCTTGTGGAGTTGCAAACCAAAGAAGCTGAACGTCGCTACTTGACAGAATGCTGCAAGCAAAACTTCACCCAATCCCCAGGAGACTAGATGATCACAGAAGTTATCAGACCTTTTGTCCACCGTCTTTGATCCGTCGAAGCTCAAAGCAGCATTCCTCTGGATTCCCACCTGCATCCCTCTGTCCCTGAAAACAGAGAGAATTCGATTGTGCTGAGAAGGTGTTGTGCGGCATCCCGACAACCGCACGTGGCTCCCGCAGAAATAGGTTTCTATTCACTGTTCGACTCAATGCACAAGGAATCCACTTTGCAGGGATTAACCACGCAGGGAAAATGTCGGATGTGTGACACCGTGAATGGAGTCCGTTAACCCCGCATGTACTTTCTCCTGTCATCCAATTTGCTGAGATCTTCTTATGTGGCTGACGCGGTGCCATACACAAAAGTGGATTATATTGTGCTCTCCCAGCGGGTGGTTCCACTCCGTTTCTAATTCATGCCTTTGGTGAAAGTGGTCGTGTTCCACAATTCACATCATACCCTTTGCACAGATAGAAGAAGCTTGCGGGAACACTCCACGTGTGCACTGCAGAAGCTGAGTGGTCACCAAAAGTCCCCAGTCTCCGCAGCCCCAAGCCTTGAGAACCATCAGCTGCACGTGGTTTGGAACCTTGTCCCGTGCCACACAGATGCGCGTGTTTTCTTCGCTGAAGACAGCAACTTAACGTTGTTACCAAAAGCAATTTCGTGATCAGGGATGACTCTTCATCCAATTGCATATTCATGCAGTCGTAAAGGAGCTTCAGCGCAGTGTGTTTTGTCGGTTTCACTCGGAAGATCCGAGGTCAGCATGGTGCACGCAACTCGAGTCCATGTTGAGATCATGCTGCGGCTCAGACGAGCGACTCACGTCTCGACTGCCTCTTCCATATGATTTCAAGTTCTTGTGTGAAGGATTACAGACTAATTACTCGAGCATTGTTTTCACAACTCGCGGTTCCTCGTGCTAATTTCCAAGCAGAATGATGCTGTCGACAGGCAATTACGAAGCCATGGAAAACCAGCATTGTTGGTGAAGACAAATTCATCGAAACTAATCCTTCTCGCGAATACTTTCCATGGAGGGAACTTTCTTGCGAAGAACAGCAGCAATTAAAAATGGCGCCTTTGTCCAAAGTTTTGAATCGTGACGGATGATGCAGGGAGGAGGAATCCACAACAAAGCAAATGGCTTTCACTTGATTTCACTTGATCTCACGCGTTCTGCGCTCCTCTCTCTGTTGTCTTGTTTCCCACAAACGAACGGGCGCACGCCACGAAAATCTTCCCGCAAGGGATTCAAAACCTATCAGAGGGAAAAGATTCCTGTCGCTCAGCTTGAACCATGTACGCATCTCGAGTTTGAGTTTGTTCTTCCCTTGTTGTTTTCTTGTTGCCTCAGCAGCAGGTTGGCACAAAATCAGACCAAGGCAAAACAACATGCTGAAGAACAACAGGTTGGAGAACAAAAGCCCAGGCTCCCCAGAGGGCTCTGTCAAATCTGCAGCAAGAAAAGGGACGACTACATGTATTTGTCAGTATCATGATACCTGTCTCGTAGGAAAGGACGTTCTTGTGTGTTTGAAGTCGTTTTCTTCACGAGTCCCCTTCCGGTATTTTGTCCATTCTCGCTCTTTTTTTCAGCACACGAACACACGAAGCACAGGGACAAATCCATTTGTTAGCAACACTGACCAGCTCAGTGGATGCTACAATATATAGGTGCACCAATGGCTCCGTCCCGACTTGGTCCCAAACGAATTGACTCAGCAAGTCACAGGCAGACGCTGACTCTTCCACCCATTAAAAGCCAAAGGACAGTTCGGAATACAAATGGAGCCTTTTATTTTTACGAGACTTCGACAAGGTTGGGCCAGACACTAAACAAGATATGCATCTTGATTAATCCAGTGTGCCGACACGAAGATGGTCGGACGAATGTGAAAATTCTTTGGCCACATTTTCTTCGTCACAAATTGAAAACGTCCTCGTGTCCAATCCATGTATTTAGATTTGTCCCAGAGCCACACGGTTCTGACCAATTTCCGGTGTTGAATATGTGGCAATTTTCGTGACCCAACTGAACGTGTGGAGGAGAAAAACACACAGAAAAGTCATTCTGGTGGATTCAGAACGAGGGCCGGAGGCAAAAAGGAAAGGATGAGAGTGGGATACCAGGTTTGTTCAGACGAAAAGCCACCTTGTGGGTCTGTCTCAGAGAGTGACACCAACTTGACCGACGAGTCATTGAGGAGTTTGCTTCAAAACAAAGCTTTATCCTGGGTTGCTCCCCAAGGAGGAAGAGGGACCCGTGCTTCCAAATAGAAAGGGTATTCTTTTCTCCCTTTTGGTCAGTGGCAAAATGTTTCTGGCAGACTAAGGCCCTTCCTCGTGCCGCACAGAAATGCAACAAGTCAAAAAGCTTCAGTGGTGAAAAGCAGAGCAAATTGTTTTCATGGCTCTGTGTGAAGCCACCAGCCAAGCAAAGTGCCACAAGAAATTTGAATTTCGTCGTTTTTTCTCGGACTGAGACTGATTTTATTGCTGTTCTGGGGGTCGTTATCTGAACAACGACAGGGGCGGGAATTAATTTTGGCGCCTTTGCTCAGTTTCGTCTCTGGCGACAGATTAGCCGGGCAACCATTGCATGCAACTGCAAAGGACCACCTGCCTTGCAAACACAGTCAGTCGAGCTCGAGGTCACCTCATTTCGCCTTGCACAAGTGCATATATTTGCAGTTTGCATGACAACACTGACAGCTGATCCCCACGCAAGTGGATCTACTCCTGAGTTGTTTTGTCACTAAAGTGATGAAGATGTCTTGTCTGAATGACAAACACAGGGAATGGCTCGTTTCGGTGTCCCACACAACAGAGCAACAAAGCTCGAACACGGATGTTCAGAATGTCATCCAGCATCGTCCTTGCATGAAAGGAAAAAGCCGAGATGAATTTGGCACAAACGCTGTGGTTTCTCAGGCAAGGAACGATTCTCCATTCTTGACACTTTTGCTTCAAAGCTTTCTGAGATGAGTTTCTGTGTCTCTCGCTGCAGATTCCTTCACCTGCAGGCAGTGCCTCAGAGCGTTGATTTGTCTTCACACAATATTTCAGAGTTGGAGGAGCAATTACATTTTACAAAAGAGCACATGACGCAGTTACGCTGAACAAGTAAATCAAGCAGAAGTTCCACAATGCATCATTTCGCAGGCTGCTTTTTTTGAGGCACAGCGAAGGCAACGAGTCGAAAAACGCTGAAATCATTTTGAAACGTCGCAAACATGCAACAGCGAAATCCAGACTTCTGCGCCACGTTCGTGTTCGATTTCAGGTGTTCTCGTAAATGCATTCGTCTTCGATCAAGCTGCACACTCGAATATCAAAGGCAAATTCAAGCATTGATCCACCAATACGATTCCACTCTGAAATATCTGATCCCAGGCCCAGGCTTTCTGTGTGTCTGCAAGAACTGCTCCTTCCCAAGTCGCTTCGTCTTTTTGCGGCCTTGGAGCTTCCTGTGAGCCTGACGCGCAAGTCGAAGAGTCTGGCAAAAACACACACACACATGTCTGCACAAAGTGCTCTCTTGGCTGCGGTCACTGTGGGACAGCAAGAAATTGCTCGTTTTCAACATCACGGGAAGTGACAATGGCAAAGACGTTTACGTCATGAAAAACTCACGTTGGCGTTTCTCAGATTTTCAGATTTGGCTTTGTCAGACGGAACCGGATGTCGTGAGGAACGGAAGATGTCCAAATCACGCGGTCTGACGCTAATTTCCTGATGCCCCATTGAGGAGACTCATTGGCGGTATCACTGTCTCTTTGCGTCGATTCAGATCAAAGAACTGCGTTGAAAGTTTTCACAATCTTTCTCATCGGCAAAGCTAAATTTGATCAATTTGCGAAGTTGAGAAGTAGAGAATCTTGTCCAGTTCTCGATAAGATCCGGCTGCAACTCTAATTGCGGGAGCCCTGCTGGAAGCGCACATTAAGTCACTCTCAAGTAAATGAGGGGCAGACTCATCCAATTTTATTCCAGGACAATGAAATTGTTCCAATTTGGTACGGACTCTTGCGGATAACACCGGCCACATCTCGTTGAACAGAAAGGGTAAAATTAGCCAGACGAGAGAACCTGCGCTGAAACAAAGTGTGTTGCATTTTGCTGGACAACAAACGGTTTTCGTTTCACACAATTCCTTTGTTCAATGACCATGGAAAGTCCAACGACCAAGCCAACAGAACCACGAGACGGCAAATCAGTGAAAACGGATGTTCTTCGAGGAATGCACACAACATGGGCATACACATCTTCACACAGAGACCAGGAAGGACCACGAGCGTGTGAGTGAGAGCAACGGATGTTTGACGTCGAAGAAGTCAAACTGGAGGATTGTCCTCACTGCTCTTTTTCTACCAGCGCATTTTCACACTGACAAAGGGAAAACCGGTCCATGAATTGCGAGAGTCAGTGTTGCGTCACAAATTCCCAAGGGGTTCATTTTCGAAGATGATACAAGTGTAAATCAGCCTCACGTTTGAGTTTATCAGCTTGACTTGTCAAGGAAAACTCAGAAAATAACGGAAGTTGATGTACGTTGTGTCCGTATTTGCAATCTGTCTCAAACATACCGTAAAGATGCTGCAGAAAGTGCGTCCTCTGCTGCGTCCAATTGAATTGCAATTCTCAGCGGAATGCACAGATCCAGCCGAGTCACTGAAGTAATACGAGGGGGTTCTCCGATCTCTCCGCTTGCGAGTGGATTTCAGTCCTAACTTCTGATCGGATACTTGTGAAAATTTTTGTGAGTGATCTCATGAAGGTGATGGACATTGGGATCACCAAGTGTTGCACTGTGCTGACTTTGACACTGATCCAATGAGGACTCAAACAGTGACTGGATGAGTGATGCCCACTGACTTTTCATAAGTCTTTGGATTTCATAGTTTATGTTAATTACATGTTGGAATGTGGATTGATGATCCCTGCATGTGTTAACAAAGTTTCATTCCAAACCGATCAAGGGAACTTGATCATTTCCGTCTTGAAGCGGAGAGTTCGGAAAACCCCCTCGTAACTGAGACCTGCACACGACAAAAGCGAGCTTGATACGAGCACTCTTGACAAGCACAGTCTATATCAATGGGTGTGAACCACCACCATCTTGATTGTGCACAGCAGAATGGTTCGTCTGTTTCTCAGGCTCAGACGTGCTTTTACGCAACCAGAAGAGCATGTGCCTTGCAGTAAAACAAATTTTCTACGTGGAAGACTTTGTCGTGGTGAATTGCGTTGCTTGACTTTGGTCCTACAGTTTTCCACGTCGCAAAAAGGAGGCACGTTTCACAAGGGAAACTTCTCGCCTGAAAGCCTCAATTTATCCGTCCACCTTGAGGGCAAAAGAAGACATAACCTTTGAAACCCCCCATGTGATGTGGCATCTTGATACACAAAAGTGTTCACTGACTGCAACAAAAAGCCCCAAATAAACCGAGCATGCTCCGTCAGCAAACGTGCTTTGGCACAGGCATTCTGTTCGTCAAGAAATCGGAGTGCCTCGAAGTAGATTTGTCCTGGTTGTCGCTGTCACTTCTTTTGGTGGCAGACGCCTTGAAACTCAGTGAGTCAGAGTCTCCTGAGCCTGATGGGAGGTTACAAGATCGGAAGGCATTTCATTGACGTTTTAAAATCTTAACAGCAAAGTTTGTCTGCAAAATCCCCAAATTCCAAGTCTGAAATCTGTCGACTTAAGTTCTTAGCCTTTAGCTTTCAACACAAAGCTGTCGTTTTATTGTTAATTGCACGGGATAACTTGATAAGCTGCCTCCCCCATTACCCCTCAGCATGCTTGAAGCTGCAGAAAATGGGATCGTAACTGCTTCGGGAATACAACCAACACCGTGATAAAGTAGCAAAAGCTGTCTTTCCAAATCTAATTATTGAAAACAATAGGAAATTCTGAACAGGATTCTCCCACTGATGCATGAGCACTGCCCGAAAGCGTAGATCACACAAGGACTTTGGAAGTCCTCTCACGCAAGAAATTTTTGCAGTTTGAAATGTAGCCCCTCCGAAAAGGGGAACAGTGGATCTGTGAGTACCATTGCGTTATCTTCACTTGTCCAGCCCATCTCGAACAAGCATCCATTTCAAGGAAATGTCAACGTTTCACACGTTGAATATGAACGCAAGTCGGACTCTGACAGGTTCCTGTCATCCTTTCGTCCGCTTCAATCCCAAGGCACCTGGGGGTTGTGTGTTTGTCCCTGAAATCGCGGTGCTTGATGCATTCGAGTGACCACTCAAAGCTTCAGCACCAGATTTTAGCACCACGAGTTCTCCTTGTGCGGGGGGCGACAGATCTCTGTGAAAATCTGGGCCGAAACAGAGCTATTCCCAGTGAAATCTTGCTCGAGTCCTTCTTCGTGAAACCTCAGAGCAACCACTGGTGACATGTTCGAGCAGGTATTTCACTTCACGGCGCAACCCAACTGGAGTTTTCCGACCTGCCAGCACTGTGGAATATGTTCAAATGACCAGCTGCTTAGATGTCTGGGATTGGAGTAAAAACTTTCACTGTGAACGAGCCAGTTATTGAATGTTTTAAAAACCAGAGTTCTCTTCATCATTGGTTCTGGTGGAATCAATCTCGCTGAATTGCACTCTTTAGCGCCTTGGTGCTCTCCAGTACCAGGGTACGAGGGCCCGACAGATAAGAGCGATCTCGAGGATGAAACAACATTGTTCTCCAGCACCATGGTGCGTTCGGGATGCACTGAACTGAATGGCGCTGAACACACTGAATCATTCTCTTGCACCAGGGTGGTCTCCAAGGTGCTGACTGAAGACTATCTTCAGTGTGCGTGAAATGCCCCGAAGAGGTGCAGGAGACACAGAAGAATTCCCACCTCGACTGAAGCCAGATGTGTGGTGTTCGAAACGCTCATCTCTCTGTCCTGCTCCAGCTCAGATTTGCAGCAAGGCAAAACAACGCTGAGATTAAAATGTCACAGTTCAAACATGATGCCCTCGTTGGAACGCAAATAGAATCAATTTCACGGAGATCTGGTGCTGGTGGTCAGGTCCTTTGACATGGGTAATTTGGTTTGCAGGTCCAAATGTCAAATCATCGCCATGGCTAATCTGGATAGTGGAAGAAAAGTTGGTCAGGGCGTCCAACTGCATCCGTCAGTGACGGAACAACGCTGGGCCAGCTTTCTCTGCGCGAAGAACTTGTTTCTACAGACCAGAACTTGATGGTCCCTGGACAGGTAACAAAGGATGCTACGTGCGGAAACGTACAAATACAACTCAAACATGCACACATGTTTTCGTTTTGAGGCACATTCATAGGAACAAAAAATTGGATCAACTCAAAATCTCAATTTTATGTCGGCAGGAAAAGGTGTTGTGAAAATGACTGCCAGCACTTCAGCTTTCAGACACTGATGGGAACCTCCTCGCTCAAGGTGACAAGACTGAGCGTGTTTGCCACTTGTTTGAGATTGGAAATGCAAAAAGACATGTCAAAATATTATCGCCAAGGATCTGAAGACTGCATTTATCAAATGGGATTTTCAAGCTGCGCATCTGCACCCAAGCCTGTCTTAGAAATTGAAACAAATTTGGGAGTTTTGCATGTTTGTGAATGTGGTTTTCCAATTCTTTACCCTCTTCTGTGCAACTGCCGTGTACCCGAATTGTGGTTGGAACGTGGTTTGATTCAAGGAAAACGATAAATAGATATTCTTCTGCAATCTGAGTGAGGTTGTTCATCGGAAATAAAAGACGAAACCTCACTCAGACTGCTTCAGTGCTCTCTCCGTTTCTGCAAAAGTCATTTTCCCAACTTTATTACCGAAAACAATCGTGAGGTTTGACCAAGAAAATCCTTTGCGCTGAACGAAGTTTAGTTTGCTGTCATTTTGCTCAGGTTCTGAAAGTTCTAAAACGTTCTCTTTGTTTTTACAACGGCGAAAACACCGAAAGTATACTCCAGAGCCCTGCCCCCAAACATTAGACTTATTTGTTCCACGGACAAAGCGCCGGAATCCTTCTGGAAGCCATATTCGTTCATTGTCCCCCAGAACAATCTTTGATGCAAAGCTTCCAGGATCTCAGGAGCATCGAAGATGACAGCAATTGTACGTTTACTTGGAAAGTTTAGACGCTTAATTGCAGTTCGAGAAGTGCAGGGCTTCCTGACATTCAAACACAGCTTTACTTTGCTGTCCGTGGTTTTGGAGATTCGCATAGCTCTCAGTTTTCTGGGCTCTGCACGACAACATGCCAATACACAGACCACAGTTGCCCCAAAAGGTCAAAACAAATGTGGACGCGTGAGTGATCACACCAAGTCCAACCAACTCAGAACCAACACCCTGTGAGACACGCATTCCAGCAAAGATGCAGCTCCCTCAACTCTGCAAAATTTGTGAATCTTTCATCAGAAAAGTAAAGCGCGAGAGAGTTTACACCTGAAGATTTCTCAAGATGACATTTCTGAGTCAAGTACTCGTATTTTCGGTGAAGGCATCGTTTGTTTCCGTCGTGTTGCTTGACAACAACTGCACATGTCATTCGCCCTTTCTTGCTCACCTTACAAATTGTGTGCTGCAGTCAAGATGTCCCTTCGAGACACGAGTGCAATTTGTTTCACTGTATCCAGGTTCTCATGGTCAGTTCCTTTGACAGCGGTAATGCGGTTTACAAGTCCAAATGTGCAGTGAGCGTTATTGGTTTACAACGCTCGTTTTTCATGCAGTTGAGCCTCAGGCGGAGTCAACTTTCAGACAGACCCGACTGACCGTTGCTTCCATACCAAGGTTTGTCGCTTCATTCCCGTAGAAGGAACTACAAAAGCCAGAAAGAAGCAAGAAATCTTTATGTTTCCTCAGAGAAAGTTGACTAGTTGGGATGGCAAATTCAGAAAAAGACATGACCTGAGTTTCGAGCAACAAAGGAATGGGGAGACCCACAATGACTGAGGAAACAAATGAACCGCACTGCATCACATACTTTGTTTTGTGCCCTTCCACACACGGCCAGGGACACATCGAAATCAGGCCAACAAAATTTGCCAGTTTTCAGAACCTTGTGAAGTTTGCTTGGACAAATCCCGCGCAATCACTGTCAGCATCATTTTCTGTTGGTCTGTGGTGAATTGGGATTTATTTGTGGTCCTGTGTGAGGCTCCTCCACAATTGCTGTCTGAACCAGCTGCGGTCATCTGAGCCAGTGGAAAGCCATTTCACTTCAGTTTGGCAAGAAATCGGTCGGAAATAAGTGGTTCTGTGTTCTTTTGAAAAACAATTCTTGGACGTCAATGCCACATATTTCCCCTCTGAGAAAGGCAGTTGGAATCAGCAAAAGATAAACTCATCGTCAATACACGTGTTTTTGATGCTGAAAGCAGACATTTAAGCTGATTGATTACATTCTGTGTTGGAATTTTACCACGGTGAAGGCGATAATGATTTCTTATGGATCGCCTTTGTGCTCCTTCCTGCATATCCAGCAGGGAATCGGAAGAAGGTTTCATGCACGTTCTGATCGGAAAATTATCGGATTTGTCTGAAGAGCTTTGAACCTGCGAAGGTAACCATTGATACAGGGAAACGAAGATTCAAATTGAGTCTGTGGTTCTGTGCAGCTGCGTCTCGCTTTTCGTTGTCCTTCACAAACTTTCTGACGAGTTTGGGACACGCAAGCACTCTTCTTCAACTTAGCGCACTCGTTTCTGCTGATGCTTTCGAGCAGAAGTTTCAGCGACTTCAGGAAAAATCTTTTTCGCGAATCCTGGTCTGAATCTTGCAACAGCAACTTGCTTCACCTGAAGCTCTGCACTTTGTGGATTTCCTCTTGATCACAGATCTCGGCTTCCAAGCAATCTACGCAGCGCTGAAAGATGGCACCAAGCGCGTAGCAAACCGACGACGAACAAATCCATGAAAACAGCCAACGTTGTTCTTCAGGCTGCACCGAGAGGGACATTGTTCTTTCACTTCTGGTGCTGAGCTCTTCCGCAGACGCGGTTTATGTTCCTTTTGCACTCTCAAATGAACCTGTACATTTCAAAGCGAACTGGGTGACATTGCTTCCTTTATGCCTCATGTTTGGGGACACTTAGGAGGGCTTGAGGAGAAGCAGGACAACTTCGAGCAATTTTCTCCAACAAAGGGCGAGCAAATTGACACTTTTCACCTTGTCGTTTTTATCGTTCTCATCCGAACACGCACGGTTTAATTGCAGTAATGAGGAACCCACTGCAAGTTTGCGAGTGTCAAGATAGACACTTTGCTTGTTTTGTTTTGCAAGGACGACGAAGTTCAGTCCTTTCAGGTGCACTACTCGCAGCAAGAAAGCTGTTCATAATCTGATCATAATCTGCAGGAGGTTTGCAGTTCATTTCATCTCCACAAAGGAAGATAAAGCTGGTTCTTTGCTGAAACTTGCTCGAGTTTGAATTTCAGAGAAACACCGATGATTCTGTTTTGACTGCCTGACGAAAAAAACCAAATGATACCTGCATGTACATCTTGTGTTGTGTTTCGGAATGTGTGTTGTTTTTCCCCATACCTGACGCCGACTGGTTTCTTGATGTTCTGTGGGGAAGGTACGAACGCCTCGCAAGGTTTATTGATCGAACCAAGCTGTTTGGTTGATCGATGTCTACAGCCTGCCACTCAGTCGCGTTGTCTCCGTCTGCACACACTTCACATTCAACTTCGCGCAGTGTCCAGGTTATTCGTTCAGGATGTAAGAAGGAAGGTAAACAGGATCATAGAAAGTCGCGTGACGGCTGCAAAAAATCTCCTTTCGCACCTTGTGATGTTGGGTTGATTCACCACAAAATCTCCTGCTTTCAAATCATCTTGCTCTTATCTGGTTGAGACTGAAGTTCAAACGAGGCAGCAAAATGTCCGAGTTCTTTCTGAAGCAAGCGGAAATGTGTTTGGCAGCATCAGGCTGGTGAGAACCAAAACAAGAAGAAGTGCGTAAGGCGACTGCGGGTGCGAGGTCACAGGTGCCCCCCACTTTGCACGCCTCCTGTGTGATGCAACGGGACATACTGGCCATTTACCTTTGCTTGCCCTCTTTGTGCACCCCGTCACACCCCTTTCATGATTGGATGTTATAATATATACGCAACGGAACACGACACAACGCGATTCACGAACGAGCATCCTTGATCCAGAGTGGAGGCCAGAGTTCCTGGAATCGATGAAGCCACACAAAGTGCTGCGAAACTTCCATTGAGGCTTATTCAAAAGCACGCAGTTGCTTGTTTTGATCAGTTGCAAATGTACTTTGTCCTCACGCTTTGAATACAACGGAACAAAACGAGAAAGAGCTTGAGACGCCCCGTGTGGTGCAGGTGTCAGAACGTGGAAGCGGAAACGAATTTTTTGCAATCAATTGAAAGCATTCCGTTTCAACCAGCGGGTCGAGACTTCAGCTTGTTGTCTTTCTTCAGGTCCCCGAACACAATACCCTCACTGCAAGTAGCATGCTGCGAGATATTTCCTTCTGCAATTGACTGCAACTTCGTTACTCACACACAATGAGCACAATGTTGTTGCTGAAATGTCACGACGACTGTTTCCATCAATGCACCACAAATCACCTTGAGGTAACGACAATTGGCTGTTGGCCCTGAACAGGTTTGCGTCTGCCTTGGTGAAACTCAGACATGACTTCACGAGAAGAACAACAGAACGTAACACGATGTTCATTGAGGGTGAATGAAGTGCCTGCAGACACCGCAGAGCCCACAGGAGTAATCCAATTCACTCCGCTTGAAAGAGAGCCAATCCAAACAGCCCCTGGTCAATGATCACTGCAGATGGACTCATGATAGGTGCCGTGTGTGTTCTGAGATTTCTGAATGTCAATAAAGTTTTATGAGAGAGAAACACCGCACCTGAGGAAGCCATATCTGTGGGATATTTCCCAAAATGATGTGGCTGGTAAACATGAGCACATCATCTCAACAAAATTCCATTTCCGACACATATCGATCCCTTGTGTACAGGTTCGTGGGACCATGAACACCTTCCGGACGGTGGTGATGTCTTGTGATGCATTCCTTGTCAGGCAGCGGGGCACGAAGACGTTGCACCCACACGCTGCAGAGCAAACTTTCCAAAACTCGTTTTCGTGTTCCCGTGCCTCCTTTTGCATCAAGACCTGTCTGTCTGTGTCCACACGAGCTGCAGTGAAGACACACATGTACACACCCGAAAACCAACACAGGCCAGAGTGCGAAAACTCGGTGGGAAGACAAGTTGCTGTCACACTGTTTGCGGACTCTGTCTGCCCATGAAGAGAGTGCAGGTTCAGATCCAGACGCGTGTGCCACACCTGATTTCTGTCTCGGGGTCTTGCAAAACGGAAGTTTTAGGAAAAGGAACAATGTCTGCCCACACACAACTGTTTCGTGCCTCTGGTGGTTCTGGTTTCTTCTGCCATTGAGTCAGTCTTGCACGTTGGTTTCCTTTCAGTCAAACCTCATCTGCTGAGTGCAAAAGTTTTGCCCAAAGGTTTGGCTGCACTGCAGTGCCTGCCAGAGAACCAGTTTCCGTTGTATCCAGCGGAACTGGGCTGTGTGACCACAGGTCAACCAAGCAATTGACCAGCCAGATCAATGCAAAGTGGGCCAGACAACAATAGTCACTCAAGTGCGGAAGACTTGTAGTGTTCAGTCTCTATAAGTGTGAAACCGGTGAGTAAAGTCCGTGAATAATCATGCGCAATTCTGAGTCTCTTCGCAAACATCTGGCTGTCACACTCATGTGACAGTCTACCGAGTCAGGTGCGGCAGTCCGATAACCAACGCAGACTTTTGTGCCGTGCTGTTAGGTCAACCAGAGGAGATTGCACTCTGTGCCTTGAGTACTCTTCTCAAACTCTCAGCCGCTTCCCTATATCCGGGCACCCACACACTCTCCACTGCGCCATGCATATTCATTGTTGAGCTATTATTGTTATAGACTAGTCTTTATCTGCCGCATACATTCCACACGCGCTTTCGCAAAGCTGATTGATTGTGACCCAACAATACAACCTCCAAGTACTACAATATATCACAGTCAACGCTTTCAGGATATGTTGTCGGCAGAACAGACTTTCATTCATACGCTGTTCAGCTGAAGTATAACCACTGCCATCCTTGCAGTCCTTGCATCCCTGTGGGTAGGGGAAGCGCAATGAGCCTGAGAGATCTACTTGTCTCTGGTGATTTTAGCGCACCTTGCCCATTTCTTTGGAAGCTTTGCTTATCTGAGTTATCTCCTCTGTGCCCCACAGCAATTTTTATT
>JAAUXT010066530.1_pt1 | contig 19764 bp, 27 predicted proteins | sample 7278171 | NCBI WGS metagenome assembly JAAUXT01 (sample SAMN14350112, study PRJNA611818) | marine sediment metagenome | isolation source: surface marine sediment (1.8m) | place: French Polynesia: Moorea | collected 2018-08 | reverse complement strand
GGTGGGGGGTCCGGGGGTGGGGTGGGGGGGGGCTTGGGGGGGGGGGGGGCTGCGCGTGTCCCAGCCGCCCGGGGGTTTGGGTTGTGGATGTTGGGCGGCGGGCCTCGGGGCGGCGGGGGGGGGGGGGGGGGGGGGCGGCCGCGCCCCCCCCCCCCCCCCCCCCTCAGGAAGATTCCATAGCATTAAAAAGAAATTTTGTTTTCAGGTGACCAGACTTTACTTGGAAGACAGGAGCATCAACATCTCGACGCTCGCTAGTCCAATATTCAGATCTACTCCCAGGGGGACATCCACCAAAAATGTTACAAAGAAACACAAACGAAACCAACTTTCTCAAAGCCGCGCGAAGGGCCAGTCTTCCCAGAGAGCTCGCTGTACAAACTCATCGGATCATCGCAAAATTGGTACGAAATGCTGCGGCCTGGGCACAGACGTTGATTTTCACGTTGTGCCCGCCCTGAGCCAATGCAGCTGCAGTCCGAAGGAACGCTCAACCTAGACGACGAGGCTCGATCCCGACGGAGGAGGGGGAGAGACGAAGTCGTGCTGGGCAGCGTCCCGAGGTACTGGAGCTGCAATGACTCAGAGCGCCCGCCTCCCCTGCAACCGCCACTGCTGGCAGCGCCAGCTGGTGGTTGCGACGACCCTGAACGTCCCGCAGGGCAACCAGCCGAATCAAGCGACGCACGAAGAACGCGACACGAGTTTAGAAAATGAAATGTGCGCAGGGGGTGGGGGCGACTTTCGTTCGATTGGTTCAAAATATTGCAACACCGCCATTATACAAATATATAAAATCATGGTGAACACTTTTTTTTTGTGTCAGGTGTTCAGACAAGACAAGTGTCGAGACAACAAGGCAGCGCCGCTCTGGAGGAGCGGACGCAATCGCGACTTCGCTTCCGGAACCTGATCGCTGCGAGTGACTCGGAGTCAGATTTGGATCCTGAGGTGACGAGTTTGTTTGCTGAACGCACGCTTTCTCGGCTTTGCGAAGCGAGCTCGCGTTTCCAAATGGTGCACAAAGCAAAACAGTTGAGGCCTGAACAGATGGTGCGTGCAAAATGACTCTCCATTCAGTTGAAATTACTGCATGAAGTCGATTCTTTTTCTCTCTTTTTTCAGGTTTCGCTTGAAGGGGTGGCTGCGCTCACTGACAAGGACGCGCCGAGATTGGAGGTGATTGAAGAAAAGGAAAACACTGAAGCGACACAGCCCACGCCAAATACCCAAGAATCATCAGCGCATCTGAAGAGTCAAGGGACTGGAGGAGACAACGATGGAAACAAATATCGGAATCACACCGCGCAAGCATCAGTTGCGCAGAACCCCGAAGGTTTGTCCCATTTTGCTTCAGTTATCCATCAAAGTGCTTCAGGTCCTGCAACCTCTTCTTGCGTGGCAAAATGGAGTGTGTGGTACGGTTGCATCTGTTTGGCGCACAAGTTCCAACCAAGTCATTTGCATGACGCACGGGTCGCGTTAGTTTTCGGGAGTTTCTGTGCTTTGTCAGTTCTTCGTTCTCTGGATATGAAGGAGTCAGCACCTGTTTCTTCTCTCGTACCAGCTAAAGCTGACCCACAGGCGTGTGATCGCCTGGCGCTGTCTTCGTGGGGGCTTCCCGACGTGGTGCTGCAGCGCTACCGAGAACATCGCATCACACGAATGTTCGACTGGCAGGCGGAGTGTCTTTGCACCGGCAACGTTCTCAGTGAGTACAGCAGTGATTTCTTTGAGATTGAGAACACCTTTGGTTGCTTCGTCAGACGCCTGTTGACGTGAATTCGCTCGCCATCATTGTGATTGTGCAAGCCAATTTTCCCGGAGAGAAACGGTTTTCTTCCGGACAAAACATTTCCGTTCACGAGATATCCGGTATTTGCATGACGGTCCATTTTGGTTGAAAGGTATTGGCATGCGGTTTTTCTTTCGAACGCCCTTTAGTTGTGTACCGCAAAGTGCTTGCGTTGTACGTGTTTATTTGAACTGGAGTACACAGCAAAGGCATGCGATGTCATAGTAAAATGATATCGGGCGAGTCCTTGCGCAATAAAAGTGAGTGAATGTCATCACAGTGGGCATGAAAAACTTTAAAATGACACCGTGCCGTCAAACTAAGGCCGTGTTCGATTCAGCAACCCGAACAATTCGGATCGCTGAATTCTGTCTTCTCATTGGCTCTCAAATTTGACCAGCCAATGAGAAGACAATACAGCGATCCGGGTTGTTCGGGTTGCCAAATCGAAAGCGGCCTAAGCTTCTCGGCATTTACGGTTGCGCTTTGTCATGAGTCACGAAGTCCGCAAGTAAGTTCGGCAGAGGCGTTTCGAAACGGTTGTCATGGTAATTTGTCATTTTTGAATCGCACTGCTCCACTTCCGGTGTACGGTTTATTTAAGTTCTGTCGTCGTTTCAACCATGTTCGGCGTCACTTCGCCGCAGTCACAGGGGCTTTCGAAGCAGGCGTTGAGATTTCCGCAGTTGGGGCAGGTCCAGTCGCTCTCGCTGTGAGCGGAGGCAGGTGGCGTGTTGTTGATGATGTCGAGCAGCGACAGCGCGCCCGACGCCTCGTCCACGTTCTGCCGCGGCTCGGGCAGGTTTTCCAGAAGGTCAAGCGGGGTCTCGGGGCTCGACCGGCAAGGCACTATCTGGTACGCGTCGTCAGCTTGCCCGTCGCTTGTGCTCGATTTTGATCTCGATCTCTTGAACTTCATCTTGAGGGGAGACTTGACTGGTGACGTGGCTGTGCTCGTCGAGGGCTGAGGCTGGTCCGCGGAGGTGACTGTGGAGGTTCGAATGGAACCGGACACGCGAATTGCTCGCAAGTCGAGTGGAGCAAGGCTGGCACTCAGCTGTTTGGAGGGACGGAATTCGGATGGTTGACTGAATGAGGTGGTCGCCTGTCCACTCGGTCCCTTTGGTGATTGCGGATCGTGTGGTTCCCGTGCAGTCAATGGCACGGTCACCTGGTTGAACAAGAAATCAAAGATCAACGACGGCTCTCTACAGCAGACATTAGACTCACAACACGCATTCTTCCAGCAAACAGGACATGGCTGCCGGCCTGAAGCCAATGTGCACGTTGCAAAAAGAAGAGCGCAGGGAAGAGTCAAAGACATGTGGACGGCATTGACTGCAGGAGATGTACAATTGAGAAGTTGACAGGTTGAACAAAAACTTGCAGACTTACGTCCAGTGACTGTAACAGCGTATCACTTACTTTCCGAGGTTGATACTCCAGCTCAGCAGGCATTTCCTTGTTGCAGCCTTCACTGTGGTGGTATCGTTCGTACTCTGCATTCCACAGTTTTTGCACAGTGCGAACTTTCTGCGACAAATGAGTTTGGGACAAACAGAACAATATGAAAGACAATACACACCTTCTGTGGAGGTTGGTACTCTGGCCAAAAGATGAATTTGGGCTCATCTGGCATTTCCTTGTTGCAGCCTTCACAGCGGTTGTAGTCCGCGCTCTGCATTCCACAGCTCCTGCACAGCGCGAATTTTCCCTTCTCGGTCTGCTTTCGAACACGTTGGTTCTGCACAGGAACAATGAAGGGAATATTCGACGACGTCCTTGTGTCTATGGTTTCCTTTGGACATGATGCAAGCAAAACTCACCTGGATAGCGAAACCAGACGCAGGCGGTGACGCGGAGATGTCGATCAGGGGCACCGGAGCGATGTTCGCAGGATGATTGGGCACGGTCATTGGCGCCTGTGGTGTTCCAGGGGCGTTGCCAGTCGCTTCTTGCAACACCAAATTCTCGTCGCACAATTGTACTTGTACAATAGCGCCCAGCACGGGCTTCTGGTGAAGCTGTTGTACGGCCAGAGCCGCTGTGTAGGGGCTCGTGTACAGGATAAAGGCGACGCGGTGGTTGTTGCCGAACGCGCCGGGTCGGAAACCGTCCTTCACCACGATCTGTCTCACGACGTCAAAGCCGAAGATCTCGAGAACAGCCTGTTTCTCAGCATCTGGGGGCAGGCCTGAGACGACGATGCCGCTGAACGAAGGTCCCGGAACGCTGACCAGGGGGACTGGCGCGGGTCTGTTCATGAAGTCAGGCTTCAGTCGAATCTTGCCGTAGGGCTCGAATGAACTCGAATCCGAATAGGTGCGTTTGTGCTTTCCTGGTTGATACAAGGGTTGAGGTGCGCTCGTGTGGGCCATTCGATACGGTGGTGGTGCTGGCTGTTGGGGTGGCATGAACATTTGCTCCGGAGTGTGGTCGGATCTCATGGCGAATGGGAAACCATTCGGAGGATGGTTTGTCGGGTTCGGTTGCGTCATGACGTTGTTCAAGTTGGACATGGAATGACTCGTGTTGGGCGCCGACGAGACAGTGGCTGCTGGTCGCCATATTTGGCTGGCAGTGCTTGGTGCTGGAACCGCTGAGGTTTGTTCGAGATCTGTAAAGGACGGGCAACGGTCAACAATTTCCTTTGTAAACATTGACTTTGGTCGTTTCTGCATTCAAATGTTGGAACCGATCAAACCTGTAGCCTTGCTGGATTGCTGGAGAGCGAAGCTGCCTCGGAAGGCCGCAGTTTCGCCTCTGTAACCCGGATAGTTTTGACGCTCTTTTTCATCTATGGTCGTGAGATCGAGGGTCCCAAAGTCCAATTTGTCACTTTCTGGTGTGAACGCCATGCATTGTAGTTCAGTCCCGTCGTTGGATTTTTTCAACCTGTTGCAAATGAATCACATTTTCTCACCTGAACGATTCCCAGGACGGCATGATTGTCAAACAATTTGACACGCAAACGCTTTGGTCGCGCGTCTACATTTGAAACGTTGTTGTCTTTTTCAAACTCACCTGTCAAGAGCTTGGTTGACATTTGTGGCCTTGGCAACGATGTCAGTGGTTTGCATGGCGACGGTCCAAGGGTCGTTGCTGGCAGTGAGCTTCTGGATGTCAGTGCATAGTTGTTTGTACGAGTGCACGTCCACCGAACCGTCAGCGGAAAAAGACGTGAGTAACTTGGCCATTTGTTCTTGCTCGTAGGTCGCCAGGTCCCTTTGCAACTTCTTCCGCACTTTCTGCCAAAGGTCAATGGAGACAAATTGCGCAGTTTGTGCAACAAGTGTCATTCGCGTCGCCTCAGACTGAACGATTTTTGACGCGAGCAGGGCGTCCCAACCTTGATGTGGTCGACGAGTCTGTTGGCGTGACGGTCGATGGCGTCGTGCGCCTCGTTCATCTTCTCCACTCTGATGTTGTAGTCGCGCAGGTACGAGTTGAGCGTGTCCTCGTTCGCGAGCAGCGGCGTCGACACGGCGCTCAACTTCTTGTGGTTCTCCTCCAGGGACTGAAGCACGGCAGACAAGAACGTGACGACAACAGAGAACTTGATTTGTCAGTGTTTCAGTGTCAGGTCCATCATCCTCTGAACGGCTGAGGTACCGGTAGTTTTCTCTTTTCATTGTGGTCGGCGCGGAGAGCTTCAAAGAACGCAAACACTCACCTCAGTAACACTGTGAACCTCGCACTGGTTGTGGGTGTCAGTGATGCACAGACTGCACACGAACTGCTCGCACGTCCTGCAGCTGTACATGAGCAGCTCCTCGAAGTGGCTGCCGCAGAAGCGCAGCGACGCCGTCTCGCCCGTCGGCATCGTGATGATGCGGTGGTCCTTGAAGGCGGGCACGTCGCTGTGGCGCTGAGCACACGGCTCACAGAAGTCCCGTTTGCAGTCCGTGCACAGTCGGCTCGCTTCTGTGGTGACGTTGTGTTCCCTGCGCGGCACAGATCAAACGTGAAGGTTCCCGAGTCAGCCCAGGACCCATCGTAAAAACTGTGAGCTGCAGGCGAGCAACTGGTTATTTGTGTCCTGTTTGGTTTCAGTTACCTGCACAGAACGCAAAATGTCTGCTTCGTTTTCTTCTTGTCCTCCGACTGGCTGATGATGTCTTGAAACTGGCCGATGCGAAAGTCTTTTGGGAGACTGGAACAAAGAAGACAGCGTCGACATTCGGAAACGTCACTACTTCGCTTCAAAAGGTTTGCAGTGTTCGGCATTTATTGGCTTGACGCAAGTGTATCAGTGTCAATTTTAGACGGGAGGTCACACTGACTACCTCATGCCTCGATCAGCCACCGCGAAATGTGATCTGTATGAGTCTCGCACGGCAAAACCTTTTGGGCCGTCGTCGTACCAGATCGAAAACAGGAGACAACCCCCCTCCCCTGTGGGCTTTTTCGGGCAGCAGCCTGAAATGGCCAGTCACCCTCTGACTGAGTACCAAGAACATTGAACAAAAGCTCTCAGTGACATCAATGTGTGAGTACGAGGGAAGCAGAGGTGAGGGGCAAGGAGCCTGCGGCCAGCCCTACGCCTTCATCCCATGTTTGACCACATTTTGGGGTGTCTGGCCATTTCGTGACACCGGGGGTAAAGCGCAGCTCACCTCTCTATCTGGCCCTGGTCGAGTTGTGTCATCGTGCGGCACTGAGGGCAGGAGACGTGAGCATGGTAGCCTCGTGCGTCTTTGTTCACGTACTCGGTCAGACATTGTTTGCAGAAAGTATGACCGCAGTGCAGCAGGCGCGGGTCCTGCAAGAACACAAGTGCGAGGGTACAGAAAAGTCTTACACTTGACCAAAAATGATCATGACGACAATTAAATGATCATGACGACAATGGTTCGGGGCTTCTTCAGTCTCCCGTCACTGGCTCGGACAATTCATTTGTCTGCTGGGCGCAAACATGGTGGAAAAGACTTGTTGAAGTCTCGTGTCGAAAACAATTTCAGTTCGCCAAAAGTGAGTCTCTCTCGAACAAGCGTACTGGGAAAATGTTCTTCTTGGGTAAGTTAGACGAACACACTCGCATGCAAATGGTGTTTGGTTCAATCGTACTCTTGCTCACGACTCCCAGCGAGAAACAGTGCGTGTGAAAAAGGCAAGGGTTCAATTTGTGGATAAGGGAACCACAGTACATTGAACGAAGAATTTTTCGAGGACCACGAGAGTTCATGGAACCTTCATCAGCCTTGGTCCATGGCCAGGGACAAGTGATGGACCAAAAAAGTCCGGTTTGTACAAATCAAAAAACATTTTGTTAGACCACTTTTTGGTTCATCTGGTCCATAAATCGAACGGGACCACCGAGAGAATGGAACATGCAGGGTCGGCAGAGGCGTTGTCTGTGCATTCACCGTACCTGGAAGTGCTCAAGGCAGATGGAACAACTGAGCAGGTCTTCAGCGGTGCTCGCCATCGATTAAAACATCTGCAGAGAAAAGTGACGGTGCATCGTTCAGACGAACCGGGTGCTCCTTGTGACCGTAGGCTTTTCTGACGTGATCTAAGGCTCCTATTTTTTGTCGACAGCACAAGTCTCAGGCCGGACAGTTTTTGTGTGTGTGACAAAGATGCATCAATCAAATATTCAGTGGTGCAAATGCTTTCCTTGTGTTGACAACAAAGGGTCTGCATGCATGCCAACATGCGGTCGGTCTACGTACGAGCATGCAAGTGATGTTGACACCAGCAGCTTCAAGAAGCGAGAAGAACGTCCACATTTTCGATTTCGAAAACGCCGTTCCATCCAAGGGCTACGCACCTTCCTTTTCAGACTCCTCTTGTCAGTTTCTTTTGAAGTGTTGCTCAGAAAATTGGTCCACAGATGCGTTTTTGCGCGTTAAAATGGCGTCTGGGCAAAGAGGAAGTTTCGCAGAAAAAAAGTAGAACTGTACGGCTGAAGTGACACACTTGCAGGAAAACCACCGCTGGGTGGCGCGCGGTGATGGTCACCATCACAAACGAAATGGTTTTATTCATTCCGATCGTCCGAGCTGCAAAAATCTTGGGGTTGCACATTGTCTGTTCATTATCCTTGCCCCGTGTGACTGTGTGTGGGTTTTCCTTTTGTCCATGCCTGCCCAAACCTATCATCACTCAATTTTGTCGACTTGTCGACCAGTCCAACTCGTCCAATGAACAAGTTGAAGGGGTTTGAGCCCAAACCTATCCAAACTCATAAGAATGAACAAGTTGCACTTCAAATTCATCCTGACAGGTATCTTTTCAGGTTGTTGATTCTCCATTTTTCACTTTCGTGTGACCCACCTACCGTTTTATTTTGCCAGATTCTCACGATGATCTGTCTCTTCACAGTTTTCCAGCAATTGTGACGTGGAAGGAATAGTTTCTGGATAAGTCTGATTGTGTCACACTAAGGGTTTTCACGTTGGTGACGCGCGCGTCAAAAAATTGACGCCCGCGTCAAAAATGTATGATCGGTCAGGACCGATAATTTGATGCCCTCCATTGGGTGTCATGTTGAATTTTGACGCGCGTGTCAAAAATTCTGACGCCGCCCAACAGCGCGTCACCAACGTGAAAACCCCTAGTAGTACTCTGTTGTGCAATTAAGCTGAGCAAAATGATGTCGATGGACCCCCCTTCCCCTGAAGTTTGGCTCAGAAATTTCATTGGCTGAGACCTCAGGAAAAGAATTTCAGCTGAAGGAACAAATGATAGACTTGGAAAATTTCACTTGCTGAGACCCCCCCCCTCCAGAAATGGAATTCTGTCTCAGTCCAGTAGAAGTTGGACTCAGAAATGTTGAAAGTTGGAACTGGAAAATTTCACCAGCTGAGACCCCCTTGCAACGAGAACTTGGGCTCAGAAGTAAAAATTTGACTTAGAAAATGTTGAGTAAAAGTTGGACTTAGAAATTTATGCTTGCTCAGACCCCCTTGGAAACAGAACTTGGGCTCAGGATTAGAAGTTAGACAAGAAAAGTTGAGAGAAAATTGGACTTCGAAAAGATTACTGACTGAGACCCATCCCTCTCAGAAATGGAAGTTAGGGTTGGAAGCAAAAGTTGGAATTAGAAAAAAGGAGCAAACGTTGGACACAGATTCCGGATCCACACAAATGGCAATGTCTCTGAAAACAAACTATCATCTACAACAGAGCAATTCTGAGGCTGGAAATGAAGTGAGATCAACTGGCGCTGAGTCTGTCGATGCAAGTGCTTGAGACTCAGAGCTGCCGTGAAAATGTTCTCGAGTGCATGACAACTGCGCTTGCGATGCGTATCGAAACCAGCTTCAAATGCAATGGTACTGTTTCGATTTTGTGTTTTGTTGTGCACATTGAACAGATAAAACGATGAAGATACGGGGCTCGTACGTTGTGTGTTGCAGTCAAGAAAGTGGAAAGGCTTTTTGGTTCACAGTCTACACACGCAAGTCTTTTGGAAAACGTCTGTTCAAGGGTGGATACGCATTGTGTCTTCGGTCAAGCCAAAGACAAAGGCTGTGTGCCCTCTTCAGTAGCATTGCCGTTGATTGTGAACAGCAGAAGTACACACGTCGACAAGCTTTATGATAAATTGTTTCCAACTTTCCGTGAATTTGACTTCAATTTCGGCTAGGTTATCAAGAAAACTGAGACGCATGTACCGCCCAGATCGTTCAAGTTGCAGCTCGATGTACTCACGAGCATCCTTTCCAGTGCGTCAGTATTTCCGGAAGAGTTTGTTCTGTTGCTTCACCTGCATGGAGTCAAGAGAGACTTGAAACCATGGCAGTGTTGGGTATACCTGTTAATCTATTTCGTGCCTGCTCAAATGGACTCCTGACCACCGGGAGGCGACCTCGGATTCCGCTGCGTCCTGAGGAACGCGCTTCCTCGGCCTACGATCTCTCGCAGTTGCTGCACTCTTGGCTCCTGGCTGACCTACTGCAGCTGGAAGACCCTGACTGAGGAGTGGTTCTCCGAGTATTCGCTGATGGCGAGGCGATTGTTCTGCACACAGATTCCAGCAGGGTGGTAGAGCAGGTCGTTACGCCCAACTACGTCACGCTCGAAATCGCCAAACTCGTTGAACAGCGACACGGTGTGGTTACCCCAGTCTGCGGTCAGAATGTTGTCCTCATTGTCGGTCGCTACCCCGTTGGGGTACTTCAAAATTTTCTCGTCCTCGCCCACCTTTCCGAGTTGGGTGGAGAGCTTGCCGGTGGGCGTGTAGATCTTGACGGAGTAGTTCCAGCTGTCTGAGATGATGATGTTATCCTTCTTGTCCACGTGCAGGTAAAACGGGCTGTGAAACTCGGCCTGTGCCGTCTTTTTCTGAGGAGTATCGCTCGGGGCGTAACCCAGATAGGACAGAAATCTACCATCGCTCGTGTAAATGCCGACCGTGTGACGCTCTAAATCGGAAACGACAAAGTTTCCGTTTGACATGACGGCTATGCCACAGGGCGATTTGAAAAGGTTTTTGAAAAGTTTCTTTCCCCACGATGAGATTTGGTGGCCATTGACGTCAAATATTTTGATGACGTTTTCCCTGGAGTCAGTCACGGCGATGTGGCCGTCCTTGGTGACCGCGAGTCTGCGCGGCGTGACCTTGCCGCTGGCGATCACTCGCATGCACTGGCCGCTTGGGCTGTAGACGCACAGCCGTTCGTTGTCCCGATCGGCAATCACACTGCGGCCGTCCGGCAGGAACTTGATGTCCGTCGGACAGCGAAGCTGACTCACGTCTCTCCCATCTTCTGTCACCTGTAAAATACACTTGGGCGGACGTGATTCTTCAGTAAATGTCAGCCAAAAGTGAATCTGGTTTTGCCTTTTTGGAGCAACTCGATGCAACTCGAACGCAAGTGTTTTGGTGGAGAGAGGGGTTCCAAACCTGCCAAAGAAGTTTGCATGTGGTGCTGCTTTCTTCAAGTGAGTTCCTGCTCCATCTGCCGCGCAGAGATGAGCTGAGCAGCGGCGAAGACGACATGCGCACGAATTCTTTCTCCTTCATCGAGTGGTACTTTCTGCAGGGAATTTGAAAATGAACTGTCGGCAGGCAAAAGACTTCCCCAAGAAAGAATTTGCAACACAATTTCTGTGAATGATTCTTGCCTCTTGAGTTTTTGATTGACTGTCCCGTCGTCGGCGGCGAGGTCGCCGCTGTCGCTTTGTGAGGAGCCGTGCAGGGAGAGGTCCGAGACGAGGCGGCAGAGCGCGGGGGGCTGCCGCATCAAGCTGCCGCTCAAACCGCGACGCAGCGGCGGCCGCTGCACAGGTGTCCCCATCGGAGTGCCCAGAGAGATGGAGCGCGTCTTTTTACCTGACGCGTCAACAGCCCCTGCAATTCAGACAAAATATACGAACTGCAGGTGGAGAGAGCGACCGTTAGGTTTTCGTTGCAGCAGTTGAATCTCGTGAATCTCGAAACTGGTGATCTGAATTCCAGTGACCGTTGCTGTCGAGGTCGGAATTGATGACGCCGAATGCGGTGTTGCATCGGACGGGTGTGAAGCTGAGCATCGGCAGCGCTACGTCGGCCGGCGCTGCGCCGTTGACTAGTGCACTGACGCCGTCACTGATCCGCTTCAGGTCGCCCTGAAAATAGTGAAGAGTGCAACCTGAGACAAACCCCATTTGATTCGCTTGAAAGAATCGTTGGGAAATGATTGGCAAAGGTTGCGAAGTTTGTTGGACAGGAAGAGAGTGAAAGCATTGGCTTGTTCAGTGCGAATTCATAAGGAGTGTCGAACTTGGATCAAGTGACAAAGTATATAAGATGCATCGCGTTGCTGCGTGCATGTTTCCTCAGCTTCCTTAATTGTTGTGTTGAGAAACATCACTGGTCCCCCACAGCCTCCACGCCTCCACGCAGGAAGTTGTCTGGACGGGAGGATTTTGCTGTCACTGCCTGGTTATTTTCCCATCAGTTTCTGGTTGTCTCGTCAAGGGACGCGACAAAAGTCCTCACCGGGACCAGCTGACTTTCGCAGTGACATACAGACACTTCTTCATCCCCAGTGTTGCTTTTGCCAAAAGAATGACAGCTTCTCATAATTACAAGCGTTACAAAGAATCTCGCTGCGTGTTGTTCGCTGTACCTTGGAGTTTGCTGCGAGGACAGGGTCGTCCGGGTTGAGCCCGACTTTCTTGTACTCGGTGAGACGGCGCATCTCAACCTCCTCCAGCAGCCGCGCCTCGTGTTGCCCGATGCGACTCACGAGCTGCGCCGCCGCCTGCGGAGAACGAGAACAGAAGCCGTGCGTGGACAGCGCGGTGGAAATGAGGGAGCACATCATCTGTGAAATGAAATTGAACAGACCCCGTCAATGCTGCACCCGAAAATTTTGCCGACAAGCAACTCGTAGCATGTGGATAAGCCCAAATCTAATACTGTTGTGTAGTCTGGTCCAGGCTACCTTGCAATTAATGCTGTACAGATTCATTTTTAGCTGCCAGGTTTAACCAATTGCACTCGTCACTTTCTCTCGCGGCATCGTCGCTGTGAGATTGCTTTTTGGTTTCTGCTGAGACGCCTTTTGGGGAGGCATCGCGTGTATTGACAATCGCTTCGAGAATACATTGGCAAGCTGTCTGACCTATACGAGCGGGAGCTGGTGCTAGAGTGGTGACCAGGGAAGTTCTTAAAGAGACGACCTGTCGTGTCTCCGATTAGCAGCCCCTGACTCTCACTTCATCAAGCTTGGACACTCGTCGAGTTTCGTAATTTTTTCTCAGACATGCCGCACGATGTCCGAGCAGAGCAGCAATGTCTGTTGGCGATGGTGACATTCGGCGTGATACTGGCCGGCAGTATTTTTCGACATGACAGGGATTCCGCACCGTGACTCTGTTGTATTGAATCAAGTTCCAAATGTCTGGCTTCCTCGAGTGACGTCGAAACGCCCACCTGCTTGATCGCTTCCCGGGCGACAGAGCAGGATTCTTCGAACGCAGTTATTTCCTCGATCACGTCGAGCAGCCCGTACGAGTCCGCTGCGTCGGCGGTGCGAATTTCCTGCTCAGACGTCATTTTCTCGCCACTGCCCCTCGGCTGCCAATTAGGCCTTGAAGAAGATCAAACACACTCCGCGTTATTCACTTACTGCACAATGTAGTGATGATGTTTGGCCACGAAAGGGTATTCGACTCGCAAACAGTGCAGTGAAGATGCGCCGTGGTCTGCAGCGGTGGTGGTTGGAAACAAAGCTTCAAGAGAAACTAACTCGAACGAGGTTTCAGAAGTTTGCCACAGGTTATGAAGTTGTACTGCCATTGCTGTTTGCAATTCCGAGGGGGACCCAAGATCTGGAGGCAAAGGCTGAATGTTCGTTCAAAGAGCTTCTTCGAGTATCAATCAGTTTTGAACTCTCGAGCGTACACTCGAAAAAGCGAACGATTTGCTGGTCATATTGTCAGTTGTGCCCAAGAACATCCTTAAATTGCTTTGCAGAAGATCAGTGGCGTTGAACTGAAGTCAGTTCAAGTGTCAGAATTTGCGAACACTCGGCACAAGGAACGTTCGTTGTCGCGCGTTTGTGGCGCTGTGGAGGGGCTGAAAGCAAGAGAGGCACAGAGAGACAGAGAGAGAGCACAACTGTGACAACCCATTTGGGACCTAATCGTCTCCACCCTTGGCCCGTGCATCAACCAGGCAGCTGACATGATCGCGACACCCGTAACTGGCTCCGGAACTGGGATCCATGATAAAAACGGATATGAGTGGTAAAAACGACAGATGAGAACATAAAGCTTGGTTCAGGTAACAACAGCTGACATCAGCAATCAGCTGCGAAGGAAAAAGCAACGATAATTGTCTCGGATGCGATGCTAAGTCTGACTTAGTTCTGGGCAGGTCGAGGCTCGCATTGTCATCGTCGTGCATGATGTGGGGTTTCAGGTTGTTTGCCCCAGCATCGGTTGGTGAAGGCTTTGAAGTCGGGTGCGTTCTGTCTTTTTGCCCTTTTGCTTCGACTGACCAACGAGTTCCAGAAGATGCAAACAGATTTGCGCTGATCTTTACCATTGTTTCACGCATGTTTGAGATAACCAGTTTCAACAGGACCTTGGCACCAGAAAATAGAGGCAGATGTTGGGGTGCGTCTTCAGCACGGGCCTTTTGTGCACTCGCACATGGTACCAAACATTTGTCACCAAACTCTTGGTTTTTGTGCTGAACATAGTTCCTCAATGCTGGGGAAAAAATTTCTCGTTGATGGTGCCAAAGACTGGTCTTAACCGACGGATTCTTCTGAGGTATTGCGCAGAATCTCAATTCGAGGTGCCCTTGCAGTTTGTTGAGCCGTAATGAGGCAGTGTGTCTCCAGCGAACTCAGCGTGTTTGTTGACACGCAATTCCACAGGAGCATCAACACCGCATCGAGTGATCTACCTCCCGCGGACTTGACGCCATCGTGGCGAGTGGACAGAATCAGACGAGCAACGGAGAAGCTGAACCGGGATAGCAACCAACAAAGAAACATTTGGCGAACTTACCGAGCAGAAGTCCAGGTCACTGAATGCCCTCAAAACTTGAGTCCTTGACGTTCCCGTTGTTGTGGAGGAAAACCTGTCCTTGTGGCACATCAGACAGCTCCGATACTTCCCCTCATTGTGTTTGTCCAATTGGATATTTTTCCCATTCAAATTACTTTGAACGGGAACGTTGCACGCACCGTTTCTGGCCGGGTTCGCCTCGTGCGTGTAGATTGCGTGATGAACGTTTTCTCTTTCCCTTCAACTCTATCCGGAGCTGTCGCGCGCAACGTAACAGCAGCTTCGCCAGACATGCAGGAGAATCAATTGGATGGTGATCAGTTTCGTTTGTTTACTCTGTCGTTTTGAGAAAAAAGTCTCTGAGACGGAGACTGGAATCTCACAGTTCCATTGACACAAGTGAATTTGTTGGTTTTGACAATGGCATTTTAATAGAATTATAGCTTTTGTCCTGACATTTGCTTATCTGAAGTGTTGTTCGTGTGAGAGAACTTGATTCGAGGGCCAACTGTCTATCTCACAAGTTGAATTACACCGGTTTTGATGTTCGAGTATTTTGCTTCACACGAGGAGCCCCTTCTTGTCTTGATAGGTGCTTTGTGGACAACGTTTCTTGAAGCCTGACAAGTGTCAGAATCTATCCGATAATTTTATCTCACTGGCGACGGCGACTTCCTTTGTACGACGACGCACAACACATTTTTTTTCACGCGCTGTTTTGACAAAACCACCACCAGTGGCGCGTGCATGAGATTCCAGCTGATGGGTGACGGAATTTGCCGACAGACAAGCACCCCCCCCCTCCCCAATTGCAGAATTTCCTGACCATTGAGGCTGAAGAACAGGGCGGGGAATCTGATGACTTTTCTCGAGGTGAAATCACACCTCGAAGCCAATGTTGAACCGGGCTCTGGAAATAACGTTTCGAAACACACAAAAAAACAAGGGCAATCGCACCAAAACTTTCACTCACTGAAAGTACTTGTGTGCGTGGAATTTCTGTCCTCGAAACATGAACATCACCAAACCTGTTCGAGGGAGAAAGGATCCTTCTGTGCCGACTCAACTCGAGTATGTACAAAGTCCTTTCTTGTCTCAGCTTCCCAAAGCTTTGGTGTCGTTTGAGCGAAGTCTACGTACGTTGAGCAAAAACTGAGAGTTTCTGCAGGTGCAAAAATGTTCTGGTTGGCTTCTTGGCTGAAAGTTAAAGTCGTTAGCTTTGAGATGTCCAAACTCGCACACCAGGAGTCACCTTGCTCAGCTGTGACTCTCAGTTGAACTCTAAGTTCAGGTCTGATCACCATGGTAGCAGTTGGGTACAAGAAAAACACAAAACCGTGAAAGTGCGAGAGTACTTCAGATTGTGCTCATATGACCTTCAAATGCGACTGAGGTGGGGTTTGATTTCTCAACCCGGGTCGCGGCGATCGATCCCAAGCAACCCTTCTCATTGGCGGATTTCAGTGGATCAATCTGGATCGGCCAAGTCACGTCTTATTTGCACCAATCTGTGGTGATCCGGATCGCCAAATTGCGCAAATCGAACAGCACCTCACATTTCTTGCTGGTGTTTTGTCAGCAGAGATGGCCGAACAACTGGGAGTGGGTGCATCAGTTTTAGTATACGAGTACGCATCTGCCATCAGGTGCGTCATTGCTTGCACTCAACATATTTTGCACGCAGCTTTGGAACATCTGGGCACCTGATGGCAGATGCGTGTCACGGATTTTCAACAGGCACACGACTGAGGGTGAAATGAAGAGTATTGACACTTGTTTTCTTCTGGATTGCATGTTTGCAATCGACGGCAAGACTCTTTGACTTGTCTGAGAACACAGTTCACAGGAAGCTGTTCGACATTGCCTGAAGATACCAGGGTTTCTCAAGACCTTGAAATGCAAGTGCAAGAAAAATCGAGTGAAACACGGACATTGCTCTGTTTGCTGAATGTTGGAACACATCTGTTGTCCCCTTGTGTTTGTTCGGTTCGCAGACCAGGCCAAAAATGCACATCGTTGTGAAATCACTTGGTGATATTGTGGCTTCAGGCTACTGCGTTCCTGCACTTTCATGACATCACGTAGTCAGTGCAGTGAGTTTCTTGTTTTCTCATTACGGCAAAATTTCTTTCTTGATTGTCCTCAGTCATGAAGATCCGGCCTGCGAGGAGAGGAAGTTCCTTTGTAGCTCGGGGAGACGGCAATTGCTGAAAAGGTCTTGCATGTTATCGAGCCTCAGTGAATGTTTACTGATGCGCAGGTGGAACACTGTGTGGGTCTGTCAGGCTCTTCTGCGTGTTCCTGTCCGCCGGTGCACGTAGGGCCCTGTCAGGCGCTGTTGTGTTTCCTATCCCGCTGGCGTTCAGGAACATTTCTTTTTGATCCGGAGTGCACCAGCTTGGCGTCTTGTGAAATCGTTTTCAAAAAGATTGCAAGATATTTACACCAGAAAGACAATCTTGATCAACTTTCGGCAGCGACACGCGTTGTGCACATTTTGTGTCCATTCCGTGCTGTGGATGACTCGAGCTTTGAGAATCACAGACCAAAGCTGCCTTCAAACAGAAGACTGAGAACTTCACCGTTCGACATTCATCGTACCTGCCACGTGACGTGTTGAGAAGAATTCGCTCTGATCACAGTTTTATATCGAACACCCCCTCAGTTCTGCGCACAAGGTCCGCGCGTCCGACACCTATGGCTCTGATCGACAACTGGGCATTGGAAACAGAATGCCGTCTCCAGGATGATGCAGCGTTCTCCGGCGTGTCGTTGCAGACGGCGGGAACCTCGTGTACTCGGCGCCGACCAGCGCGGGCAAGACGATGGTGGCGGAGCTGCTGATGCTGAAGCAGATCGTGGAGACGAAGCGCAAGGCCATCTTCATCCTGCCCTTCGTGTCCGTCGTCAGAGAGAAAATGTTCAACCTACAGGTGAGTGAGCGCTGCAGTCACCAGCGTTTGACTCCGACATGTACTCGCACAGAAAGTCAAGACACAAAGCAGGATCCATACCGAATGCAGTTGGGGGTGTAGGGGGTTCATTCGTTCATGGGGGAATTGTGAACCATTCTCATGGTGTCTTTTGTTATCTAACAATGAATGGTCTTTGTCCATCAGAGGCTGTGGCAGGACGCGGGGATCCGGGTGCAGGGCTACATGGGCCACATCTCGGCGGCCGGCGGGTTCCAGGCCCTCGACGTGGCCGTGTGCACCATCGAGAAGGCCAACAGCCTCGTCAATAGACTCCTGGAGGAGGGACAGCTGCACCAGCTCGGCATCGTTGTGGTGGACGAGCTGCACATGATCGGAGACGCGTCTCGAGGTAAGTTCCTCACAAACGTTGACAACTCTGCTTCACCGATGGACCCTGCTTTGTCGGAACGCAATGGAACAATCGGCAATGACAAGTACAGCGCCACTGAAGAATTAAAAGATGAAAAAGAAATCTCGTTTGGCCAAGGCACTGTGAAACAAAATTGAAGGACAACATGTGCCGTTGAACACTCGAGAACCCTGATGCACAATCCGGCAACAGGAAGACGCCATCTGCTCAACAATTAACTGCAGGAAATTTCCCAAGCCAGATCTAAGAATCTTGAAGACTCCCAAATTGGTTTTATCCCTCACACTGCAGGTTTCGTTTTTCAACGCATGTCGCACAGGTTACCTGCTGGAACTGCTGCTCACTAAGATTCGCTTTGCGACGAACCAATGCGTCGACGACCGAGAACTCAACAGGTTGTGTCAAGTGACTTTGTTTTCTTTGGTCTGTTCTGGTTGATAAATTCTTCCGTGATGCACTTGCTTCATATCCGCAAACGCAATTCGTGCTGACGTCAAGAGACGATTTGGGAATTATTTGTTCCATGGTAGTGTGCAGATTGTTGGAATGAGCGCGACTCTGCCAAATCTGGATCTGTTGGCGCACTGGCTGAAAGCTGATCTCTACCACACCGACTACCGACCAGTGCCATTCACAGAAACCGTCAAAATATCCAACACCGTGTACAACTGCAGAATGGAGAAACTCAGAGACATTGACCTCACCAAGGCGATCAAGGTTCGAAAAACGAGATTTGTCCGTCACTTTCAATTGCCGCATTTTCCCGTTGGTTCTGTTGTGGAAACGAAATCGCGTTTCTGTCAGGGAGACGAAGACCACGTCATTCAACTGTGTTTGGAGACAATTCTGGCAGGTTGCTCTGTGTTGATTTTCTGCCCGACGAAGAATTGGTGTGAAAAACTTGCAACAAACATCGCGCGGCATTTCTACAATCTCAACAAAATGGCGCCGCCCCAAGACGGAACAGCGGGTTCGTTTTATTTTCACGACGTGTCGGTACTCTTTCTTCAATACCACCTGTGACCTCAACCGTTTGTTTACACCACAACCCTGGACGTACCCGTTGCTTTATGTTGTCGTCAAATTGCTCTGCGTCACGCACCATTGGCTGTTTGCGCGGACGTTGTGTGAGCTGTGAAAATCGTTCGATTGTCCCTGAAGCAAATGTTTTTCTGGCATCTTTGCTCAGGCTTTGTTCCCGCTTCAAGTCTGATGCCAGTTCCATTGGACAAAAAGAGTTTGCGCGACATTGTGGAACAGTTGCGTCGCAGTCCGGTGGGCCTGGATTCCGTGCTCGGGAAGTGTGTCCCTTGGGGCGCAGCGTATCACCACGCAGGTAAATTTGTTGGTGCCTGTGTCTCCTCTGCAAATGCGGCGACGTTGTCAGGCTGGTGCCCAGCTGAACCTGTGAAAACACGGGCCGCGTTCCCGAGTGTTGGCACTTCTGTCTGTTCGAATGTCTGCCACTTCGAAAATTTCGTTTTCTCGAAAGTCTCAGGACTCGCATATTCGTGGTTCATTCGAAATCTCGCGTGACTGAACTAGGTGACGTGTTTGTACGTAGGTCTGACGTTTGATGAACGAGACATCGTGGAAGGCGCTTTCAGAGATGGTTTTCTCAAGGTTCTTGTCGCCACGTCGACACTTTCATCAGGTCAGTCCTTGAACAAGAACTCGGGACACGAAAGCACACCAGCACCAGGGCAGCTTGCAGTGTTGGTTCGAATCTTATTGAAAATTGGGTTTCTTTGCTGTTCCAGGAGTAAATTTACCGGCGAAGCGAGTTATTGTGAGGTCACCGACGTTCAGAGGACAAGTGATGGGCACACTGGCGTACAAACAGATGGTGGGACGCGCCGGCAGGAAGGGCGTCGACACAAGCGGTGGGTCACTCATTCTTCTGCTTTCTGAAAAGACCCATCCTCATCCTGAAAAATCTGAAACAGAAACGGCGTACTATTTGGAAAGTTCTGGGCAAAGGTTCTTTTGAAAAAGGTCATTTTATCCAAAAGATATTTGACCAACAGATGTTTTTTTGAAGTTTACGTGTTTTATTATGTTATATATATTTACCATGACCAACCCCTAAGTACTGCCACAGCCACAGCATGGCCACAGCCAATCATAGCATTACCCTAGATGGAGCCACTATCCTTAGCTGGGCACAT
>JAAUXT010000684.1_pt1 | contig 19764 bp, 12 predicted proteins | sample 7278171 | NCBI WGS metagenome assembly JAAUXT01 (sample SAMN14350112, study PRJNA611818) | marine sediment metagenome | isolation source: surface marine sediment (1.8m) | place: French Polynesia: Moorea | collected 2018-08 | reverse complement strand
TCTCTCTCTCTCTCTCTCTCTCTCTCTCTCTCTCTCTCTCTCTCTCTCTCTCTCTCTCTCTCTCTCTCTCTCTCTCTCTCTCTCTCTCTCTCTCTCTCTCTCTCTCTGCATGCCCTCCCTTGATCCTTCCCTGGGTCTCTGGGTCTTCATCAGTTCTTCAACAATGACTGACTTCTTGATTTGCAATCGGACACGATTCTCAACGTTTCATTGGCACGAGGAGACGAACTTAAAGAAAACTGCCAGAATTCTGTCAGCGACTGGAAAGAAGAAACTTCGTGTCCAGAATAACCAAATTATCTTCACAAAAAGACATCATTTCAGCGCTGAAGGGAGCGTCACCAGTCTGTACCAGTGGAAGTTTCTTCACATTCCCAGAGGCGGATGTGGAAATTTATTGGTTCCCATGGTCACCACCAATCAGACTGAACATGTGCGTGCAAAGATTACAATGCGCGTTTCGGTTCAGTGGTACTCCAATGGATGGGAAGGGAAGGAGGGCTTTGGCTCAAGATCATACCCCCGCGTCCGCTTTTGCCGCTTGTGCCACTTGTTCAAAGTTTCGGCTCCCTGCGCAGACGGTGTCGGACCTCCTGACCAGATCTGCCCAGGGCTGTCTTGGTTTCCTTTCAACTTCCCGATTAAGGGTTTTCACATTGGTGATGCAGCGAAAAAAAATTGACGCCCACATCAAAAATTTGTGATCAGTCTGGACCGATACTTTGATGCTCTCCATTGGGCGTCATGTTGACTTTGATGCCCATGTGTCAAAATTTTGATGCGCACATCAGAAATTCTGACACCGCCCAGCCAATGTGAAAACCCCTATTAGGGGTTTTCACATTGGTGATGCATGGTTGGGCAGCGTCAGAATTTTTGACGCGCGCATCAAAATTCAACATGACGCCCAATGGAGAGCATTGACGCGGGCGTCAATTTTGTGACGCGCGCGTCACCAACGTGAAAACCCTTATTGGCACGAAGCATCTTGCTGCCAAAAGGCGAGATCATATTGCAAGAATTGTACGCACGAATGAGAGTTTGACGTCAGATTCAGCAAACACACTTCGTGCATGTGCACGCTGGTTCGCCCGAGGACGACGCATTCTGCGTGAATCCATCGTCAGGGAAAAATCGTTCGTGGCGCTTGGAGGTTTGCTATTGCACGCTACAGACATCGTGCACAGAACAATAATCACTGCTGTTGCGAGGTTTGAGGTGACGCAAACTGAAAATCTGCCCAAAGCGTCAATTTTTTCTGGAGGGTCGGGAAGCCATTGTCAGCTTCGCATTCTTTTCAATGTGGAAAGTGCACGCTGCAAACTTCGCACGGTACAACAACGTCCACAAGCTTTGGATGCATTCATGGCTGCACCATCACGCCCCCCCCCCAAATAAAAATCACAGGTCTATCTGTGTGTGTTCACACATCCCATCCACCACACCAAGCAAATAGAACAGAACGAAACGATCTGAGACTCTCAGCCCACGGACGCAACATTTGTTTCGGTTCGGAGAAACCTGATCCACGGTTCTTACACAATTACCGTTTGTTAACCGCAGTCACGATCAGGGAGCACCAACCCACCCACCCACTCACCCGACTAACTGTCTGGACGAAACTGTGCAAGAGATGCTGCGTGCGTCACGTGTTGCGGTCTTCAACAGGAGAGGCAGCGTTCAAGGCAACTGCGGGTGCGATGTCTTTCCAACGTAGAAAACACAAGCTGCTAGCCTTTGGGATTTGTTCACCGGGGGGTCCTCCAGGGGGTTGGTACGTCAGGGGGTGGGGGTGGGACAGGACTTCTAGCTGACTGTAGCTACAAAATAAAACGTGCTGCCACCAGTGCTCTGCCCCAAGGGACATCGCAAAACCAGCGTGACAGACGTCAATGAGCTGACGAAGAAGCGTCCATTGAGCCCATTTTTATACTGCGGTGGCTCCTCCAAACAAGTCCGTGGGCGCTGCATCTCTGCACAAGTTAGAGGGTGCTGCATCCATATTCTATCAATTGCACAGGTTCACGTGCTGTCTCCAACAGAACTTGGGTGCTGCACTATTGTGCAGTCGGCGAGGGGTTGCAACCGTGTTTTCAAGTCAATGAGCGTTGTGTTCACTGGATTCATTCACATTTCATCGTGGAAAAATCTTTTCATGGGAGACACGCATTTTTGACCTTTTGGAGCAAAATTTGGGGCAATTTTCTGGAGAGTCAGGGACAGGGACACAAGGCGCACGATCAGAGTTGTCGTGTCTCCACCTGATCAACTCATGTCTCAATCACCGTTTGATTACCGAATCAAATAAACCCAATCCACACCCACGTGGCGTGAGCACTTTTCTCGCAAAGGGAGTGTGGTGTGACTATCAAACAGAACGGGAAACCTGCGTGAGATGTGGCTTCAGTTCCAGGGCGGGATGCAGAGAGGGGGGCGGGCTCCTGACTCGGGACAAAAAAGTGTCCCAAATTTTGTGTCGCGGGCGCAAATCTCTCTTCATCGTGCGACTTTGTGTGTGTGTGTGTGTGTGTGTGTGTGTGCGTCTGCTACTGCTATCTGGTTGAAAATGGACTCCTTCCCTGGCTTCGCACCAAATGCGACAAGCGTTGCTTCCCTGCACAACTCAATGTAACACAGCGGTCGGTCTCACAGCATGACGCATCCAGGGTGGACACAGCCCAGTGGATGCAGCGCCCATCAGATCAAAGCGTCAGCGTGGGCGAAAGAGCGTCACACTGCTCGTCCTTTGGGGATTTCTGGTCGCACAAAATACGTAGCACGGCAGTTTTCAATGACGAAAACACAATGATTGTTTGAGCGCGTTTTCAATGCAAACCTTTGACGTAATAGATCTATTTCAAGGTTGGGGCTGGTTTGTTCAGAACCAGTCGTTCTCACAGGTTTGGGGTTGGGATGCACTCATGCTGATCACTTGCTTTCGCAGTTTTGTATGACAGCGGAAAGCAAAAGGCAGAAGGTAGAAAATCACCACAAACCACGAAATCAATCACAGGAACTTTGCAGAATGCGGCCACCATTGATGCGGAAATCCAAACTTTGGTTTGACTTGAAGCGTGAAAAATAGAAATTCCAATTTCTGTGTTTCACGCCGGGCGCTTCATTCAAGCACAAAACTCACCTGAAAAGTTCTCGTTTGAGTGGGTGCAAATTGGCGCAATGGATGATGCGTTCTTATCCAGCCACTTGACGCAGCAATCAGTGTGAGCCTGTCCAATTTGGCACAGTGCCTTCACACCTGCGCAGATATTTTTTGAGGCCAAGTAAAATTTCAAAAGCGCAACCGAGGCACGCAACCGCACTAAGTGTGAAACAGACCTCACGGTTACAATGGGTGTGTGATGTCTGATCTGATGGAATAGAGGGGTCTCTGAACACGGGATTCTGCGACTGTGTTCCATGGAGGAACAGAGGGACGCAGAGATGGGAGACACAAAACTCATCACACAATGATGTCTCAGGCTCCTGTCACCTGGATGGTGTGGCCTGGTTCTAGGGGTGGGTCCAGTGGTGGGGTTCCAGGGTCCAGGGGTGGGTCCAGTGGTGGGCCCATGGGTGGGTCCAAGGGTGGATCCAGGGTCCAGGATTGAAATTTTGAAAGCGCAACCGAAGAGGCAGGCACTGGATCAAGTGTAGTCTAGTTCCAGGGGCGAATCTAGGGTCTGGTCAACGCCGCTCCTCAACCACCTGTCTTCTGTTATCTGGGAAATAGAGGTCTGGCTCACAGTTAGTGCGTCCAGCAGTGCATCCAAAATGACAGGGGCTCCATGTGACCCCTTTTTTTCTCATCAAATGTTTCACAGTCTGTCTTCCAAAGCCTTCTTTTCTCTGTTGAAGCTGAGGTCCATTGCACCCACACAATCAGACTGACCCTGGTCAGGTCCTGCACCCACACAATCCTGCGTCCACCAGAGTGGGTTCTGGACTCGGACCACGTTCTCTCATACAGCACAGCGGGGTGTTCGATCAAGTGTCTCGTCCCATCCCCACACGCCACCGCCACCGACGCTTTTAGCACCTGATAATCAGTTGTTTGTCTCCGCGACAAGCAATTGAAGCTCCAGGTGGTCACTGCGACTGGACAACATGGCTTTCCGTACATGATCCACAACGGAGGTGGCAGCGTGAAGGAGTTTTCATATTGAGTGATGCGCGGGCGTGTTTTGGGCTGACGTCAAAAAATTTACCATTGCGTTCAATGTTAAATTTTGACGCCCACGTCAAAAAGACGACCGCGCGTCACCAATGTGAAAACCGCGTGACCTTGGCCTTGAAACATCCTACCCTCGAAGGCTCAAATTCTGTGGCGGTTGTGTTTGGTCTGGTAGCCCTACGAAGACAGCAAACTGATATATGACAGCGGTGCAAAATTTGTTGGAAAACAAACGTGGAATCGCCTGGATCCAGGAAAAATCACCCTGTGCACATGGGGTTTGTGTGTGTGTGTGTGTGTGTGTGTGTGTGTGTGTGTGTAAGCAGGGTGCTGGTGTTGATCATCACACAGATCCCCAGATCCCAAACACGTGTCAATTTCCTGGCTTCCAGACACTGGGCATTTTCCGCTGACGCAGTGGCCACAACTGCCCCCAAAACCTGGAGCAACGTGACATACGCAAAAACGCTGCCACGTACAAAGACCCAGCAAAAAGAAACATTCATTTTCTGCACAGAGCTTTGAGGAGCACAGCTTTCCGATGTTCCCACGAGATAGACCTGGAAAATATGCGTGTGTGGGAGGGAGGACTCTATATTCCGTCGGCGGGGAGGGGGGAACATCAAGCAGGGCACACACCCAAAAATGCTGGCTAAAACAAGGGAATCCAGGTGTAGATTCGTGGCTTGGTCCCTGTGACCCCCAAGAGCACGGAGGCAAGCTGTCCCGACCCTAATTTTCCGCAACAGGCGCAACTCTTACCCTTGGATACATTCATAAACAAAAGTTGCAAACGGGTATACTTTGGCATTTTTGGCATTCCCGCACTCTACATTGCGTGGTTCCGCCCCTGCGAAACATTGTTCACCAGTCAGTGCATTGTGGTTAAAAATCCCATTCTGTGTGAAGGCAGGAGGGTGGGGTCCCTGGATCTGCTTCTGCCTCCACACACATGTTGCGTTGCGCTCACACGTTGAGCCTTCTCAGAGGCAGCTTGGCACACAGGCAGAAATTGAACACGACACACAGAATTCCTGCAACGGGACAGATGTCCCCGCCTCTCTTCGTTTGTTGATGCTCTGTTGAGACACGTCATGTGGTGAGCATTTTTTTGCGCAACATTTCCTGGGTTGTCCTCTTTTGAGAAAACGAGTCCCCATGTGAAAGCCACGTGTAGAAACCAAGGCTCAGTCGCAAGTCCGGGATCACACCCAGGATTTGGTCAGGACGCGATCCCATTTGGGGCCCAATCGTTTGTTTTTCTCGTGGCAGAGTGGGCCCTCACCGCCCCAGATTTATCTGCACGTGGGCCCCTCCCTGGTCCCGTCGCTGCAGTAAATTCACGCCCGTGTCGCTGTGACACTTTCCCTCTCTGTCCCAGCCATCTTTGATTTGTCAAGCACAATTCATGTGAAGCCTGCTTCACTCTACTTGTTTCCATTTCGATTCTGTTCGTACCAACAAAATTAAACCTTGACGCAGAAAAATCATGGCCTCTCCTGCTAACTTTTGCCGAGTTGTTCAGGTTGAAGTTATGCATTGATCAACGCAAGGTTGTTTCTAAATTGTTGCGAGACACCGGCCCCTTTGGTTTGAGGAGCCTGCGTGAGGACTGTTAAATGTGACAATTCCACAATGCCTGTGGACAAACCTCCAACAGATGAATAGGGCTTGGGATTCTGCGGCCCCCTGATCTCTCACCTGATCCACTTTCAACACACATGCCCGCACGCGAACACACAAACACACACACACACACACACACACACACACACACACACTTGAGTTTGTGCATCGATGTTGCGTTTGCGGACCAACATCATGCGCGCGCAAAACCAACACAAGCACTCTACCACATGGCTCCCAACCTTGCGTTCACGTCCCCTCACCAGGGCCAGGACCCTCTTCAACGTCCCAGTAACCTCAGCCCTACATCCACCACAACACACATCGCATTCGCGTGTGACCCGAACACACGGTGGGTGCAGGGGCCATTACATCAAGTCCCATACACCACAAGCACAGCGCCCAATAGATGAATACAGCAAGGCTAATGTGACGCGATCACAATACGCGAATCATAATGATCCCCACACGGCACCTGAGCAGGGGACAGATTGAAGTCCTTTCACATCGCCCGCGCTCTTGAATGAGAATAGATGGAGTGAAGGGGCTGAGAGGGTCACTCTGACAAGACAGGGGCGGAGCCAGGACAAACTCGCAGGGAGAGAAGGCCATTTGTATTTGCCTGCGTTTATTGTGTAGAAAAATGTACAAGAGAAGGCCCAACTTCCAGAACAACAAAATTTTCAGGGGGGGGGGGATCTGTACACTCCCCGTCCATGACGAGGACAACTCCCCGGTCACGTGTGGTTGTTCTCTGATGGACCAACGCTTGAGGTCAGGGGAGCAACCTTGAGGGTCCCCAGAATCAAAACTTCCCAAAATTTCTTGTGCCAAAAGTAAAACGTTTTGGCCACAGTATTTAATGTTTCCGAGCCCTGGTCAGGGAGGTCTGTACCTTTTGGCCCAAGTGTACAGTGAGTGCAAGGGGGATGTCAGTTTGAAAATACAAGGCATCTTCACTGGTCATTTGACAAACTCCGCCGTGCCCTCTGCATCATTAGACTTCAGACTCCAGTGCAATTTAGTCCATTGCAGCGCAGTATTGCAAGTTGCTTCGCACCCCCTTTGGTGTTGCGCAATTTGAAACAAGACTTGCAATGCCCCTCGCAAAACCCTGCATTGGGACTCCTGTGCAAGTGCAGTCGAATTTTGATTCACACTGGAGGCATCATGAGTTGCGTCCCTGTAGTTTGTTGTCTGATGTGTTGACAGATTCTCCAATTGGTCGAGTCAGATACAAGTACAATTTCCCTGTAGGTTTTTCTTTCAGCGTGAAATAGTGTCACATCTGCCTGTTCCACAACATTGCAAACGACACGTGACGGGCTTGTTTCTGCAAAACCTGTCCAGGGGCGGATGAAGAAGAGTCCCGACCCTCGATTCCCCCAAGCCCAAGGTTCCAAGGTTCTCCCAGGTCCAAGTCATTTTTTTGCACGAAGAACGCATGGTGGCTCGGTTTCGTCATGAGACCATGATATCACCTCAGTAAAATGACATACAGTATCGTTGAACACGTCCATGTACTCGTAAGCAGTGTCACCCAGGCCTTGCAATCCACACAGTGTAGCTTTGTGTGTGGTTCTTGAGTGGGTTGGTGTTCACCTATTCGGGGCTATTTTCGTGGTTGGGCCACCTGCGATTATCGTCAGTGGACGCACGCCCACTCACTCACTGCGTCATTGTGCAACAAGCCAAGAGTCCGGCGCTAAAGGCCACTTGGAGATGGTGAGCACCCGGAGACGGATCCAGGGGTGCAGCTTCCGACGCCCATCCAGGGGCGGACCCAGCAGACTTCTGCTACCTGCTCCTGTGCCTTCAGGGTCGGGCAATGAGGCATGGCATGGTATCAGTCTGAGCCAGGGGTCTTGCCCTCAAAGACACAACGTTGTGGAAGGAAGAGAAATGCAAAATGATGTCAGGATTGGCATACTCCTCATTTTTCAGACATTTTTCTGGTTCTTGTCAACGCTTTGTGTGTCCAGCACAAGACAATTACTGATTCTGTAATTCGTGAAAACTGGTTCGTTTTGTTATCATACACGGTGGAAGTGACAATCTTGAATTCTGTTCTCTTTTTCAATCGCTTCTCAATCGTGCACGTCACAATCTGCCCATGATCCACGCATTCGTCAATGTTCCTGTGAGCAACACAATCCGAATTCGTGGCCATGTCGTCACAAAAGTACGTGGTGCGAAAAAGTTCTTATTGGGACAATGGGTTCTGAATGACAATCGATGGGAAGGACGAACTCGCGCGCAAATCAATGAACACGACCGCACTGAGGACGTGAAAATCAAACAAAATTATTTCTTCAGAAATTAAATGAAATGTCAAAATTAAGTATATACATGTAATTTTACGTCCTTTGACGCTTTTCCAGGAATCTCACAATGGAGAAATGGAATGAATGTGAGACATAACTGATTAAAAAGTCACGGACAAAGAAAAGGTTAAAAAATTAGAAGCTTTGACAAAAAGTTGTGCACAGAAGGAATGGGAGATTGAGGACGGGTTCACGCTGGGTGCGGCTCTGTGCGAGTCAAAATGCGCTGCGTCGCTACGGCTTCCTGGTGGCGTTGTGCAATGGCGTCGTGCGTTGCGTCGCTTGTAGTGCCGTGCAACATTGTTTGAACATACCCCAATGAAGCAACAAGTTGTACACGATGGAAAATGCCCATTTACTTCAGACGCTGGCCTTCTTTTTCAACTTAAACGGCAATATGAACTTCAAAATTTTCTGCATACAAGACGACAGAAAAGAATATCCAGTCAAAGAGTCTGCAGCCTTGGCGAGTGTCTGAAGACACATGTACGCACGTAGACTTTCCGTGCCTTCTGGCGTTTGTGGTCCAGAAAATTCACGTTGGCCGTGTTCGAATTTGGGTGTGCGGCTCGCGGCTGGCTGAGAGACAGGGCGAGGAACATTACGCTTGGGTTCTCAGCATGTTGCACGCGTAAATCGAATGCGATCATTCAGGAAACAGAACTTAACATTACGCAGCCAGTGTCACGGCGATATCGCGCCCAGAAAATCTCCCAGAGTAAACCTCAGTTCAGGTGAAGAAGCTGCTGGAGAAATTCCGCATAGATTCTGAGTCGGGTTGTTTTCAGCGTTCAGACGCTTGAGTGAAATTTTACGAAGACCGTCTCAAATCAGACCGATTGGAGGACCGTACATCTTCCTGTTTGGTCAAAAATGAAAACTTCCTGTGCCACATATATGTGTTTGGTACAGCTCATCAACCCACAGTTCAAGGATCTTGTGATCCTAGCTAAATAACCTCTTTTAACCATTTAAAAATTAGATAAACTTATCTGTTTGCTATCAGAGATCAATTTTTCCTATTGCCATACATTTTTTTTGGAATTACAAGGTGTTTGTGCTTCTTTTTTCTCTCAAGTTTACACATAGATGTCTCAACTTATCACTGTAGTACAGGATGGATCATCATATTTGATTTTTTTTTTAAGTACACAGTTGTACTCATGAGTACAAAAATTTAAATTTTCTGTGGATAGAAGGTACTACCAGGTAGGGCAAGATGTACTTGTGATCTTCTTGTGAGTACACATACAATTGTACTTGTGGGAACACTTTACGGTCCTCCGATCGGTCTATTTTGAGACGATCCTCGTATAAAATTGTACGCGTACTGTGTTCCAGTCATGCGATCAAAGGTTTGAAATCGCAGAAAAGTGGATCTGTTACGTTTTACTGCCCTTGATGGTGCCTGGAAAACATTGTGTGGGAAGCTACAGGGGCGGAGCTCAGTGGGGGACCCGATTCTGAAAGCTGAACCCCCAAATTACACACTCACGTTCGCAACTCGTTTGCTCAGTGGATCGATCGTCACTGACTGACTGACTTACTGACTGACTGACTGACTGACTCACTCACTCATTCACTCAGTCAATCAATCAATCAAACAATCAATCAATCAATCATTCACTCACTCACTCATTCACTCATTTTCTCAGTCACTCACTCACTCACTCAATTCCTCACTCACTCATTTCCTCACTCACTCAATCACTCACTCATTCATTTCCTCACTCACTCACTCACTCACTCACTCACTCACTCACTCACTCACTCCTCAATCAATCAATCAATCAATCAATCATTCACTCACTCACTCGCTCACTCACCTTGACTCCCTGACTTTCTCTGACTCACTACGTATTTGTTATTTTTTTCTCCTTCACATCTCAGCTCTGTCTGTCTGTCTGTCTGTCTGTCTGTCTGTCTGTCTCTCTCTCTCTCTCTCTTTCTCTCTGTCTCTCTCTCTCCACGAGCCACGCAGGCTCTCGCCCCACCTCTCCACTGCACGCTTCCCTCCCGTAACCAGGTGGCCGTTTCCCACGCGCCTCTCTCCGTCTGTCGTTCTTATCTTTGGTCAATTACCCGACACAACGCGACATTTACCGCTGCACACACACCGCTTTGTGCTCGCTGCGAGCATTTAAGCTGAGCACTGGGCTGTTCACACTGGATGCGTCACGCGTTGTCACCTTGTGGAAGTCCACGGGTGCTGCGTCACAAGGACAAAGTTCATTGTGGGGCTCCGTTGTTGACCTGTCCACACTGGATGCGTCAAGCGTCACGTGACGTCTTTTGGATGTTACACAGATGTTTGGTCACAAGAACAAAGCTCGTTTGTGGGCCTCTGTTTTGGGTGTGTTCACACTGGGTGCGTCTTGCGTCACACGTTGCGTCACCATGAAAGTCCATGGGCATTGTGTCACAAATTCAACGACCATAAATGCGCCCCTGTTTTGGGTCTGTCCATGCTGGGTGCGTCGTGCGTTGCGTCCCTGCGTCTGCGGTGGTTTTGCGTGACAGGGGTTCCTGGGCAAACAGATGGGCGCTGTATGTTTTACTGCAGGCGACGACGTACTGAGGAAGCCATCAGCGCAACGATCACCCAACTGGTGTAAAACAACCCCAAGACCCCAAGTAAAGATGTGTCGTCGTTGAATCCCCACACAGAGGCCTGTTTTTTGTGATGGATTTCTCAGCACATTCTCCAGCAGACACAAATAAAACCAAAGAACACTGCAATGTCTTTTTTGGCATTCGCTTGCAAGGCGTCACGCTTTGCTCCTGATGCGCGTCCACACATGCGCACTGACCTGCGCACAGGACGCTGCGCACGACGCATGCGCTGTGAACCACGCCCACACGCGTTGTGATCCACCAGACCTGCTCTTTACCATAACCTGCTTGTGCTGCAGGTAATGGCCTTGTCCCCACGATCTGTAACGTTGTGAACATGAACAGGGTCCACGGGGTGAGTGGGAGAGGTGGGCTTAGGGGCGGATCTTAGAGGGGCCCAGACACCACCGTTCCTTTTTCCAAATAATATTCTCTTGCGCATCAATGCTAAGAACACGTTGTGTGGTCCATTCCTTGTTGTTCCGTGTGTCAAAGTTGATGTCAACTCATGGGGGGGCTCGCACACATGCACTGGCTCGCCAAGATCCCCAACCCACCCGCACACACACTCACACACTCTCTGTCACACACACACAAACCGCACACACGTACACAACACATACACACACATCATTGTCCCTCTATTTTATCGCAGCCACAATTAATTCATTCTTCGTCACACCAGATCCTTCCCCAGAACTGCCCTCCATGCATTGAAAACGCATGTCAGAATCTGCCATATTCCACATACAGATCTATGCGTCTTTTTACGTGTTTTCACACAGCCATGAGTTCACAGGGAGCAATTTGGGGCAAAAGTTGAGCATTTGAACTCGATAGGCTTGTGAACATTGACACGCCTTTGTCGTGGAGCGTCGTCAGTTTCATAGGTTCTTTGTGTGTGAAGCACAGAAGAGCGCTCCCGAGGTAGTCAAGTCTGTTGAATGCTTTCAAGAAAGCCATGGAGACAGCAGCGAGCTTTCAAAACTCAATGCAAAATGGGAGGTAGAAGATCTTGAACTGCAGAGCGTTCCAGGAGACGTGAGGTCTTGAAAGTTGTTGAGAGCAACAGGAAGGGAGCGCAAGAACCACAATTCAGAACCTAACTCCTGGAAATTTGGTAAAACCAAAGTAACAACTGGTACGGGAAACAAACAAGTAAACACAGCGTGCTCCAAGGCCTTTTCGTGTGCCAAGGCTGTTTCTTGAAGGCTGTGGACAGTCTATTCTGGACGTTGGTTCTCGAACAACCAAAAATACTGAAATTCATTCCTGAACTCTCATTCTGGTCTCAAGTCGACTGCTGTGCCTTTAGAATGTGAATGTTTCTTGAGGCAAATCTGAAAAATAATCTTTCGTGAAGATTCTGTTGACCCTTTCACACTGGGCTGAGCTTCACTTGTTTGTTGTCTCACCCTTTTCAAACTAAGCCGTTTCTATTGAGCGGGACCAAGTGCGGGACTCAAAATTTATGGTTTTACTTGAGCCAACTGTAAATTAGTTTTGGCTTCAAGTCAAACGGGGATTGAGTCAGAGATTACAAAGGTGTTCAGATCTCCACCATTCTTCCAAGAACAGGGATCAGAGAAGTCTAGAGGTCAGAGTTCAGGCCGCTGTTCAGACCCGATTCACACTGGATGCGCCCCTTCGTTCTGTCGTGCACTGGATGCGTTGAGGATTTGTTGCGTTCAAACACCACGAGAATTGACGTCACTCAACAGCCGTCGACGCAACGTCTATTTCGTGACACAAGGCGCACGAAGGTCACACGTACGTGCGCGTGGCTTTTGCAAGCCAACAACTGTGCCTTGAAGTGACAAATCTCAATGTTCTCGTGCTCGTCAAAATTGAACAATTTTGCATGCGACCCTCAGATTTCAACATTTTTGCTTCCATCCACACTTGCAACGCACGTTGCTTCACCTCCCTGTTGTCAGTTCACACGTGACGCGCGCAGTGCGCGACGCAGCGCTCTCCTGTGCGGACCCCGCCTCTTGTCTCCGAGCCGGGAGACTCCAGTGCGCGGGGAGCGAAGAGGGATAAGATTCCCATGCATCACCAACACCTGCGAGAGATAGAGGCTCCAGCGCAATCCCTTTTGACACGGGGTTCGGGCCTCGTTCACAGGGGGCGCGTCGTGCGTTGCGTGGCTTCGGTGGGAAAGCGCCGACGTGGCATCAGGTGACTAGATCAAATGGCGCATGGCGCACCCAGCGTGAACAAGACCGCAGGCGTGAACATGACAGCGGTCTGGTTCACAGTGGGTGCGTCACATGTGAACTCCAAACAAGGAGACCTGTTTTGCAAGGGAGGGGGAATGCGTTGCGTCGTATGAACACGTCCTAAGTCGTCGCTTTAGGATATTAGTTCCTACAGTCTCCACGCACAAGTGAACAAAAAGGGTTCCGAAGATGTCATGCACGCTGGATGGGCAGAGCACATTGGCGCAACGCACGTCGAAATGAATGCTTGTCAAAGCCTCGCCTTGGCACGCAAAAACCTGCATCCAGTGTGAGCCAAGTCCGGGACGCAATGCCAAACGCAACCGGTGAAAACCAGACTTCATGCGGGGATTACGTATCCAGTGTGAGCCAGGCCCCACCAGGGACACAACACAAGACGCGTCCAGTGTGACGCAGCGCGTGACGCATCCAGCGCACAGTAGGCCCGACCGGAGATGACCAGGGTCACCCTCAGCTGACCCGGCCCGAGCGCCCCGTGAATGGGAAAGGCCAAAGATGGAGCCTTGCCAATCTCGCTCAGAAGGCCATTCACGTCGTGTTTGCGCGGAAATAAATAGAAGCTTCACCTCTTCGTACGACTGCGAGAGCGTGAAGGAGGTGGAGGAGGTATGTCCGCTGGTCTGCCGCCGCCGTTCTTCCGTGAAGAACTCACAACACCCCTTCTGAGGTATGGCCAATCACACACCAGCGCTGACGTCAGCCACGGCCATGAATGAGTCTCTTTGCTGAACCTCCTGAAGGTCTGCATTCCTGTGTACAAGACCCACAGAAGAACAAGAGGGTCGTTGTCCTCAAGTGGAGCGCACGCACACCAAGCAAACACGCACGCACATAGAAAAGGAAGACTCAGTGGACAATGGGGCTCAGGCGCGCCTGTACGAAAACACACACACTCACACACACATACACACACATTGCACACACACACAACACACACACACACACACACACACACACACACGCTCGCGCGCGCGCGCAAAGAACAGATGGAGACTCTCGTATGTTGTTGAGATACTTTGTTCACAGTACTCACCACATCCTTTCACACCTGAAAAACAAAATTCCCAAGACAACGGCCCGACGAAAATATATCCCTCCTTACTGAGCCACTGAAGCTATTTTTCAGCACATGCATTCTCCTCTGTCAGCTCCAAGCTTGGACAAATTCGGGCCTTGTTTTTGACACCGAAGGTTCGCACGCACGCAAATTCACGACCTTTCGAATTTTGTGACTGATTTCGCGTGCGAGGTGGGAAGCTCCATTACCGAGCAACTGGGAAAATAACACTTGATGACTGCGCAGTCTCTGAGCAATGGGTTCGCTCCACGTGGCGGGGCCAGGATTCGGTCCAGGGGTGCAACAATCACCCTGAAGGTGTGGGTGGGCAGACTCAAACAAACATTTTGGAGGGTGCAACCTCCTCCCCAGTTACATGACTCCGTCCCTGTTGGGTCTGTCCCGCCAAAGACGCCCCACCACAAGTGGACATGGTATCCCCACCCCCTTTGACCAAGCCCCTCCACCCGTGACTTGGCTGACCTCTCGCGGACAGGGCGTTTCCCCTGCGATTTGCTTCCCTACCGGTGGAGTTTCTCTCCTGGGATCCGCGCACGATTCCTACACCCACCGGCAGAGCTGCTCCGTCTCCAAGAGGTCCCTTCCATCCCCGCCCCGACACCCACGTCCCCATGCCTCCGGGGGATGCCGCCTCCCTCCCCCCGGGAGACCTGTCCCCTCCCCCGGGAGACCAGTCCCCTCCCCCGGGAGACCTGTCCCCTCCCCCGGGAGACCAGTCCCCTCCCCCGGGAGACCTGTCCTCTCCCCCGGGAGACCAGTCCCCTCCCCCAGGAGACCTGTCCCCTCCCCCGGGAGACCCATCCCCTCCCCTGGGAGACCTATCCCCTCCCCCGGGAGACCCATCCCTCCCCCTGGGGATGCCGCCTTCCTCTCCCAGGAGACCCTCCCCTCCCCCTGGGAGACCTGTTCCCTCCCCTGGGAGACCCATCCCCTCCCCCTGGGGATGCCGCCTCCTCTTCCTGGGACACTCGTCCCTCCCCCATGGGGAGCTCCCCCTCTCTCTGGGGCATGCCGCCTCCCTCCCCTGGGAGACCCGTCCCTCCGCCTGGGAGACCCCCCCTCCCCCGCGGAGACCCCCCCCTCCCCCTCGGAGAGCTCCAGCGCTCAGGCGTCATCCCCGGAGCAATTTGACGCGCGCGACGCGTCTCCGATTTACGACGGGAATCACAACTTGAGCGCAGAGAGCTAATTGGAACGGAAACACGCGGTGAGGGGCCAGGAAGGACGAGTAGATCCAGAATCCAGGGGCAGGGGCGGAGCCGCGATCTACTCAGGGGGGCGCCAGATATCAACTTTGATAAATTTCGTATGAGGAACTTTTCCTCCAGACGCCCAAGAAAGCGTACGCAATAATGCAATGTCGGGGTGAGCCTGAAGGTACCTCACAACTGGTGATCGGGTCTTTTTCTGTTTCTAATCCGACGAAGTTGGTCCAGGGAGTCCGAGAGCCGCAGCGTTGTGTTTCCTGACCTCAGTCTGGAACAAGATAGATCCCTCCTCTTGGGTCCACCGGACCTGTGTGACCCAAACTTGGATGCGCCACCGGGCTCCCTGGACAAATGCTTGCTCGTCCACAGAGCGCTCCGAGCCAACTCAGAATACCCTGGAAGGACCCCAGAGACCGAGTCTTGGATCCGCTTCAGGTGACGTTTCTCTCCCTCTTCCCGGGAGCGGCGTCACGTGTCCCCGTGGGAGTAAACAATCCGAGACCCTTCCACGTGTAGCAAAGATGATGATCATCCTCTGCCCACTCTCGCTTCCGTTTCCGATCTGGATTTTCAGAGCAACAAGCCGACCTGTTTTGACGGATCCAGGAATGGTCAGGTAGCAAGCGACGTTCACTTTGAAATGATTCATGCAAGAATGAAAGCTTTGTTCATGCGGTGCCATACTAGGGCAAAAAATGTCTTTTCTTCGGGAGTCGGGGTGGGGCGGGGTGGGGTCAGGACTCCTTGGCGTCCCACATCCTGACCTGCTGCCGGCCAAAGTGAATGCACCTTGTACTTACTGCCTTCTCTCAACAAAAACATGAGTGTGTCAACAACATCCGCCGAAGACCTTCACGTTCTTTGCTTTGTGTTTGCATTTCTACGAAAACAGCCTTGTGTGGACAATACAAACCCTGAAGATGCCCTTGAATTATGGTCAATGTGTCCGGAGGCATAAAGTCTTGATAAGCTCCACCTGAGGAAAAAAAACAACAGATCCATCATAACTGGTGACAATAAAATCCGGTTTGTTTCCGGCTGATCAAGGCTGAGCAGGACAAAGGACTTGAGAAACAAGGAGGGCGTCTGCGTTGTTAATTCCAACGAAATTACACCACAAGCTCCCTCCATAGCGGGGGTTGTGAATCTGAATTTCTCAATGTCTGGGACGGTCATATGGATACGTGATAGCAATATTTATGTCCGTACTGATTTGCTATCTGCACAAATTCAGGTCCAGAAAGTTTAGCTGAACCTCCTGCATCGGTTTCAGACCAGAGGCCGTAGCACCTGCCTGACTCCGTCCAACACATCAACAAAGGGAAATGAGTTGGACTCTTTTGATTCTTGAACTGTTTTGTTTTCTCGTCACGTGACAGAGACAATTTGTTCTTCTGTTCAGACATTGTTTGAAGCAGGTTGGGTGTCCCCCCACCCCGCCCACAGCGATCCCAATTCCTTCACAGCAGCTTCCGGGTCGTTCATCAAAACATCAACACGTCAGTTGGGTTGATGTCCTTGATGCCCGGATGTTGTGAACAGGAAGTCACGTTGAGGGGTTGAGGGATTCTCAAGGCGAGTGGGGTCCGACTGATGCGAGGAGGACCCCAGGACAGTCTGACCACAACAAAACTGACCAATCCCCGGGGTCGGAGGATCTCTTGAGGAACCACAGTGACCGGCGTGCACCCCTCACCCCGACCAAAGGTCTGTGCCTGACCTCTGGAACCCCACGGTAACACTCACTAACTATCAGGATCGGTGAATGTGAAGGAAACCTCCTTCAAGTAATTGGGATTAAACTCATCAGGAATCGGCAAGGACCACAGAAGATGCACTCCACCATCAAAATTTTGACACCCAAGAAGTTTGGACATTTGCAGTTGCAGCGCAAAACTTTGTGGGAAGGGACGGACGGGAAAGGGGTCAGGCCTTTTCTCCTCTGTGTACCCCAGCGCAAAGTTGAGGGTCTTTTCTTGGGGGGGCAGGCCTCATGTCCCCCTCGTGGTTTCGCCAAAGGTACGTTTGAAAGCCGCGCGACTGATCTTTTATTCCACAAGGGACCGTATTGGTTTCACCTGCTGTGTGCCAAAGATCCGAGCCTTAACGCACTAAAACGGCTCCGTACGTCCCAGTTCCTGCGCCAGATTATGTGACTTCCTTCTGTCTGTCTGAACCAAAGCCAACGTAACTGCATCCGGATCCGTTTGTGGATACGGATACTCATGTCTACGGATACACGTCCAACATACGTTGTGTCTGGAAATAGCGTTTGGAGTGGCACGTACCAGAATGTTTCGTAAGCACAGAAATCATCGAATGGGCATGTTCCATTCACGGATTGAAGGCAGGGTGAAGCCACCAATTCGACGAGCTCAGCTGGCCAGGCACGTAAATGGAACGCGACCACTGGAAAAAGCGGACTGCATAGGCTTCAGCCAAATGCACACAAAGTCAAAGGCTACTTTCTAGGCGAAGTTCCCACGGAACTTTATACAAGAAGCGTCAGTGGCTTTGGACCTGAACCTGGAGACACAGAACACAAGTCTAGTCAGTTCAAATTGTTACGCGAGTGTCTGCCCAAGTGCGGGTGGGTGTGTCCCCCAACACACACACACACACCACACACACACACCACACACACACACACCACACACACCACACACACACACCACACACACCACACATACACACCACACATACACACACACCACACATACACACCACACATACACACACACCACACACACACGGCGCACACTCACGCTCCCATCTCAAAGCCTCTCCATGTTCTTAGTAGTTGATAACCTGAGTGGATTCACGGGCAAAGATTTCTGGCCACAGCCTACCCTTCTTCGCCCCTAAAAACAAACAACACGTAAAATTTGCAAAGCAAGGATTTCCCTGGCCTACCCCAGCGTTTGAAGCCCGTGTCCTCAATCGTGGACACAGGACGGTGACTTGTTGCACGACGCTTTGTCGTGATGCATTCCCCGTACCGTGAGTCCTTCACTTGTCATACGACGCCTTTTCCCAGTGTCAACGAGTGAGACGCTTATCCTGGATTTGTCTGAGGCGTCGGAGTCCAGGGAGCGATCCGGTTGCGCTCTGAGGTCAAAAAACGATCCCAAATTGGTCGCAAGGCCTGCTCCCCCACGACACACATAGCGCAAGGAATGTTGCGCAAGTTGGTGTCATGTTTCTTGGAGGACATTGTGCAGTGAACAGTAAAGCACCTCGTCTCAGCCTCACATGCCCACGTAGCTTTTTGCAATAGGCAGGTTTAGTTGCAACACGTGTGACGTTCCCGTGCTGCGTGTGACATGGCATTTCACCCTGGATAATCTATGTTCTTATTACGTCCCTCTACAGTGGTCACTTGTTTATATTTCTACTTTTTTTCTGCAGGGAAAGATTGGTGATGTGAAAAAAAAATCATTTGTGAAAGGGAGAAAATATCTGAGAAAAAGACTCTTTGAAATGTCTGAAAGTGTGAAACTGATTTCAAGCCTGTTGTGCCACATCGCACGTCACACGTGTGCCCTCCTACGTGTTGCAACTAAACTTGACGTGCGCGTGCGCGCGGGTCGCACGTGGGCTGGGCACGCCTCACGGGAGAGTTTGTGCAAACAGCCCGCAAGCCTGGAAACGCAAACGTAACTTTTGGTGTGCTGTGACAGTGAAAAGTTACGTTTGTGTTTGCATTTGCAGGTTGAGGGCTGTTTGCTAAATCTCACCACGGTCATGATTGTGCACCAGACCCTGGGGAGCAGTGCAAACAGCCCGCAACCCGGGAAACACAAACGCAAATGTAACTTTTGCCATGTTGTGCTGGCCAAAAGTTACATTTGTGTTTCCAGGTTGCAAAGCTGTTTGCTAAAACTCTCGTCTGAAATTGAGACAAAGGGAATCCGAACTCCTTGAGAACCCCTGGATCTGGTCCACCGTGTCATCCAAATTCGCAGCTGTGAAAAACCAGGGACGTTTCTGAGCGAGTGTGTGTGAGGCTCGGTGGGATAAATCCTCGTTCCCGAGGGCTCTTCAGTGACATGCGTTCTCCGGCCGCGTTCACCGCGCATGCGTCACGCTGTGCATCATCGCGCGTTGCGTCGTGTGTCACGTGGTACGCCTGCGTGACGCATTTAGCATCCCGTCACTGTAGAAGTTTGCTCGCAGATGCCATGGCAAGTAATGCCTGGTTTACAATGGGCAGGTCACGAGTTGCAACATTGTTTGCTGCTCCTTGTGTGTTGGTGGTTACCGTGCCAGCCAGTGTGAAACTGGACTGACCCGCAACGCTGCGAGTGTGAAGGAAGGAAGCCCGTAGGAACAGAGTGCGAATCAATCCAACGCATCTTTTCCCAGTCCAGGTGTGTGGAGCTGCAGGAACCTGCAGGGGCAGATACAGGATCCAGGGGCTGCAGGGGCAGATACAGGATCCAGGGGCTGCAGGGGCAGATACAGGATCCAGGGGCTGCAGGGGCAGATACAGGATCCAGGG
>JAAUXT010105315.1_pt1 | contig 19765 bp, 24 predicted proteins | sample 7278171 | NCBI WGS metagenome assembly JAAUXT01 (sample SAMN14350112, study PRJNA611818) | marine sediment metagenome | isolation source: surface marine sediment (1.8m) | place: French Polynesia: Moorea | collected 2018-08 | reverse complement strand
GTGCACAATCAATAGTCATAAGCAAAATAATACTGTTTTTTGTTAAATTATTGAATCCACAGGGAAAACCAAATTTGACTGTAAGTTGTTCCAAATTGTAGTTATGTAAGTCGAAATTGTAAACAGAACTTTTCAGGGCAATCCATGAAGGTTTTGGGGTCCTACCGGATGAAAAACGGTTTCATAATTGACGGGCCTCGTATTTTTGGAGATAAAGCTCGAAACCCCTCCTGACAAGCATTATCAGTCCCTGGCCCTCAGTGATATTTTCGGAAAACGTAAAAAAAGTTTTCGGCCAAGGAAACTGGAGTGTCAGGCGTGGAATGTTGTATGTATTTTGGTGAAAGTGTAGATGACAGTGCGGTGCACTTACAGCCAATACATTTGTGAACAAACACGAACAATTCTGGAGACGTCTTTTTTGCATCCGAAGGTTTTCCCGTCCAAAGAAACGAGGTTCAACATGGCGGGAAATTTGCGCGAAAAACGTTTGCCGAAGCTTGTCACATGTTTGAAATCATGGTTTGTTTGATCCAGTCCACGTAGTTGGCAACGTTGGTGTAGATGCCAGGCTTCTTTTTGCGCGCGCAAAGTTCTCCGAAGCTGACGACTCCGGACACGATCCAGTGGTCGCGGTCCCAACAAAGCAGTGGTCCTCCTGAGTCACCCTGGGAAAACAAGCAGTTCTTTGTCGGACACAGAATTCGAAATAAATTCGGTTTGCTTATGTGTGAAGCTGAATTTGTCTGGGAAAACTGCTGTGCATTTGTCGGTTTGTCTGTTGTGGATCTGGCAGTGCTGGAAGTGACAAATTGGTTGTGCAATAACCTTTGTTTGTCTCTCATTGTCACAAAGTATTCTGCAGTTGAGATTGTCTGAACCGTCACCGAAGTACTGAAATGCTTGATTCTCAACTTCTATGGTTGAGAAACCCTGTGCGTGTTGTGGCGCAGTGCTACAAAGCGATTGAAAACAAAGACAGAATTTCTTTTTGAGTGCGTGGTGCTTCCGGCAAATACGAACCTGACACGAATCCTTTTCTCCCTCCTCGTAACCAGCGCACAGTTGGTTGCTGGAGATTCGGTCGCCATACCAATCGTCTCGGTTGCAGACGTTGTTGTCGATGACAGGCACTTCGACTTGCTGCAGGCGATCCGCCAGTTCTCCATTCCCTGTCCCAATGATAAAATTTTGATCCTGTCGCGAAAGAAAGTGGTCTTTTGTGTTTGTAAAATTTGACACGAGCGGCAGTATTCAGAGATGATACGTCTGGTAACATAGGGGCCACTGACATTCAGTTCGTCCCCATCCAACGGCGAAACATCTCTGACCAACATCAGGCCGTTCACCCAACTGCGGGAGACACACTGGCGAAATCTCGTCTCTGTATTTGACCTGTCTGTCCAGCTGTAAAATATGCAAAACAAGTTCACGTGGATTTTAATCATTGAACGATGGATGGGCACAGACAGGTCTGAATTTATATTTTATTTGATTGGGTTGCCCCACTGTGTGCAACGGAGGATCGTTGTGTTGCAGCACAGCATCCGGGACTCTACCTTCAGCAGCATGATGTCGTTGTCGTGGTCGCTTTTGTCATAATTTTCGTGCTGGAAAACTTCTTCAATCTGCGCTTCAGTCTTGCTCCGTTCCTTCTCTTCCAGGCTGTGCATTCCGAGCACCACCTTGCCTGGTTCGGATTTTTGAAGTCTGCGTGAAATTATCACCGGTAAATGTATTGATGTGGTCAGTGAATGGAAACATGGCGAAGGGAGTTTGAGTTATTTCAAATAGTACTTTGGACAACAACACCCTGTTTGGATGTCATTTTATGGCGTGGGTCGAGCTTCACTATGGTGCAGAAGCGGCAAACATCGCACACTTTGCAGTTGTTTGACACAAAGACAGAATCAGCACGATCCTGAGAGGGTTGGGGAATATGTGAGCTGTGTGAAAGGAACAGAAAGAGAATTGAACTGAAGGTACTGACCCAGGCAGGCAGTGCGCGGCAGTGAGCACCCACTGATGCGCGATCAGGCTGCCGCCGCAGAAGTGCTCCTGGACCTGCAGCGACACCGCCCACGGCCAGCTGTGCGGCTTCGCGTCCTCGCCGCCCACGATCCGAGACAGCGCCTTCGGGGGGATCGCTGGCTGGCCGCACGTGCCTTGCGCAACTGCTCGTAACAACAGAATGATAGATTGGAGACAAAATGTAAGGGTGCCCCAAAGTTTTGTGTGCATGTGGCGTGCAAAACGCACTGAAACGTTTGGAGCTGGAGTGATTTTCCAACAGCAACAACATGAAGCCGGGGCTCTGACCGGGAGTGGTACCCACAAAACCGCATGGAACCAATGCACCAATTGGGCATGTTGTGACTCGCCTTTATCGCCGTGTCACTTGCTTACGAGGCGTCTTGGCTCTGAGAAGTGCGTCCCGACCCCCCAGTTGCCTGCGTGTGACAGCTTCTCATGAAACATGCTGCACTTGCTCGGTGGTGCTTGTTGGATTGTCTCGACCAATGTTGCCTCACCGACTTGCTCGGGGTCGTAGCACCAGGGCACGCCGGGGGAGTTAGATTCTGTCCAGCAGCAGCCGCGCGCCCCGCAGCCGCTCTCTGTGATGCCCATGTAACCGCAGTCGCGCCGGGAAGACTCGGCCTGTCCGCACTGCGCCCCGCGCTGGGCCTCTGACGATAAGAGCAGAAGTCTGTTTGACAAGGAATTTTCTTTATGTTCTGTTTTTATTTTCTGCTTTTGCTCGTAGATTTTGTGCCAGATTGAGAAGACAACGCGCACACAAAAGACCCAGAAGCACATTCTGGAAAATGGTGGCTACTTGATCGTGATCGTTGTTGCGTTCAGTTGGCCGGAACAAATTTTATTCGCGCTTCGTCTTCACAGTACCAGGTGATCTGGTTTCAACGACATTTTTGATCCTTTATCAAAAGATGTGACCCAAGTTCTTGCTATACAGGCTCGGCTCGTTGAAGGCAAGCACTGCTTGGTTGTGTGCAGAACGGATTGCGCGCGTTTCGTTTCTCGATAGTTGCGCGTCAGGTAGCCTGTGCGCGTGCAGAAAACAACTTACTTGATCGTTCCTGTAGGCGCGAGTGCAGCACGTCCCTCCAACTTTGGGCCTTGGAAGTTTTGTCCATGGTTTGTCTGACCTGTTTCATTAGTTCTTTATCAGGCAGCCAAAACGCCTGTACTGTGCAAAGCAATGTGCAGACTTGGCACAGGAGAACGAACGCGTGTGGTCGCGCCATCACTTTTTGTCGTGGTCTGATGTGCCACAGCCTCCCTCGGCTTGCAAGCTTTCTGCAGGCCTGCTCTTTTGCTTGTCATTGTGCAGTTTTGTCATTACGGACCAGTGTCCATACATACGTGCAATTAGTTCCAATTGTTTTCCTCAATTATTATCGATTTGGTTGTTGAAGTACTTTGGGCGCACTGCATGACGTGAAGGGTTATTAAACCATTAGACGAGTCACAAAATATAACGTAATGCAATTTGTGTCAGAATAAATAGAATTTATTTTTTTTCAGAAGGCACACGAACGTGAACACTGAGGGTTCAAAAGACATGATCGCAAAAAATTGTCGGAGAGACGAACATGCTGACTAGATTTCACACAATTCCACAAAAACTCAACTCAGTGGCGCGCTACGCTGGCATGCTGAAATGAAAAGAACGAATTCAGTTCTGCACTGTGTTTCTTACAGGGTGGTTGAAAAAGTCTGTGTCTTAAAAAAATTGCAATGCTAAGAATTGCCCGCTTTCAGCATGTTCTGACTACTGTCTGCAATGGTGTTTTGATTGATGATAGTTACACAGTGATCCAGTGAATGTCTTCTTGAAGTCTGCGAAAAGAATACTCACTAGCAGATGACGGTGGAGACGTCGTAGTAGTCCCAGCAGCAGTTGCGCTCGTAGCAGCTCACCTCGTCGAGGATCTCGCCCGGCGCTCCGCAGTCGAGGCGCTCCTCCGGCAGCACCGCGCACCCGCCCTCGTGAACTGCACACAAACCGCGCACCTCCCACAAGTGATTTTACGAAGGTTTTCAGGCAGAAATAAAGAAACACGGTCCGTTTGAGGTAAAATCTTGTGACCTGATCAAACGCTGGAACCTCTCGAAGGAGGTTGAAACAAATTCGTACACTTACATGCTCTCTCTCGTCTCTGGAACGCGTGCTCTTTGATCCAGTCGCTCTTAAAATCGCTCCACGGACCCCTTTTTTCCTTCTTCGTTGCAGGGCCGTCAACGGGAACGAATATTTGTGCTCTGCTCTGATGACCGTGTTGTTGAATCCAGTCGCTCTTGAAATCGTTCCACGGACCTCGTTTGTCCACTTGCTTCTCCTTCTCTAACATCATGTCAATGGGAGCGAAAAAAGCGAAGGTGCCCAGGAACACGCTGGCGAGAACAACAAGTGCAAAAAGTTGCTGCTGCATTGCTGCTTCTTCGAATAAATTCCTCTCTGTAAATGTTTTCGTGTGGAGCAAGTTGACCAAGCTATTTAAACACTAAGTTTTCGTGATCTGCCGTTTTCTGCGTGCGTGGTAAACAATTGAGCAACAATTGGAGAGGATTAAAGCTTCAGTTTCTTTGAGGTGCACATCAGTAGCCAATGACAAAGGGCCAACGCGCAACATGCTGGAACAAAATGTGTTTCCAAAAAACCAAGCCTCCCTGTTTCCAAGAAAAAATGTGTGTGGGAACATTTTATTTCCGACGAAATCCAATTTCACAACATTGGAAAACCCCAGTGAGGAAGGTGTTGGTTGCATGCACCAGCGATCGAGTCTGGCAGCAGCGACTTTGGGTTGCAGTGACTCAACAAACGCTCAACAGGACTTTTACGAAATCCCAAGCGGGCGCGCATGCATACACCCAGCTTTCGTGTGGATCTGAACCGGAATCAAATGAAAAGAAGTTTTTGCATGGGTTGGTTCTTTCGCAACCATGCATGATCTGGTGAAATTGCTGAGAGCCATGCAGGAAGAAGTATTTGTGACCACGCCCGTCAGTCCTCCTCCGTGTCCACAGCGAGATACTTGTCGGAGAGGATCTCGAGCGCAACGAACGCCTGCGCGATGATGGTGAGGAGGCAGGACGTGAGCGTCAGGTAGAAGGCCCACGACAGTTTGGAGGCGTCGTGCGGCACCGCCTCGTCGCGCTGCCAGAAGTACTCGTCGTAGCGGAACGCGAAGCTGCACATCCCGATGATCAGCAACAGAACTGCAGTGCAAGCGGAGAAGGAACCATTTTTACGTTCACGCGGATTCGTTCTCAAGTCTTTTTGCTGGCTTGACAGAAACTCTCCTTCCGTGTCCGAGAAAAGACGCACCCATGCATAAGATTCCCACTGCTTTCCTGCATGTGTGCAAGATATATCACTCGTACCCTTTGTTATCACGCTCTTATCCATGGGGCAAAACGTCAATCAGACAAAACACGGAACTGTACGGATCCGAGAGAAAAGAGCAATTTTCAATTTGTGCATGCAGACACAAGAGACGGTCTTCTGCACAAGAGGCCGTTGGTTCACTCAAATGTCCATGCAAGGCTGCCTTCACAATTGGGGCTCAGCTTACACGTTCAACCCTTCTGAACTTGTATGTTGCACAGACTTTTTTTCGACGGGTGAGTCGAAAACATTGAGTACGATCTCTCGGAGATGCTGCCTTTGCTGCTGCTTGACGAGATGACTGCTCACGACGAGCCTCTAAAACTCACGACAATTCCTCGAAATTTCAACGAGCCGTCCAATGCAGCTGTTCTGCTCTGAGAGATTCCTGGATATCAGGACCAAAATGACCCCCGATGAAATGATGCCCCTTCATGCAACAACAATTCAATGTTCACATGTCAAATTCAAGTCTTTTCCCTCAAGATGCGTCGTCAGGTGCAACTTTTGTTCTCCGCCAGAGATGAACTGGCAATTACATGTGATCTACAGTTGTCACTCAAACAGTTTGACACTGTTGCGCTGCATATTGAATTGACTTGTGCCTCAAGTCAGTAAAAGAACAGAAAACAGGAGACAAATTAAATCCTCGGCTTCACCTCGGATTCATCAGTTGAGTCAAATGCTGGTCGCTCCTGCCCAATCCAATCCTGAATCTTTGGGATCTCACCTGTTGCGCCTGAACTTGTGAGGGCGGCGATGAGGATCTTTTTGTTGTTGAACCGCCCAGCGAAGACGTACGCGACGAAAGACGGCATCGTGGCGAAGAAACCGAACATGGCGAGCGTCATGAACGACTGTGCCGCTTTCAGCCAGTCTGAAACGTGCGTGATGGTGTTTTTAATTTGAGACCGCTGTACGGGGATACGAATTTCGAACTTTTGCAAGTACCGAGACGGAAGACACACGCTGAGGTGTAATTTGGTGTGGAATCAAAGGATCAATTTCGTTTGTTTTGGAACGATGTTTTGGTTCACCCCAATACAATGAATCCCCTTACCGTTGTACGGATGATTGATGAAGTCGTCGCAGATTTCAGTTCCTGTCCGCTCGTCCACGGAGCAGAACCTCCAGAGCCCCAGATGTTCGCGGCGCGTCGACTTGCCCGTCGACTCGGCCCAGTACTGGGCGCCGTACGAGATGAAGAAGAGGATGACAGCGATGAAGAGCAGGATCGGCGTCAGCTTCCTGAACTGCGTGAACAGCGGGTCCGTCAAGAAGCCCGACGTGTTCGCAACCAGTTCCTGCTTCAAGCTAATGGGTTTCTTGCCTTTCTCAAAATTATCCATTTTTGTGTACGATGACGGACGTGTAATCCTTGGCTTTCAAATGCACGCCTGCAAAAATATCTGCAACAAACACATGCGAATTCCGTTGTTGAAAACAATGCCTTGCTCTTGCTGCACGGGTGACTTCAACCACTCCGGAGATTGATATTTTTACTCGTTTACACGGTCGATTCATGTGGCACATAGATTTGAATTGTTGGTCCACTTGGAAAATTTTTTTCGTTTCTATGACTTGAACAACAAACTTGAATCAAGAAGAACTCACCTTTTGTGTGTGGTTTTGGCCTACATTGTGGAGAAACGCTCAAAAAACGGTCACAAAAACCCCTTTCAGGAAAATGTTGTTGACCTACTCTTGCAACAGAGACTTTGTGAACTTATCTTGATTTCTCTCGCTAAATGGATCAGTGCAAGAGTTGTGCGTGTGTAAACTGTCCGTACCTGTTTCTTTCGTTGAAACTGGCCTCAATAATTATTTTCAGATAAGATAGTGCAAGTGGGTCACACAGGGAACCATACCGTACTTTCCACATGCAAATTGCTTCAACATGGCGGGCTATCATGGAGTGTCGGATCACACCAAAATAGCTTTATTTGGCCTGATCTTTACATCCATCTTGCACATCATAGCGTACGGAGCACCGTACTGGACGACGAGACCTGACGGCAACGCCGGGCTGTGGACCGGCTGCACCAACGGCGAGTGCTACGAGCGCTGGAACCAGTGGGTCGCAAGTCAGTTCCTGCAGATGTTCTATTTCACGTTTTGTTTCGGTGTTGCCACACAAGAGAATTCTGCACGGTGTGCAAACTCAGTCGTGAAAAGAATAAAATAGACAAGTCTTCGCTAGTTGGGAAGAAAGGAGTCTTTACTATTTGCTCGTATATCCTGCACAGGACGAGGTACTTGTATCACTTTCTCTCAAAGCTATTTCTTCCCGTTCGTGCAACACTGTTTTTTTTTTATGGTCGAAATCTTCGTATAGTTTGTTCGCGACCATTCCCACGATGTTTTGTCCGAGGCATGCCTGAAACGTTTCGTTTCTTTTTTTGCAGCTTGGATTAAAGTGACGCAGACTTGCATGACATTGTCGCTCATCACTCTGGCCGGAGCGAACGTCTGCCTCTTCCTCTACATATTCCACCGAGATTTCCACGAAGACAAGCGCCTGATATTTATTGCTTCAATCGTCAGTTTTTTGTCAGGTCAGTGTCTGATTCACCAGGCGTGGTGGTTCATATTTGTAAACGAACGTGCTGGGACAAAGTTCAACATGCATCCCGTGGAGCCGTGGACTACATGTATGAATGAAATTGACAAACCAACATTAAAATGTGGAGGAGAAAGTGCACGTTTGGCTTCGGCCTTTCTTTGGAAGTTCAAAACAGTCGACGCGACTGCATGTACATTTTCGAGCTCGTACAGTTACAACACCTGAACAACTGTTCCTTTCCAATCAGCCTTTTTCATCTTCCTCGGCGTGGTGAACTGGGCGGCGAACGAGTACTTCGGGCAGATGGAGACGCTCAACTGGCCGTTCGCACTCGCGTGCGTCGCGTGCCTGAGCGCCTTCTTCAGCGCCCTCTTCCTCGCGCTCGAGATGCGCGCACCGCCCCAGCAGCCGCTGCAGCTCTACTGAAGTCCACGTGCGCTGGGAACTTAGTGACCTGCATGTGGTGAACCAGTGTTGGACAAACCGCACATTGTGAGTCTTTTACGATGAAATGACCACTCCTGCAGTGCACGTATCCACGCAGTGGCTCATAAATTGTCAAAGACTCAGTTCCGTAGAAGTTGAGTTTCACAACAAAGGGTGAGGGTTTGAAGGCACGTTTCAAACCCAGCTATGGAGGTGAAAGGCGCACCCAGAAAACAGCTTTGGAGCTTTCCAGCTTTTGGTTGGTTGTTTCTGGGTTGTGTTTGCTTGGTGACATCTGCAACGCACTGTGTCGCTCAACATGACGGACCCCAACACAAATCGAACCTCATATCAGCAAATGTGGCTGTTGGCAAAAGAAATACAACAACAAACAAACAAATGTCGCTTGCCGGACCTTGGTGGATCGAATGTGTGCCTTTCTGTGCGTGTGGACTTCTGTTTCTATGTTTGCACATGCACGCTCCATAGAAGACTGGGTGCCGCTCCCTGGCGACGGAGCTCATGCCACCACCTCTGAAAGAAAACATTTTGCCTTGCAGATGCCACTGCGAATCTTTGCTTTAATTTTGTGTTTTGTCAGTATGGTGGGGGTTCCTTTCCCTTCCTGATTTTGTTTCTGCCAATGCACTGGAGATATTGAGCACGACGCTAAAATTCCACGTGGAGTACCAGGCAGATTGCATGTGTGGCAAGCTGGATTCTTCGTGAACTTTCCCGCGTGTTACCCATGTTGGTTACATGGCTGGGTGGTGAACTGGTACTTCCCAGTTTCTTGGTTCCCCCACCCCCACCCCCCTTTTGTTTGGACTTTGTCAGTTTTCCGGGTTCCGGATCTCTAAGTTTGCAGATTTGTTCAATGTTTACTGCAATTTAATGTCTTTGATGTCTGCATTTTGGCAAAAGATGAGATTCTGCGGAACTTGCGGACAATTCGTGATCTGAGATTGCCGACTCTCTGCAAAAAATCTTTTGTGACAGTTATTTTTTTGAGACAGCAAATTTTGGACATCATTTTGCTCGATGGAAAGTACGTACGAGTAAAACGTCACGACACTCCTTTTCTGAGGAGAAACGCAGCTCAAAGCAAAAGTGAACATCAGAGACATTTTTTGCTTGTGGCTTGTATTTGCAGGTGAAGAAAAACAATGGGCACTGCATAAAGTGCGTGCGAAGATGCATACAAAATATCCACAGAATGCCTGTGCATGTGATGACGATGAAACCTGTTGATGTCTGTTCAATAAATAGGTGAATGAAACATCTTGAACAAAAGTTTTTCGCACAGTAACATTGTACGTCCAGATTCCACGTCAGGAACTGCTCTTGTTTCACACTATTTCTTCCATCGGGAGATTCTTGGTGTCAAAGCAATTTCCATTACGCTGGTTTGAAAACAAATTGGCAATGAAAAATGTACATCGATGAACACCGCTGGTTGGAAGTCCAAGTGGTTCGTTCCTGAGAGTGCAGTTTCGAACTGTATTTGCCTCGATGCCTCAGGGCGAGAAACACTCATTGTCAAAATCGAACACCGCTCCTGACTCCTCTTCGATTTCCCCATGCAGCGGGGTTGGAGGACACTCCTGAGACACACTGTTAACTCGCATGCGCACCTGGCTCTCGGACCTGGGCCGAGCCAACCGCACGGGTCTGTCGCTCGGCTTCTCCTCAGTTCGCAGAGCAGCGCAGCTGTCCACCGATGGACTGTGGCGGAGCTCTGGTCGCGCCGGGGGTTTGGACCCATTGGGGGACGACAGGACAGGCCGTCTGTCTTCCTTTGGTGTGGACTTCATTCTCCATTCGAGCACGAGGGGGATTGTGGAAAGGAGCATGAGTGCAGAAGAAGCGGCAGCCAGAAGGAAGCCCCAGGACAGTGTGTCCAGTCCGCGCTGACCCTGCTGAGTCCCGTACACCACGACCCCGGTCACAGACGACGCTTCTGAAACAGTTCAACAACAAGTTGATTGTTCGTTCAGATGCTGTTTTTTGTGCACACCTGTGGCATTATCTAAGAGAAAAAAGCTCAACCATTTGTGCATTCCATCCAGACAGCCACGGAGACAAGAGAGATGTCTATCGACTTCCCCCTCACAAAAAGTATTTACGACTTGACAGTTTCTTTGCGCGTCTCGCGCATAAAAAGTGAGTGCTAAAAGTTGGGATTGCTCACCAGCTAACAAGACTGTGAGAAAGATGGTTCTCAGCAATCTTTTACTGTTCCTGGGTGAGACGGGCGCCACGATGTAGAGCACCGTCGAGACGACCACGATCAACTGCGACAACAGGCTCAGGCACATCATCGCCTGGACAACGTGGAACCAAACTGCAAAGACAGAAATGTTGCCAAGTGCATGTTTTGTTTCGCAGAAAACATTTGAAAACCATCTGATAGGTGAACTATTTGCCGTTGGTATTGCAGGCAGATGCATGTGGCTCCATGCAAAGAGCACAATTGGGTCGGGGTCCCCAACCCCGCTCTCGAAAGGTGAAAGATGTTGACTTCTACTCGTATTCCACCCAATAGATTTGACCGACTTCTCTTCGCAACAAAAATCTTTGGTACGTGCAAGCAAAATTTGTTGAAATACTCTACGAGTATTTGATCAGGCTGTTCAAATTTGAACACCAACGCACAAGCTGAGACACACCTCCAGTTTTCAAACATGGCAAAACACGTGCGCAGGGTGAGAGGGAATCTTTGTGAAGCTGAGTGACGGAAATACGAATTGACTGATTTGCGACATCGTTCAAATGGTCTCACAATTGTGGCCTCACATCTTTTGTTTTTGCGTCTTTCGTCTGCATGTGTGACGGTTTCTCATTTTCACCAAGAACGTTTTCAGATTGCCGACAACGTAGTGCATGCTCGCATGCATGGGAAATAAATACTGCAGAAACTGCAAACGAAGTGTTTCTATACGTACTGAACATGGAGTGGTGGATGAAATCCCCGCACACTTCAAATATGCAGACTGTCCAGAGGCCCGAGTAGGACCTGCCGAGTGCGTCGTCCACCAGCATCCAGAACGGAGACACGAAGGCCACGACGTTGATTGCAAACGAGACGAGCGTGAGAATGAGCAGTGCCCGGGAGAACCAGGAGACGGAGCCGTGCCACGCCATGGTCAGCGTGAAGCGGTGCTTGTCGCTGCCCTGCGCACCAGAAAAAGTGATCTTGCCGCTGGAGAAATCGGTGGAGCACTGTCGCGTGAATTGCCGCACGCTCGAGAGGGCCATGGCGCTGCGGTCTGAGCGCGAGATAAGATGCCGTGAATGACCCAGGGAGTGATCGCTTCTGCCCAATCCCGGGTGACTTCTCTTCAGTCGGCAGTTTCGTACTTTTCTGCTCCTCAATCACAGGTGTCGGCCTTGTATCAGCAAATTCAAATGAGAAGACAACAGATGTTTCTTGTGCGTCACTGAAAACTGAAGTTTGGATCAGGTGGTTGTTCCTCCCACCTAAATCTGCTCCTCTTCTGACCTCAGAAATTCAGTTCCGGTGAGCTCGCCAAAGTTCACAGGCTGCTACTCGCGAAGCGCACGTTCCCGCACTCGACACAGTCGTCAGATGTTCTGTCTCTGTCTCCGCGACGCACAAGCAGACGCAATGTCACAAATCCAAGTTGTTCACAGAGGACTTTCTCCCTCTTCACTCACTGCACAACAATAGCTGTTGTTTTCAGCAGATAGCAACCTGTGCGTACCCACTCGGATATTAAGTTTGAAAACAGCGCCAGGTCTTGCTGTCCAGATGCGTCTCCTCAGACGGTCAGCGAACTTTCTGGTTGTTTTGGTGCACAAACGTTGTGGTGTTGGTTTGTTGGTGGGAATCCTCCAACCAAGGCACGAGTACCGGAGCAGCTGACGCTGATATGAACACGCTTGCTTTCTCACCGAGGCATAAATAGTGTTCAAAGTGGCAATGGTGACTAAGGCGAATTTGTTCTGGGTGTGGTAACGTCACCCAACAACTTCTCCAAACAGGAAATCAAACAAGTCTTCTGGTTACCTGGGCAAATGGACCCTTTCCGGAACAACGTGATTGAAGGAGATAGGGTTTCTGGGAACGATTCGGCAGTTCTTTTGTCGTGGTTAACTCTTCTTATCTCAACCGTGGTTGCTGCACGGGAACACACGCACTGAAATAAGGTGGGAGAATCTTCCAGGAGAGGTGACAATGGTTCTTGTTGTACAATGAAAGCGTGATTCTCCAAACAAGGTGTGTTCGTCTGTGATTGTCACACCGCTGTTCCTCTTTTGACGAACAATTGCCAGTGCAGCATTTGTGGTGTTGGTGTGGCAAAAAAGAGGATTCTATCGAGATTGCTCTGGGAGAAATCATGCATGAACAGAGTTCAAAATATTGTCCCCTTCTGTTCTTCTTTCCTATTGTCGTTGTCAGAGGTCGGAGTCCCGCTCTCCACTGCATGCAGGTTCGATCTCTCAATCCAGACTCGTTTGCCCCCTGTCTTGGGTCTGATCCACATGCCTGACTCGCTGGAGTGATCGGTGATTGTATTTGAGGGAACCGGGCAGATTTTTTCACTTTGATCCTGGGGAAGACGGAAGCCAGAGGGACCTTATAATCCACAAAAGAGATGCAACAACCAGCAGTGAACCACCTTCACACATTTTGTTCTCCATTGCTTTCCCAGTCGCATTCCTGCGTCATTCTCAAGTACTGTTCAAAGATACTACACTTGACCTCTCGTCGCCGCTCTGATGAAACCACGCGACACTTTCACTTGCATGGAAGATTATGCAAACAAAAGAACAGCTTCATTGGCGTGTACTACAAACTCTGTCGTCAGAAAAAATGCATGGTCAAATATTCTTCCAACGACTTTTCTCAAACTACTGACCGTCGATTTGGCAGGAAGCCATTTTTGGTTTCTGATCGAGTAAAAGTGCGTGGTGTAAAGACTTGCATCAAACAAACCAATTGTGCACGCGTGGTTCTTTCACCTGTTAGCAACTCTCATGCAGTTTGAAAAGAGATAAAATTTTGTTCCGTGATCCCGAAAAGGACAGGTATGCACAGCATGGCCCTACGTTGCACGTGAATCTGTGGCCGGATGCATGCATGGACGCTGCAGGTTTCCGCTCACGCACAGGGATCCATGAGGCACTGAGTAACACCTTCAAACAACAACAAATATTATGGTTTTATGGCGTGTTTGCACAAACCCAATTCGTCACAGGCATTCAGTTCCCTCTCCACTCCTTTTATGGAGAGTCTGCACATTTACATAATAGACAACCCACAAGTATTTGCCACCATGCGTGGCAGCAATCATACATTTTCCGCTGTTCTTCGAAACACAAACTCACTCCACTCATTTGATCACCGTGCACTCTTATCTTGTCAAACATCCGTTTGGCATGTGTGGTATTCCTTCGGTATGCACATCCTTTGTGGAAGGGTGGGGGCACGATCAGACATCTGGTGCATGCATGGATTTCAGGTCGCGATGGGGGACGACCTTGGTCTCGGCCAGGGGTCTGACCCTCGGAATGTTGAACATGCAGGTCTCCATGGATCCCTTGGATCCACCAGAGTGAGCGCTGGGCGCAGAACCCATTGGCAACAAGAAGACTATGTTGAGTTAAATGGGGGGGGGGACAACTCAGCATGCTGAAAATTTGCCAGAATCATTTCTGCCAATTTTGGAAAAATCAAAATAAATTGTCCATGTTGAGTTACCCAGGGGGGCAGGTGGGGGGCAACTCAAAATGGCCAAAAAATGCAAAATGCTTTAAATGGCCTGAAAATGATCCTGGCTAATTTTCACCATGTTGAGTCACCCACCCCCCGGCAACTCAATATGTACACACACACACACACACACACACACACACACACACACACACACACACACATACAGACTGATGGTGACTACAACAAGGAGTTTTAGATGTAACCCGTGGGGGCCTCTTTTTTAACGCCCAGTGCGAAGAAACATGCCATTTCACATGGGAACCTGAGTTGCCACATAGCCCATTTCCATGACAATTTCACAAAAGGAATAACCCACCACAATCAAAGTTTTTTTTGCTTTTTGTCAATAATGTTCTGCTGCAGGTTTGTGTTCAATGTGAAGAAAAAATGTGGCTGAGAAATGGCTAAATATTGAGCTTGAAAAGTTGAATCCCCATGTATTTTGCCATGTATTTTGCCACGTAACATGGGACCGGAGGGGGCCTCGCACGGGTTGCACCTAAAACTGTCTAATAAGCGCGCGTCCAGAGCCGGACTGCGCGCTGACTTCAAAAGTTCCCTGAGACATTCTGAACCCACTGTCCTTTCAATTTGTCACTCACTGCCAAGACTCTCCTGACCCTTGCCCGCTCAAGCTCAGAAGAGGACTCTGGAGAGTCCATCAATGATGCAACCACATCCGGTGTGCCATCAAATACATTACAACCGTGAGTCAAGGTAAAATGTATTTGAGCCACATGTATACCATCCATACAAAGTGCTTGGCATCTCTTTGGAGAACATTTTCTAGAAGAACAAAGCATTCAAGCTTGGAAATTCCTGAAAGCACAAACTCCTTGGGACAGATCAACTGGACTTGTGACAAGTGGGATCTGTTGACGTTTGGAAATGTGTCTATAGGCTGTGTGGGTGGATAACCGTGCACTACTTGCATGCATGAGGAGGGTGACTGCTACCTTTGAGAGGCCGGGGAGCAAACAGGGCGCGGATATGATCTTGAAATTGAGCGTGATCGCCTTGGGGAACAATTTGAACAACTTTGTAAAATATGTAGAATTGGAGGGTTTTGCGGAGCCCCTGAATAAATCTGCACACTCTGGATGTCGGTATGTTGTGTCAGGCATGTCAGGACAACTGTTGAAAGGACTGAAACCGCTCTGCTCCGCTGACGTTGCCTTTTGATATCACGCAACCAAAATACACCTGTGCACAATGACTTGTGTTGGTCAGTCTCAGGCCATCACATTTCTTGGTCAGTCCCAGGCCAAGATTTTGACACGTGCGTGGTGAGAACCAGCACTTTTGCTTTCGCGCCTTCCTTTTGCGCACGCGCGGCAGTTACCAACTTGAAACGAATGACGTCGACAGGTAAGCCCAGGTAAACTAGGTCACCTGTCCGCCATGTAAGGTACATTATCTCCAGGTGAGTTTGTTTGGCAATTTTCCTTATCGTTGTCTCCGATTCATCCAGTTAATGAATGTTGATAAGAGACCCATTTGTTCGTGAAGAGCATTTTTTTGGTGTTTTGAAAGACCAAACACGTTCAGATGCTTTTGAAGGTCGGAGGCAACGGACCAAAGTCATCAAAGGGAATTTCCCTCTGACATTCTGACAATCTTGTCGTTGCCCTTCAAACCATTGTGTCCAGGAATAGACAAACATGGACTTCTCTGTACCACCTGATTTGGTTTTTGATTTGTTATTTTGTCCCAATTTTCAAACGTCACCTCATTTTGTTTCCCGACTTCTTTTCAGAAGCGCACTTTCAACCCACACAACATTCCGCCAAGACGTCTTCCGAAAGAGAAAATGCACTGACAATTTTGCGTGGAATCACTTGACGACGCACAGAAAACAGCATGGGTCTTATGGAAGGATCTCCATGGCCCAAAATAGCGGCCCTTTGCCTGATCCTGGGCTTTCTCAGTTACTTGGTGTCGTTTGGTGCTCCAAATTGGGCAGAGACGAATCCGAATGCAGTGACACGCAGATCGTACATCGGGTTGTGGAGATATTGCTCTCAGCCAGCTGGACACGGGTCCCAGGCTTGTGATGACTTCATCAACATCAATACTTCACGTTCGTACTCTTTTTCGACTTCTGTTCGATACCTGAAACGAACTGCGCCGTCATTCGCACTCAGACGATCACGCAGGATCAGCGCCAACGTGCACGTTCATGTACGAGGGGGGTCCAAGTTCTGGCGACCGTCTACATGCAAATATCAGGTTGATCGTCCGCATTGACAAAAGAGTGCACAATAGGCGTCCTAATTTCTAAAGGTGATACGAGGGTAATACTAAAACTCCTTTCCGTCATGTTTGGGCAAGTGGGTCATGTCGACAATGTCCTGAACTCAATTGCACAACAGAATGGCCAAGAAGTCATTGACATGTGAAGAAAACACGACCCAAATTGCCAAACATGACGGAAAGGAGTTTCAGTATTACCCTCGTACAACATGCTTTGTGCAACCGCCAGAACTTGGATTACCCTCGTAATCAAGCGGACTCCGAGTTTGTAATGGTAAAAGATCGTTGGCACTTGTGTCTGCAACAAACAAGGTCCGAAATTGATCGGATTCAGTGTTTAGTTGAGGGTGCAGTTCCAAAGCATTTTCCTGCAAAATAATTTCCTTCTGACAACGCAACATTTTGGGACTCCTCCAATTCTTTGAGGTAAACAGTTTGGATTCCCGACGGTTTCTGATTGTTTATCGTGTTGCAGCCTGGTTGATGGCGGCCCAGTCGTTCATGACGCTGGCGCTGTTCGGACTGTTGGCGTCGATCGGCACCGTGTGCGCTTATGCCCTGGTACCAGACTTCGACGGGGACACGCGCATGCTGTCCATCTGCCTCGCCACGACAGGAATCACCAGTAAGTGCACCGTGTGCTCCGAACGTCACGCTAGAATTTCCAGAAATGGATGGGCGCGTTCCATTTACGCGTGTGGCTGGTAGGCGACGAATTGGCTTCACTTCGTTCCTGGGTTGGAGACGGGGCGAACTCAGCCTTTTGGGTTCCCTCGGCCAGCCAGCACACGAATATGGAGCACTGCCAATGCCGTTCGTGTGCTCAGCTTGTTTTCCTACGCAAAAGCAAGACAAACAGCAGTTCCGGTTTGTTTTCAGCGATCTTCCTCCTGATCGGCGTCGCCACATTCGGTGGAAGCTACAAAATGTATTTCACCCACAAAGAGCCTGCACTGGACTTTGAAGGCTCGTGTCGACTGGCCTGGGCGTTCGGAGTTGCCGTCGTGTCCCTGCTTTTGACTTTTGCATCAAACATGCTCATGGTGCTCGAAATGCTCATGGGAGGCAAAGATTACTAGAATATCAAACTGTCAACGAACCAGCTACGGCTCCAAAGACAAGACAAGACAAGTCGAATTTACTACCAGAACCAAGATGTTTTGGATGTTCACATTTTGTATTCCATTTTCATTGTACAAAAAACGACACGTGAATCTCTGTCACCGGGAGTGTGAGTGGGCAACACGCGAGTGCAACAAAGTGTGTGGAGGCTGATCCCAAAAGTCTTTCACGGCAGATGTCGATTGTTTTGCTGTTCGATCAGCAATTGCAACAGGTGATGAGAAACAAAAGAAGTTGATCGGAATGGCGTGTTGCTGAAAACATGACCAGGAATGACTTTTAGGATCAGCCTGGATGTACGCGCGCGTTTGCCATACATAGTTAGATCTACCCTGGATCTGTCTGTTGGAAGAGTGATCTGAACCTGTGAATACTGAATGCAGATTCACTCTGAGGCAGCTAGATTCTTTTTCAAATTGTCGCATTCCGAACAAAATATTTTTGTAACACAAACCTGCTTCCTTGTTGATTGTCCAGATAACCTGGTCATTTCGAAAGCGAAGGTGTGGCGCCCACTACAAATTGGAACTCTCACGCGCAATCTCCTGATCAGCTCGGGCGCTTTTCAATGGTTCGCGAAGAGTTCACCGCGTGCAGTAACTGGAGGTCCTCGTACGATGGCGTGTAGGCCATGGGAGCGTCGCCATGCGAGTTCCAGATCTTGTAATCTCCGCAAGAAAACTCTCGAGCTGAAGCAAAGACAACACGTGTTTCACAACAACGACATCTCGGGAGCACGGAGCGCTGACCTTTGGGGCGCAGACGAGCAGTGGCACAAACGCACCTGCCATTTCTTCAACACAATGTTTTGTTTTTTTTTTGGATCGATGGGGAGGGAAGGAAGAGGTGAATGCGCTGCACCAATTTCCCACACGGGAAAAGTTGCAAAGTGACAAGTGGTACTCACTCATAGAACATTTGAACTTGGTACTGGGAGAGATCTGGATTGACTTTGCATCGATGCAGGCGCCGCTCATCGTGAAATCTGACATCTTGAACACGAGCTGCAACATGAAGGGTCACGTCCAGTGTCAATGGCTGCAAAGCCCTTTGTGTCCCAGAAAAATGGCAAATTGAGCATGACCCTTGCCTGTGCGTAAGAGTTCAATCCAACGCAGAACTGGTCTTCAAATCTGTTGGACGCACCAGTGACTTCTTCATACTTTGAGAAGTACACGCTTGCCTTCAACATGACCTCCAATGTTTTCGTCGGGAATTTTTGTCCTGGGGAGCAGACAAAATTTTTCTCTCACGTGATTTCACAGTTGTCAAGCAAATATGGCACAGCGGCAGCAATTGGGGAAGAGTAGGAAAGCTGCTTCTGCACAACAGCCAGAGAGAAACAAAACACTCGTGCGATTTCAGATTGATCAAACACCTGAAGAAGTGACAACTGAAACCTAGATCACACGAAATGCTTTCCCACAAACGGTCAGCTTCAAATTTCAAGAACTGACAGAGGCGAGAATGTTTTGACAGGAGAATGACAGCACAAGCAGCAACCTCGCGAGAACTAAACTTTCATGTTTTCAGCAAACAAAACGAGACGATTTTGAACTCACCCAAACTCCAAGCCAGCAATTTTTTGTCGGGAGCCAAAACCACAGAACCATGACTAGCGTGTGCCTCGTAGTGCATAATTAGACCCCTGCAAAGAACCAAATCGCACACCAGGCAGTCACCCACTGCTTTTTTCACAACAGGAGTTGTCCAATCTCAAATCGTTTTCTTTTCTCACCTGTGAAAGAAAGGAATTTGAAGTTCGCAGAAGTCGAAAGAGTTACGAACTTTGTCATTCAGTTTCAGCTGAACCAGCAGCTGCACCGTCTCTTCCCCCTAAGAAAAAAATAGCTCCATGGAGCTCGCAGTGATTTGAGGAAATTCTGATTTCGCTCACTCTGATTTCACTCACTCTGATTTCGCTCACTCTGATTTGAGTTACTTTTTTGTCAAAAATTCTTACTTTTTCACTCAACATTCATAACTTGGGAACTTATTCAGTACACATGCAAATGGAACCAATTTAACCAAATGGAACTTTTATACATTGTTTCACAACAATATCCACATAAAACCAGAAGAATTGCCCAATATCCATTTTCAAACTTTTTGTTGAAAAAATTACTTTTCAACCCAAACTTTAGGCCCACCTAAAAACCAGAAAAAAGTTTTCAAAAATCAAATGTTACTACTCAAACCCCCATACAATAGACTACATTTCATCAATATACTTCTTTCACCAAATATTTGT
>JAAUXT010068416.1_pt1 | contig 19770 bp, 27 predicted proteins | sample 7278171 | NCBI WGS metagenome assembly JAAUXT01 (sample SAMN14350112, study PRJNA611818) | marine sediment metagenome | isolation source: surface marine sediment (1.8m) | place: French Polynesia: Moorea | collected 2018-08 | reverse complement strand
CCCACTTTGGGAAAAATGGCCAGAAATGATCAGTGATGCTCACTGACCATTTTTCCAAAAGTGGTTCCAACCCCCCCCCCAGTTAGACCCACTTTACACACATGGATGGGCATACAGACTGAGGGTGATTACACTAAGCGTGTGGTAACACCCTTCGGGACCACACGCTTAAAAATACACGAGTTGGTGATGCAACGCGATTCCGTGCTTGAAGGAGAAGAACTTTTGCGATTCAGAATGTTCCAGTTTGAATTCCAAACTCTTGTGCTTCAGGTGAACAATGAGCATCACATGTGCAAAAAGGGTGAAAGACTCAAACTCATGTACAACTCGACTGAGCTCAACCTCAACATGCCTCTGCACCATCACAACATCAAGGAGTGCTCCGTGCTGGATTTTCAGGTCAGTACTGGCTTGTGAAACCCAACTGAAAGTTGTCATTTTTGGCTCAAATGAACCTTCGCGTGACAGTGTCAGACAGGAGCAGTCACGGGTCAGCTTTGCTCCTGTTTATTACTGTCGGAGAAATTCTGCTTTGCAGCGATGTCACATCTGTTTGCTGATTGAGGACAATCACGGAGACGTACTGTATCATCGAGTCGATCGCCACAAACTGGTTCGGGAACTCAAGCAGGAGATAGCGGTGAGGTTCCTCTCAATAGGCGTCGTTCTGCATCAGGCTTGTTTATAACAAGAACACCAAAAGGACGCAGTTTCTACGATCTCGAGATTTCGTAATCCACGCAGCTGTCAAAGAAGGACTGTTGAGCAATTTAGTGTGTGCAGCTTCAAAACAAATTCGAACTCAGAAGTTGAAAACACCCCTGGACGCGGCACAATCGATGCATCTCACGAAGGACCACGCACAGTGAAAGTTGGTTCACCTGGGTATCTATACGTGGCGTTTGCAAACACGACCTGAGAAAGACGGTGGAAATGCAGCGAAGTTCTCCATTGCAGGAGTACGACGGGCACGTGCCGACACCCAACGTCGGGTCCTTCATGCTGACGGCGAGCGGCCCAACCAGCTTCACCGGGACCGTCAAAGACATGTACAAAGGCCCAAAGCGAGTCAACGTCAAGGCCATGCGTCTCTACATCAAAACAGGTTCGAGCGTATTCACTCACAGTTCTCCTTTCTGACATCTGTGAAAAGTCATGTCTTTGCAGATCCGGATTTATGTTGTAATCTGGTGTTTGGTCTGTTTTCACTGCGTCTCGTTTCGTACGTGACGCTTGTCGTTGAGACGCTGCACCGTGTGTGTCGGCAGGAAGCGAGTACGTGGAGTTGAGCGACGACCAGCCGCTCGAGCATTACAAGCTGCGGGACAACAGCGTCGTGCAGCTCGTCGTCTACCGCTGGGCGAAGCCGTTCGAGCTGCTCAAGCAGAACCCGCCCTTCGAAAACATCGTCGGTCAGTTGATTTCAATCGCAATGAAAAGCAAAATCAAATTTAGTGGCTTAAAACAATTGGCGTTCTTGTCTGTCTGGCGTCAGCCAGCTTCCTACACGAGGTCGAATGACTCAACTTGGTGTTCATGCCCAAAAATTGGATCTTGACTGGCGAATAAAATCGTGTTGAATTTCACAAATTCAAAGCACAGGACAAAGTCGGGTCTCGGGGATAGATCAGGCTGGCATTTTTCAATTCACTGTTGTTGGGCGGAGAAATTCAGAGCCCAGTTTTGAAGGCTTGTTGTTTGGCGTGCCGACAGTGTACGGGGTGGAGCCGGAGCACGACACAATCCTCAGTCTGAAGCTGCGGCTGCAGGAGCAGCTCGGGATCCCGGTCAGTCAGAAGGCGCTGTGTCTGAGTCGGCGCGAGGAGCACGGCCCGTCCCCGATCGACTCCACCGCCACCTTTGTCTACGAGTACGTGACGCCCTTCTGCATCCTCTAATTTTGGCGTGGTGCGCCGATCTCATGTTGGGCTGGCTGGAGCCGCGCATCGCTGGTTGGTGTTGCCCTTTTTTTTTAATTTCACAGGGCATATCGTTGTCGACGGGGTGTATCGAGAATCAAAAAAAGTTCGAGTTGCGATGTGTGTTCCTGTTCGTGCCCCTTCTCCACAGTGTGAATTTCCCTTTGTTCCCCAGTTTTGGACCTAAAATCACAGTGTGGCTTTTTCGATGGCACTGTTGTGTTGTTGTGCGTGGACCCCAAAACACAGAAGAGCCACGCGATGTGCTTGATCGTGTTGGAAATTTATTATTGCAACGCGCTGTGTTGTCTCACAAACACACTGCTTCACCCACCAGGCTGACGCTCATGGTCCTGAGCCTTATGGAGTCCAAGAAAATAGATTTCTACTTTGAATACGAGTGTGGCGTAAGGTTTGGGAAATGTGTCCAAATGTGGGGGGTTTGGTTCACTTTTGTCCGTCAGTTGTGTGAACAACAAAATATATGAGTCGACGAAATTGAAGCCAGTGTCTGCTGGCCAGTGTTTGCCTGTCTCTCGTTGACGAGAAACTCCTTTTCTGGTTGGTTGTAATCGTCGTCATGCGACGAATAAGGCTCGCAAAGTGAGCACGATGTCCTTGTTGGTCCGCCAAAACTCAGCAGATTTCATGCAGATGGTGGGGCAAAACGAAGTACGATATTGCGAAAAAAATTTTTTGCTTGATCATATTTCGGCGAAAGAGCCACGTTGTGGACGTTTTGAAAATGTTGCTGTCGAGTTCTGGAATTCGTATTTCAGACAGTCTAAAGTTGACAAGCCGGATTTGTTGCCTTGTGCTTGAGGTTGGCCGTGTGTGACAAAGGTTGAATTTGTTTTTGTTTGTGCGTGAACGTTCGCGAAACTTTTGAGCCTTGGAGGACTTGAGGACTTTTCGTCTTCTTGCTCTCAGCAGCTTGTTTCTTTGTTTTGTGAAAGTGATCAATTTTCTGGTCAATCCAGCTGAGTTTAAAGCTAAATCTTCTTGTCTTGCATGGACGTGCACCAAAAGAATTCACACACTTCGCATTTCTCGCAAGAAATCGAAATAAAGACAGGACTTGTAATTTGGGTGCGACTTTCACGTCAGCTACATTTTGACGCGAAGGTGAACGTCCCATTTGTTTGCGCGACGTGTTTTCGGAAAAAGACAGATCTCATTTTGTGAATGTTTATGTGAGAGGAGAAAGGTGATAGTTTTGATTTGCTGGCAACATTGTTTTTGACGTAAATCTGTCAGCATCATGAATCTTACTGTATGAATTTTGTTCTGTTCAAATGATATTCTGGTCTTTTTTGTCACGTTGTGTTCACAGTTCAATCGATCTGATGGTTTTCTGTGTAGAACCCTGCCAACCAGACATTCCTCGGCACAAGAGTGTGTCTTCGGTCGGCTTCGTGCAGGGTGCTTGTGTGGGTCAGAGTGTCGTTTCCCTCAAATTTACTTGCGTGCTTCGCTTCTGTTGAATTGTGTGAAAGCGCTGTGTTTCCAAGCCATTAATTTATGACAAAGTGAAAATTTCAACATCAAAATCTGATGGGGAATTGTCAGTAAAATGTCAATGCAAGCTTTTTGTTTTTTACCAAGGCTTACATTGACACTGGTCGTCCACCTGAGTCTTAAGGAGTCAACAAAGTGTACGAGAGACACAGATTCGGTGGAGACCAAATGTGAAATTTTTGAAATTTTGTTGTGCCGACGCTGAAGCTGTGCCATGTGTAGTTATTCCCGCAGTGCCACAGATACCATATCCCTTTTTACGGTATGCCTATTGTGCTGAATGTTTCTATGTACCAGATATTAATGAAATACAATGTTTGAAACTGAAACAGCAGATTTTTTCACCTCGCGCCCGCCATGTGACCGAGCGCGCTAAGAACAATGATTGTGATGTCTCACGTGTGTGATGGAAGGGGGCACTCCTTCTTTTTGTAAATTGTCAAATATTTTTTTCAGAATAGGTTTCAAAAAATAGAATCCAGGGGGGGGGGGGGTGTTCACATAATCCGCAAATAGTTTGAAATTAAACCCCTAGCATATTTGCAGACCTCTGCAGAAACAATACCAGACCTCCTCTTTCAGAAGTTGTTGAAAAAAATTTTGACCATCAATTTTTTTTTTTTTTTTTTTCGAGTGACAAGCGGTGCGCGTTCTGATGTTCCACCTCTTGTTCTGTTGCATTTGCCTTGATTCCCTTGGAATGCAAAGGAAGCGGCTACGACAGGAAGTTTTGAGCTTTGTCTGCTGCATTCTTTGACAGCGACACTGTGACTCAAACAACAAGAGGGAACGAAGCTGCGACACCCTTTGACATTTGCAATGAATGCGACACATTCATGCGGCAGCCTTCTCTTCTTGTTTTGGTCGATACCGGCAGTTTTTGTCAGTGTTGGCTTTTGTGTTTACATCCTTGGCAAAGTCCCATTTGAATTGGAGATTTGAACATCAAACAGGAGGATCCCTCTGTGACCGAAGTAGAAAAAGAAGAAAGTGGTGCGTCAGAACAACGATGATCACGTCTTCGTCTGGACAGTCTACCAGTGTGCTGACCCAATTCGGTCACGTGTTCACCAGAAATAATGAGCTGTCGGCTCACATGAGTTTGCTCATCCAGCAGATTCTATATCATTGACATTGCGAGCAGACGTAGGACTCTGCTCCAACCCGCAGGTGGCCTGATTGAGACTTTGAACAATTCCACGTGAAAGGAAGAACAGAAAGATTTCTCGCGGGTCAGAAACCGAGCGAAAAAGATCCTGGAGGCCCTCTGGGCAGGGAGAAATTTTCCTCCGACAATTGCCCAATCTCCTGGAGATGTGGTACACCACCCAAAGCGTTTGTGATCCAGTCCGTAATGTTGGTTCCAAGAGGCCTTAGGCTCACACCAAAATCTCGTCTGCTTCTGGTATCATCCCAATGGGAACCTTTCCACCCTTTCCCTGCCATGACGGGCAAATAGAAAATGGCCGAGATCGGCAACCGGGACGCATACAAATGCTCACATTTGCACATTTGGAGGAAAGACCGCGTTGTTCTGGTTCTTTGTCAAACGATCGAAAGCACCTCGCCTCCCGCACGTACGTGCATGGATGTTTTCAGTTCGAATGGAAAGCAGAGGGTGATCAGGCAACACATCTGAAACTGAAATTAGATCTAATTTTGTCCTCATTTCCGTGAACGAAACAATTTTCCAATTCACAAATTTGCATCACATCCACGCACACAGCAAACAGTCAACCACACAAAACCTTTTCAAGACCAACGAAGTGGACAAGAGCTGTCAAGTGGAACTCAGGAAGTGTCGTGAAAGAATGATAGAGTTTGAATTGTGTGTTTTGTTGTCCTTGGCGTTGGCCGGTGAGTTCATAACCTTTCTACGTACTGAAAAATAATTCAGAAAAGAACAGAACAGTCTGCTTGCGAATTCAAGCCGGCAAGTTTCACCAGCAAAAAGCGACGGCTGCTTTGTGTTGCTTGGGCATGCGTGAAACCGTTCTTTTCCAGCTCAGGCGTACGACTGTCCAGAAGGATTTCAGGATTTCCCTGGGGTCAACATGTGCATCCGCGAGGTTCCAGACGTAAGTCCCTCAAGAGCCTGTAGCCGACAAGCTACGCTGGATCAAATGCAAACGTGTCTGCGAACCTTTATCACCAAAGACCGTACGCTACAAATGCGTGCACGCAAAATTTTGTTTCTCGTTTCTTTGTCGTTTGCCTCATCATGCAATCCAGGGTCACCCATTTGGAGCCAAAGCCACAACTCGCTGCTCTGTATGTGTTTCAGACCGTCACGTGGTTCGATGCCCGAGATCGATGTGGTGATCTGTTCGGCTCTGAGCTCGCGACCTTCTTGACGTCGGAGGAGATGAGAACCGTCGTCAATTACCTGTCAGACACCGCCAACCCGTTCACGAAAGGTGCGCGACGAATTCACGAATGTCAGTGGTCTTTTGTTCAGCTGTAGTGAGCGCTTTTCTGCCGCTGGAAACAGGTTTCTTGTCTGTGAGCGTAGAACTTTCTGATGTTCTTTGTTGAAAAGGCCTTGATTTCAACACCTTCAGTGGCCCTCAGACTGTACACAGGTCGTATGAACATAAAAAGATTCTGTGACCTTGCTCCCGGACCCACGGAGAGCCCACTGAGGATCTGTCCTCTTGTCCTGTTTGAAATCGGCCTTTGATTTCCCAGCAAGAGTCCAAGCAAGGAAGTGCTTGTTCACAAATAACATCAACATAAAGCACACTTTGGTCCGAGCCCCTTCCCCTCGCCTCCTCAGAGGAAAATTTTGAGAGAGTTTGGGCCCGCGTCAGGTTCAGTCCTGCACGGCTCTGAAAAATCCATTTCAGTTGCACACAGATACCCGTGGTATCTCGACGCTCGTGTCAACACCAACAGCGTCCTTGTCATCAGCAGACTCTGGGCTTCACAGGGCCACCTGCAGATGTGTGAAAATCTGAAAAAAATTCGGTCGTGACATGCTGACGGTACTTTGAAGTTTACGGGATTGGCATTCCTCAATGCAGATAGTGTGCAGCTGGAGAAGGGTCGATTCTGGTGGAACTGGCTGGGTGGCACAAATGACTATCCGGACAGGGAGTGGCGCTGGACAGTACGTGGGATCCCCATTCCCTTCAGCGACACGGACACCTTCTGGGACTACGACGAACCTGCCAACAGTACGGATCTCTTGTTCTTGTTGTGGTTGTGTGCGGAACTTGCGGGTGTGGTGCGTCACGAGTGCATGCGGTGGTATGATGATTTCAAGTTTCGAAAGAGGTGAGTGTCTGGATGGTCCTTGAAGTTTGCAGAGAGCGATAAGTGCAGATACGAGTGCATTTTTTTCCAAGCCATTTCATTTTTGTTCAAACCAGCACAAAATGCCACGTGTCGTGGTTTTGTCGCATCACTTTGGAGCCGTGCAGGCTTTTTGTACTCGTGTGATGTGAGACCTGCGTCGAATGTCGCTGACCTGGCGCCACGTAACGACGCTCGCTTACGGTCCTTCTACTCTTCCAGGTGTGGCTTGCCTCCAGATGCAAGCGGGTAGATACGGGTTTGAGAACGGCTGGGACAAGTGGAAGTCGGACAACTGTTTCGAGGAGAGACCTTTCATCTGTCAAATTCGATACAGTGACAACGACGTGTGATTTTTCAGAACACACATTTTTGAAATAAATCGTCTTGTTCACATCAATTTGCGTGCACTTGTACTTCAAAAATGTTTGAAAAAAGTTTTCATAAACATCTTTGTACACACGTCGTCCTGAGCATCACCTGCTGCGACAGACCTGAGGGACCTTCGTCTCCAGGCTCACGAATGGTACAGCTCGACAGAAAGAATTGTTTCTCGCACTCACAGTTTGTTGCCATACCACCTACGAGGCAGTTCTCAAATGAAACGGTTTTTTTGTCAAAAAAGACAGTTTTTTTCGGGACTGCGCAAATTTATTTGAACACCCAACAAGAAGGCAATAAAGGCAACATGCTGTGCTCAAAAAATGGTAAAATTTGAAGACTAATAACTTTCAAAACATGCATAAAAAATTTGATAACAAGTCCGCATGCCGATCACAGTTCGCCAGCCTTTGGGTCAATCCTGTTCTTCCCCCTCAGTTTCCTCCTGGTCTGATGAGTCTGAGGACTCCTCCTGGAACACTAGGCCGTGGTCACCTTCAGGATCAATGTCAAAACCACGCCCTTCAAAGTACTCACCCTCCGCCTTTATGCATTTCATCCAGCGGATGGGCAATGTGTCAAGAGCAGTGGCAAATTCCTCTTTGGGGATCCTTTTCAATTCCCTCAACACAGCTGCTTGCATGGTCAGAATGTCCGGATGTCTGATTCCTCTGAGGGCATTTTTCAGGCGAGGGAAGACAAAGAAATCGCAGGGCGTGAGATCTGGCGAATTTGGGGGGTGTTCAAGAAGTTGGATTTCACTTTCCCTGAGAAGATCCATGGTCAGAGCTGCGGTATGGCTGGACACATTGTCGTGATGCAGTCTGAATGGGCATGGTCCCCTGTGCGCATGGTTTGGCCTCCTCCAAAGGTCCGGTCTCTTCTTCCGGATTCTTTCTTTGAGCACTTTGAGAGTTTCACAATAAGTCTCTGATGTGATCCTTTGCCCTTGAGGAGTGAATTCGCTGTGCACCACTCCTCTTTTGTCAAAGAAAAGGGTAAGCATGCTTTTGCGCTCATTCCTTTGGGGGAGTGCCTTGAGAGGTCTGTTCTTGTGTGTTCCTTTCGGGAGCCATTCAGAGCTGCTGTTCTTGGAAGGAATTTTGAAGACACTTACCCAGCTCTCATCGCCCGTGATGATGGTTTCCAACAAGTTGGGTTCACTTTTGAGCAGCTCCAGATTGCGCTCGCATGTCCGTTTGCGCACATCTTTCTGGGCTTGGGTCAGTTCCTTCGGGACAAATTTTGGACTCAGTTTACTCAGTTTCATGTCCTTCTTTAGCATCCTGTGAGCTGAGGACACTGAGATGTCCACATGCTCAGCAACGTCCTGCAGGTTGACAGCTCTGTTGTTGTTCAGGAACGCCTGCACAGCTCTCACTTTGTCTTGGCTCCGGGCACTTCTTGGTCAACCAGATTTCGGCTTATCCTTAATCCTGTCATCACCTTGTCTGAATTGTTTGTGCCACACTCTCACATGGCCCTTTGACATCATTCTTTGACCAAAGATGTCCTTCAATTTGCGCCAGCAAGTGATGGGTGTGTCCCCTGACTTTGCTAAAAATTTGAGTACAGCTCTCTGCTCAACGCACCCCTCCATCACAGTGTCAAACTCGGAACAGAACAACCAAAAAGTAACACAAACACAGCTTAAAAGAACAAGAGAATATATGTCCATACGTGCGTACCATGGCAGCATTGCTGTCAAAGTGTCGCACTTGGCGACCTCAGAAATGGGTCAAAAGATTGATCTCAGTGACCTTGTGGATGGCCATCACCATCAGACAGCTGGTGTCAATGAGGTCACTTGTTTTGAAAATTTTTGGTCGAGGTAGATGCGAGATTTGACAAAAAAACCGTTTCATTTGAGAACTGCCTCGTATATATTTGTGTGTCTACCTGCCAGTTCATCGTGAGCGGTGTAGCAGGCTGTTTCCTTGAGAACGACAGATGTGTGAGCCAGAGCGCTCGGGGACGAGGCCAGTGCGCGGCCTGCAGCGCGGCGGCTGCGATCCTGCTGCTGTTGCCTCGAGTCTGACATTTACCAACGCGAAGACCAAGAGTATTGGCCTGTATATTTAGATTTTCGCACGTGTGCCTTGTTCTCGGGGAGTGGTTCAATCACCTTTGGGACACCAGATTTTAGCACAAAACACTCCCATTCAGATGACCTCTGATTCTCGTAAAAACGCAACGTAGAGAAAGTTCTTCGCTGCGGATGTTCCTGCAAGGTCGCAGCAGTGGACCTCAGCAGACCATGCAAGCGGGGAAATGAGACAATTTTCGGCGTCCTTTGTACTTGCAACCTGTTTGTTCTTGGTCCTACATGACTTGTTTCCACACCTCACTGTTCCCGTGTTGCACTTGACGCCCGTAAATACTCGCTACAACAGGGAATACACAAGATTGTACTCAGCTGTTTCGAAGCTGTATTCGTTGCATTGTTCGTCCTGCGTAGTTCAACTGAGCTGGCAAGGTCATGATATTTGTTTACGGGCCCACAGTCTGTGCACAGAGTGGAAGGCTCCCGAAAATCAGTCGTGGTTTCTCTTGGAGGAACCGATCAGCCTTTCAGTGAGTTTATTGGATGTTCTGTAATTACCTCTCAACAGAAGAAGAAAAGGTGAGTTGCAACTTATCTCTTGGTGAAATTCTGTTCGGCCTCCGTGTGCCGGATGCCAAGTTGATTGCAACATGCAATGTGGGATCACACCGGACTTCACAACGGTTGGATCTTGCCATTAATCAGCAATCTTACTCTGGTTCAATCGTGCGTACTTGTGCAGCGTTGAGTGGAGGTGTTTGCAGTGTTTTCTCTCGTCAGCAAGGCCTCTCAGGCTCAAGGCGCAAAAAGCAGAGCTCATCCTTTACATCCAGACAACTCGCGAACCCCTGCAAACACAAGGCAAAGTGCTGAAAAAAGTTACCACTGAAAATCTCTCCGAAGCCTTCTGTAATTACACCATTTCAAACAAAGCAGGGATGACGTCCACACACATTGAAAGTACATCAATTCTGGTTCTCAGAACAAGAAGGCCGACTGCACTTTTCTGTCAGAAGAATCAAGAGAAGAACCCTGAGTGCATGTTTGACCTCAAATGGTCCGACTGACTCTACAAAAATCACGCAGGTGGCTGTGACACACTGCATGTGCGGTGCGGCTAGATCTGGAGTTTGTCCCTTTTCTAGGTTCTGTCAAATAATGGTGTTTTTCCATGATCAGCGGTGATGTCAATTGACCAGTCTGCACCAACAAGGACACTATAGAATTGGCTCGTCTGGTTTTGTCCCGAATCAACCTCCCGTGTCCTTTCAGGTCAACGCTGAACATGCTGATTCTCATTTACATTTGACAGGTCCTCGCACAACAGGGCCAAATTTCACCCTCAGTGCAGTTGCAAGAAAGGAATCTGACTCAACACAGGTTCCAAAGTGTGCAGTGAACAAACAACTGCACACGAGACCTCCAGCAGGTTTTCCCCAGAAATGAAGTGATCCCAATATTTCAGGTTTCTTCAAATACATTGTCCCACGAATGGCTTTTGGAGCTGCCAGTGGGAGTTACTGTTCAGTCTGTCTGCGTTTGGTCCCAGTTCCCAAATTCCAGCTCCATTTTGTGTTGTGCAGTTTGGGAGGATTTACATGCATTTCAAATGAAAAGAACAGGTGCGCAATCAGTGGGACTCATGGCAGAGGGAGGGACCAGGACACCAAACTTGTGGGACCAGCATTCAAACACAGCGGACAAAAGGGGTTGGTCCCGCGCAGTGTGTCCATTGTCTTTGTGCAGCAGCAGCCTCTGGGATTCGCAGGTGAGGTGGACATTCAGGGCTGGGATCACAAGCAAACAACAAGCAACCTCCAATAAATACAAGGGAGGTCGTAAGGCCTGGACCCCTCCCCCAAATGATCCCTCTTTTGACTTCTCCAAAAGGGGAATAACAGATGAGCAATCAGTGGGACTCATTGCCCAACATTGTTCCTTGTGCCAAGTTTGTTGTGCAGGTCCCCCTTTGCAAGATTCGCCTCCACCTAAATCCTGGATCTGCTGGCCAAAGAGGGCGACAAGTTCCCTGTGTCCAGTTGGGGTGGGTGTCATGACGGCCAGCTCGTATGAACAACAGATGAACAAGTGAAGATTCTCGCAATATCCACAGTGAAAGTTTCCAAAACGACGACACATTGTTCTCTCACAGCACGCGATGGAATTTGAAATATGTGTGAACGTGAACCAAAACACAAGATGAGAACAGTGGGCACCAAGTCATGACAAAGACACAAATTTATTCAAAGTTCAGGTCTGGGAGTCTTGCACTGAAATTTTCTGCGTCACACAAACATCCTTCCTGCATACCTCAAGCTGTCAGAATCATACCAACAGTACAGCAGCAAACCTGTGAATTGGTGTGATGCAAGAGAGGTGAAATCCAGTTCGACAACTTGAACCTCCATGGTGTGATTGCTGTGTGCCTGTTGGTCCTCTTGCATTTATGAACGAACTCTGGATACCTATCCAGGACAGACTCACAACAGAATCCTCTTCTGCTTCAGGTGAAACTTGGAGGACTGCGGGTTCAATCGGGAGCGATCAACACATCCGTTTCGTAACTTCACCAGTGCCTGGAAAAAGTTTCTAAAAGAATCGCTTCTACGCTGGGGGTATCTCTGGTATGTTTTCCCAACCACTCAACCCTGGAGGTCGTCCAGCACAGAGACTGTGGATGCGAGCCATCTGCACGTACTTCTCGCAATTTGCAGAAAGCCTTGCTCTTCTCATTGGTCATTTCTTCAGTTGTGGAGAAACAGAGTGGTGTGGTTGTCCCTGTCCCGGTCCTTGTGTTCGTGTGAATCCGTTCACTTCACCCTGCCTTCAATGTTGTGAGCAAGTGAAGGTGTCTTGGGGCATGGATGCGTTGAATATCCTGGAATTCAACAAAAATGGACACAAGCGTGTGATATGAAGCGCGTTTGGGAGTCTTCTGCTCTCGCGGACCTCAGACTGACCCAAGATCGGCATTGTGACCTGGCTCTTGACCCAATCCGCAGCAAAAACTCCATGTTTGAAATTTTTATGCAAAAGTGAAAGAAACATTCTGACCGGTGGTGCAAAATGAGGACTCAGTGACTTTTCGGTGGGGGAGGCTGAATCCACTCCGTGGGGTCTGCAGTTTAAAAGTGCAACAGCAGCGACGGGTTTGATTTGATCCAGCTTCGACAGAAGTAACTTGCGCTCAAGTTCAGCGCCACTGTACTGATGACCCTTTGGGTGGTTTCGGCCATTAGCGTTGACATTGACATGGGTATTTTCCTTGGCTAACCTGCACAAATCGTGGTTTATCTGTTAACAAAGCCTCCAGCTTTTATCAGCTGTACGTAAAGCCAGGTTTCAGTTCAAGCTTTTGGCACCGCAGACGTAAATTCCACATAAAAAGCTCAAGTATCAATTGAGTTATGCGATATATCAAGGAACAGAAACCACCTTTGATGCTGTTTGAAAGGGCTTTTCTCAAGAGAGATAAACATAAAGTGAAATTTTGTTTGGAACTGCATTGCGATAATTTATTTAACAAAGATTGCAAAGTTTTGCTTCATTCAACAGATACGCTGAAGAGTTTGCTCTCCGTGGTCGTAATTTGCAGTGAACGATGTTTTTTCTTCGTTGCCATTCTGTCTTCCACGAGTCATTACGGAGGTTCAGCAAATACGTCCCGCTCCTTTTCTGACGTGCCCCATTGCCAGATCAGTAAGACAGAGACCATGTGGTGACTTGTCATTGGCACCCTAACTGCTCATGTGATGCCAAATTTGGTCATCCATGCCACTCCTTCCGCATGTGCAAAATTAAGCCGTGCTGAACCTCGCCATTCTCTCCCAGGTGCATGGCAAACGAAAACATTAGAACTACGGCCTTCATGCCCTCTGAGAGCCAAACATGTGTTAAGAGAAAACACCCAAGAATCGCCATTCTCGGCAGGGTAGTTCAGCCAACGAGTGTTAATGGTCATTGTTGTGAATGAAGCTTTGTTTGAACACTGACATTATGGCAGTGAGAAAGTGAAATTGAGACGCTGCTGTAAGTTACCAAACCAAATAATGTTTCGGACGAGAGGTCCAGAGTCCCACATCGCAGGACAAGCCCAACGGCAATTTGAAAAACACACATTTGCGTAGACCTGAAGGCGCAAAACTTTTCAAACAGGTGATGACTCAAGTCAAACAAATGAACAGATTCGGCGGTCTGAGTCCTGAAATCGCCTGGCTCCGCTCCAGAGAGAGAGAGGCGCTCTCCAGATCTCTTGGAGCAAATCTCAAAAAAAAACTGACACGTAAAAACAATTTCTTTCTGCTGAGTCCTCAGATTTGGTGATGAAGAAAGCCTGTCTGTCTTGGGGTCCACTGCTTGAGATATCATTTGGAGAAAGAAACCCAGGAAGCTTGCGCCATGAAGTTCACAATTTATGACCAGGCAACTCCGGGTTTCTTCGCTGAGAAACGTGTTCGTTGAGCTTGAGAGTCCGTGTCCGTTGTTGAAATGGTGAAGACTTCTGCTGTTGTCTCTGGATGAATCAGGCAGTGTTTCACCACAGTGGGTCTGGGTAAAGATTTATCAGAAGGAATAGTCACTGCGTCAAGGACCTTTCCTTCCTTTTGAAAGATGATCGAACCATTTCTGTGTTTTCAAGGGGACAGACTGCATGGTGACTTGGTCCTGAGATGGTCAGGTTCCTAGTCAATCAAGTTCCAAACACCACCAAACTGATCGCGCTCGACATACCCCGTACGATTGCTTCCCAATTGTGCAACTTGCTTTCAAAGCAACTCACATGAATTATTGTTTGCTCCATTATTTGACTGAACTCTGCATGATGCCAACATCCTGCATCAGTTCAATTTCGTTGTTTCCATCAAATCCAGGCAGCTCCGGATCTAACTTGTCTGAAGAAAAGTGTAACGTGAATGCTTCAATCGAATCCAGATTCCCAGTGGTGCTCTATTCCCGTCGTTCAGGAGTGTGTGGAGGTGAAACGTGCAGGAAAACAAACAATCTGTACGACATTCAAGCCCAACACATTTCACCTTTTCTCACCAAAAATTGAGTTTGTGGTTTTGTAGTTTTGGCCCACAAGCACAGAGAAGGTCGGAGCTGACAGCGTTTTGTGTGTTGTGGAGGCTGAAAAAATCCAACAACTACAGCTTTTGTATTTGAGCTGCTGTTTGGTCCTCTAAGCTGCTTTCATTCTTCTCTCTTCAGCCTGTTGAGCCACACAGCTTCGGGAATACACCACCATGGGATCTATCCCAAAATTGTTACCTTAATATTTCGGAATAAATACTGTGGTGCGTGAAGCACGAACAGCCATGGAGCGCTCTGCGCGTTGCAGTTTCAGCAAGGATAAGGCAGAGCGTTTAGAAAAAGAAAAGAGGGAGAGCACTTGTGAAACAACGGAAAAAGTGTGGGACATCGCACGGCGAATGACTTCCTCAGGCATCCATGGTAGCAAGCGAAAGAAACCGTTCAAAATATTGTTGGCAGTCGATGCTTACGAATACACCATCGACGCATTTGAGTGTAAGTATCTTTCTTTGTTTACCTCATCATTTCGTACTCATCAAACTCTTACGTTCAGCCATGTTCTCTTTCAGTCGACAGTTTGAGCACAAAAACTTGACACAGAAGGGAGACGCTACGTCTGTAATCATGCCCAAGGTTGTGCTTCTCCCTATTGACTGGAGTGAGTTCGCTGAAAAAGCGTTTGATTGTGAGTATTCGACACCAGGGTGACTTGGAAACAAACACCTTGAAAAGTTAGGAATTTGCCCCTTTGTTGTTGTTCCTCATATCATCACACTTCTCGAGATCTGTTGAGGGCCGACACACTGAGCGTCCCCGTCCCTGATGAACAGAGTGACGGAGTTGCCAAATTACCAACAGGAGTTATTTGCTTTTTCAGCATCCCATGCAAGGATGTAATTTTTGGGACGGGCAGTGTGTACAGGTGAACTGATTTGCTGCTGGAGCAATTGATCAGTGTCCCTGTGTCTCTGCCCAGCAACCTCAACACCATCCCCATCCTTTTTGTTGCGTTTTCTCTGGGGAGCTGTGGAACGCGCAGTGTGTCTGCCCCCTTGTGACAATGAAAACAACCCGTTTTGACCTTGGACGAGATCTACTGCACCAAAGTTGTCACGAGACATAAGAATCTTGCAGTGACGCCCATGGCTGCATCGGGCCCGATCAGCCTGATTCACGAACGCGCTCCTTGCTTTGTTACTCTCATTTTACGGCACAAAGACACCTAGGCGTGTCCAGTCTGCAAAATATACACCTTGTTGTGTTTGTTACTTTGACACAAAACTCACGAACTGAGCAAAAGTTTACGGTACTTGAAAAGTTACGAGTGCTCGCAATTGTCTGACCCAACCCCGTAATTTCGATTTCGGTCAATGCAAGATTCTATTCAGAAGGTGAAACTCAACTTGCAGCTCGCGCCCCAATGCATGAATCTGGCAAGAATTGGAATTGCGTGATTTCAAGTTGGGTTGGATCAGACAAGTGCACGATTTGATAGGTATCTTTGTGTGTCCGCGTTGAGCTGTAGGAAGGTACAGAACGTGCGTTCATGAATCAGGCAGCCGATTTCCGTTCAGCGAACAGAAAGCGAAACAAGCGAACGAAAGGGTTCGTGCTTGGTTTGAAAAAAGAAAACAATGCGCAAATGACAGTATTGTTGTTCAGTGGTTACGTTTGCAACACATTCAGAAAGTTTGTGCTGAGCAAGACAACACAAACACAAATGTAACAGCGAAACATTGTGTACGCAACAGTTGAACAGGTGAAACGTTGAAAACAACTCTGTGCTTGATAATTGTCACTCAAGAAACAGATGTTTACCTGGCTATTTTCGTGTACATATTGGGTCCAATTTAGCGTGAGCACTTGCAGTCGAACGAATTTGTGTACTTTGAATGATACTCGCATCTGCTGAACAGTGTGGAATTGGCAAATTTTCATCGAAGTTATTTTCAGTGCCGATCTCTGTCTTTCAGGACTGAAGGCAAATGTTGGGATCGTGAATTCCAAAGAAAGAGTAGATGTAACAAACAATCACACGAGAGCAGAAATAAACTGAACCTGACAACAATCTGTGAGATCCTCCAGGGAATTGCAAAATACTCGACGCACTTGTCGGCTTTTGAACCACAACGTAAATTGAGAAAGAACTTTCTCTGCACAAGATTCTGGAAGAAATACTGTTTTGCAGCTGGCCTTTGCTGTTTCAGTGTTGGCAACAATTTTTCACTCAGCAGCGGCGCACGTGGAGTTTCGGAAAACTTCAAACGTGCGCAACCTTGGCCAATTCATCTGTTTTGCCTGATTCAAGAGCTATCTATCTTCCAGTTATCAAGTGACGAAAGTTTTGAAAACACAAGACAGAAAACATTATTTCTGTTCTGCGTTGTGAGCGTCCGAACAAGTGCGGGAACGCCAACATTTCGGCATTATCTTGCTCTCCGGTGGTCAATGTTTCATTGATCCGCTTCAGATTCGGTCCCAAAGTCAAGCCGATGCAGTTCTCTTTTGTGTCTTGAAAAAAAAACTTTGACGTGAAGTTCGCAAACTTTGAACGAATCTGTAACTTTGTGTGTCGTTTGCAGGGTATCTCTACCATTTGCACCGAAAAGGCTCATTCCTCATCCTGACACATTACATTGATGCCTGTAAGTTTACACTTTCTATGGCTTTTGTTCTCAAAGGGGTTTTGCCAAACTGCGTTGATGTGGGAACGTAGCCCAGTCCGGGGTTCTTTGTGCGAGAAGCGCAACTGCTCCTTTGGAAACAAATATTCCAAGAACGACGATAAGGTTACCACAACACCGTCTTGTACATGACGTCCGCAGATGTTACTGGAAATTAACCATTCATTTAAGCAGATGCAACAAAAACAGCTCATCGCGGGAGAGATCCCAGGGGCCTGGGGCCTCTTGTGTAGAAATGGTGGGAGTCTGTGGAAACACCACAGGCTGGGTGATTTGGGGCTTGGTCTCTCACCCGCGGAGTCTAAACCTCCACGACAAGCTCGGATGCTGCGTAAAAAAGTTGGTCTCCAAATTTCTATTCACCACAACATTTCAGACTTTTATTTCAGCCAAAGAGAAGGAGTTTCAGAAGAAAGAAGCAGAGATGATAGAGCTGCAGGAAGTTTATGAGAATCGTCTTCTGCAACTGAAGGTGAAGAGTTGAAAAGTTGAAGCTGCAAAGCTCATTAGTGCACTCCAGGTCGACATTGCTAATTTCGAACTTCACACTAAAGCCTGGGAAGAACCTCAAACCAAGACAACACCCAATTCTTTCCAAAGCCAAAAGATCTGTATCAGGCTGTTCAGTTTTTGCCAGAAGTCCACGCTGAAATTTCCCATCGTACTTTCTTCATTCTTTCACAAAATCTGACATTTGTCAGTGCCACCTTGCAAGCACCCAAAAGACCCACCTCCCAGCAGCATCATTCGCTCCTCATCCAGTTGGGGCAAAATCATTCTCCTGGATTTCCGCATGTTCTATCGTCCGTGGACATTTGAACTTCCATCTGAGGTAAAAACAAAACCAAGATTACCTGTCCTGCACTTGAAAGCCTCCTGGAAATGGTAAGTCAACTCGTTTGCTTGTTCTGTGAAAGCTGGCTTGTGGAAACTCACGAAATGATACTGAACGTCGCTTCCCTCTCTCATTGTTCGAGGAAACTGCATGGCCTGTCCTCCAATCTGAAACTCAAGGTCCAGGGGTCGCGCAACATTCTTGCCTTTTGAGAGATCGCAAATCCTCAAATTCATCCACCCGGTGTTTGAAAATCTCCTGGACAGGCCTTTCGCCCGGAGATATAGTGCAACACTGAAGTTGCCACTGCTTACAAAACAAACGAGTTTGAACCCCAAGTGGGCGAGTTCAGTGGTGAGTGCACGAGATTTGCACTGCAGTTAATGTTGACACAATTCCACGAATCACTGAGCCAATTGCAAAACAAAAACAAAACGCAAGCGTGATGCTGAGAAGCTGTTCTCGGCCTACGTGGCGATCCAAGGAGTCCGGGGAACTGAACGTTCCCGTTCACCTGAGTTAATTCTTACTTCTGATTGTGTCAGTTCCTGGAAATGTTGCTCTGCTACAAGTTCTTTGTGCACTGGCAGGTCAGGAAACAATTGGTGTGAATTGGTTGGTAGGAGACGAAAGTGGCGAGGTTCAGCACGGCCTTAATTTTGTACGTGCGGTGTCCCAATTGCCAGATCGCTACCCCAGATCACCACATTTGCCCTGAATTTGCTCCCAGAGCCAATGACAAGTGACCAAATGGTATCTGTATCACCGATCTGGCAATTGGGGCATGTCGAAAAAGGACCGGACGTACGCTCGTACAGTGTATTTGCTGAACCTCCGTATTATGTCGCTGTCTCTGCGGGCACTGCGCACACTCGTTTTGCTTCTTTTGAAACAAGTCTCCTCTCATCTTGGCAGCCTGCTTTGATTGAAAGAACAAACGGCAAAACCTCTGAGGGGTGAGTCTGACCTTCACTGGTTCAAATCTGCACGCGCGCCATTGTTCATTTGTTTGTTTCAGATTGATCATCAATGGATCACAGGCTCAGGCTCATCTCCCGGGGACCACATCATCAAGGGTGAGTGGAGCAAACCGGGGCCACAGTGAGGACTAAATCGCTGTGTGGTTCCGACCCTCACCTTGGACTCCTGGAAGATTTGCCAAGCCCATGCATGGTACAGAGAGGGAGTGTGTCCGGCTTGTGTGGCTTCGGGGAAAGGGCAACGTCGTCAGTACACAAATTCTGGACTGAATTCTTTGTCCTGTTCATCAGATACATCGCTGGGTCTCCTTATCTGCGTGATTTACCCAAGCCCAGAGAGATTACACATCGAGTTCTCAAAACAGCGCCAGAACCAGGGGATGTACCTGCAATACATCACTGCAAAACAGTGTGGAAGACGTCCAGGTTTCCGAGCGCTGTGGGCGGAGGGGCTTATCGCAGAGTTCCATAGCTTAAATACCAGATGCCTTGTGATGAACGCGTCCTGCCGAGACGTCTGTTGCGCAAAGTATCTGGCCTAATTATTCTGCTGACTCCAGAGCCTTCCACCCCAAAAACTGCACCGGGGTTCGATGAATCAATCAACGCTGACCTAAGTCTGTGTAAATTCACCTTCTGCGCAGTTGTTTGCAAGAAATTCCATAGTTCTGACTGAAACACCTTTACTGCTGTTTGAAAGCTCGAAACAAGCCTCTCTCGGGCCAGAAACATCAAGGTTTCGGTGCTGCCTGTGTACACCCAGCCCGGCTATGCAGAGAATCAAAGTCTTGGACTGCAGTACTTTTGCGGTCCGTCTGATTGTTGTGCTGCGATTCTTCTGTACGATTCTTCCACATTGCGATGTGGCTAAATCCAGGTGCTCCAAATTCGACAAACACAAAGTTTGACCAAACAACATCACAATGTTTGAAATCTGCACCAAGTAATGGGACAAATGCCACTGCCAACGTTACGAGGTTTGGAATTTATATTTCCTTCTTTTGGCGTTCACAGTGCCCTGTGTGAATATAAATGAACCACATCAGGCTGCTTTCCTACTCCTGTTACCCATCTTCATTTG
>JAAUXT010136332.1_pt1 | contig 19771 bp, 11 predicted proteins | sample 7278171 | NCBI WGS metagenome assembly JAAUXT01 (sample SAMN14350112, study PRJNA611818) | marine sediment metagenome | isolation source: surface marine sediment (1.8m) | place: French Polynesia: Moorea | collected 2018-08 | reverse complement strand
CCCCCACCAGAGGCAGGACCCGGTGGACAGTATGACTGGTGGAAGACAAGGAAGAATTGATGAACAAGGAAGAATTGACGACATTACTGATGCCGCAAGGGACTTCGCACTGCAGCTGCTTTGAGCACTGCTTCTCATTCCAAATACCACTTGATTGGAACCAGCCAGTCCACAACAATTTTTCCTGCCCAAAAGCTCACAACAGCATCAAACGAGAAAAACGCATTTTGCCGGAAATCAGTTTTTTTGTTGCAAGTTCTCCTCAATGCACAAACATTTCTCCAGTGAGGATCAGGACATCGAACGACCCTTGTCCCCCCCCCCTCCATTCAGATGACACGCGTGAATGAATGCAGTGTCGTTGCTTCACCTGCACGCTGCAAGCGCACAAAAAGACACCCGGACGGCATGCACTGTTGTGCCTCCACAACACGCGCGAGCCGAAGCAGATCTCGGGAGCAAAAATGCACAAAAACGCACTTGTGTGCTCCAAAGTGCACATCGTATGAGCACTGCAATGGAGACTGCCTGATGTGGCAAGCAAATACGGGTAGCAGCACACAATGGGAAAAACGAATATTTATTTTTCAGCTTCGTTTTGAATGGACATCAAAGAAACTCGACGGCGCATCCCAAGGCGGGGATAACAAGCAAACAGAACGGCCGTCTGGCTCCTGACCAACTTGTTCTGAGGTTTCTCCGCTTGACATTTGGCGAGGAAAAGACCGTTTGTGCCTTTATCATCGACATTTATACAACAGAAAACATGGCTGCATTGTATGCACGTCACGAAACAACACTGTCGCTTCGAAGATCATCAACGAATTTTTGTCGAACACAGAAGAATGTCTTTCCCAGCCTTTCATAAGCAAAATTTTTCGGTCGCAGCAAGAAATCTCGTTGTTTGTGCTCCAGACCAGAATGTGCGTTTGCACAAAATGAAATGACCTCAGAGAAAGCGCGAATTCAACGTGCACCCACCACTTTGAAGACCCGCGATCGCCTTGTGCAAGAAAATGCCGCTGCTTGCCATTGGGAGATCTCGTCCCCAGGGAAAACGCCTCTCCGCATTTCCAAATGTTGCTCCGTGCGGGGGGGGGGGGGCGCACGACCAGTATACTCCGGTTTCAAACTGCGGTGTGAAGAACCTTGTATGCTGGATCCGGTTCCCGTCCTCAGCACGGTTGTAATTTTTCCAAAAGAAAATTTCCAAACGTTTCAAACCTGTGTTTTCGGGTGTCCGGAACAATATGTCTTTTCTTCGAAACACGATTTTCTCGTCACCCCGTCAGAGTTGCTGAAAAGTAGATATGCACCCTGCGGAGTTTTCTTTGGCCGCGGTTTCTTTCGACAAGTCGCACAAACGGCGGGAACCTAAAACCGTAGATATGGAAATCCGCATTGAATCCGAAGCACAGAAACCCGTGACGTAACGAAGCACGATGGCCGAACAGGTACGGCTTTGTTTTCCGTTTCATTTTGACGTTGAAAATTGTGATCTCGAGACACAAGCTTCAACTATTGTGGAGATTTGTTCTTGGCGAAGACCTTAAGTTTGAATTTAGAAACATAGATGAGACTTTGTGACTGTATTTTGGCGACATTTACACGATCCAGGAATAGCTTTCAAAACACGTGTGATGCGCGTTGGTTGTCGTTGGGTCGAGAAAGAATCAGAATGAGTCAGTCTTTGCTTGCTTATCCAAGACTGGAATCAGGACGTGAATGAGTTGTGCTGGGTCTGTACATTCTGCCGACAAATGTAGCGTTTTCGAATTGTCAGTATGTGTAGAGTCGTTTTATTGATTGTGCGAAGTCCCTTTGGGGCAAGCACCTGGTGGCAGTCAGGTGTAGACATAAGCAGCCAGATGTCCCTGTCCCCACTTTGTCCCCCTCCCCCTAGACTTTGTCCCCTCCCCCTGGACTTTGTCCCCCTCCCCCTGGACTTTGTCCTCCCCTCCCCCTGGACTGCCCCCCCTGCATGGACTTCCCCCCCCCCCCCCTGCATGGACTTTGTCCCCACCCTGCAGAATGGTACTTGTATTAGGCAGAGCAACAAGAGCCTTGCAGGCTAGTTTGCTATCATAGTTATAGTCGAAAGAGGCAACATACGCCATTTGGGACTTCGCACTGTTTCCTTGAGCACTGCTTCTCTTGTTCGTGACCACAACCAAACTTCTTGCAGACCGCTCCACAAGCCTCAGCTGCGACAAGCACAACCAACGGCGGACTTCCGAATGGAGGCGCCGAGTTCAAAGCCGCATCCGACATGACGTCCAAGGACTACTACTTCGATTCCTACGCACACTTTGGCATTCACGAGGTGAAGAACCCAGCTGATATCTGTGTCAGCTGGGGAAGGACATTTGTTTGCCAATCTCCAATGATTTACCACCAACGAAGAAATGTTTGTTGCTTTCCAGGAAATGCTGAAAGACGAAGTGCGAACCTTGACCTACAGGAACTCGATGTACCACAACAAGCACTTGTTCAAAGGCAAAGTTGTGCTGGACGTTGGGTGTGGAACGGGAATTCTCTGCATGTTTGCTGCTCGTGCTGGTGCCAAAAAAGTCATTGGTGTAAGTCGAGCGTTGTCTGTAGAATTGCGAAACCAAAACATTCGCTTTTCATTGTGGCCTCAGATTTTGTCACTTTCTGAGACATTTCAATGTTTTGCAGGTTGACTGCTCCAGCATTGTGGAATACGCAGAAAAAATAGTGAAGGAGAATAATCTCGATAACGGTTGGTGACATTTTATCCGAAGCCCAATAGATCAAACCAAACACAAAAAGACACTTGCGACTTCCTGAACGAGACACGTGCGGCACATGTTTGGATAGTTTTCGTCCACTGATGCGTGAAATGAGGGGGAAAGGAACCATGTGTGGGATCGTCAGTCTTCTTGTCGTGCTCAAGTCCTTCAAAACAAATAAATATGATGCGAGATTACTTTTGAACGGCAAAAATAATTTTTTTTTGTTTTGACAGTCATCAGCATTGTTCGGGGCAAGATGGAGGAAGTAACTCTTCCGGACGGCATCGAGAAGGTGGACATCATCATCAGCGAGTGGATGGGATACTGTCTCTTCTATGAGTCGATGCTCAACACTGTGATCTACGCCAGAGACAAATTCCTGGTAAGCCGGTCCTTTCACTTCTTCGTGCAGCGCAGATTGAGAGACATTGTCCCAATGACAGAGTTTTCACACTACACTCGAGATGAGAGGAGGAGATGTCAGAACTGTCGAGCCATACAGTGGTGAGACAAGTTCATCTCCTCCTCTCATTGAGAGAGTGTGTGAGAACTATTATGTAGCATGATGCTGGTCATTATTTGAGATTTTTTCCCAAAAAGACTATAAGACATTTTCAGTAATTTTCCCATATTCACAAGTGCAGAAGTGTCTGTTATGAATGTTTTGTCCTCAGTGAGTTCTAATGTTTCCTACTCTCATCAGAGACCATTGAGAGGAGAGGTTCTCGCACTGCACAACAATGCAAAATTGAAAGCGATGACCAGCATCGTGCTGGATGGCCTTTTGAAGTCACAATTGAGTTGTTGTTCTGCAGACTCCGGGGGGAATGATCTTTCCCGACAGAGCTACGTTGTACGTTTGTGCCATTGAAGACAGACAGTACAAAGACGAGAAGATCAGCTGTGAGTTTTACATTGGTCTTGAATCTGGACATTTGTCAGTTTTGCACAAACATTGCCTGAACAGCAAACTCTTCAACTTTTTGCATTTGTTCAGGGTGGGACAGTGTCTACGGCTTCAACATGAGCTGTATCCGAAAAGTTGCCACTCAGGAGCCTCTAGTCGACGTGGTGGACCCCAAACAAGTTGTCACCAACTCGTGTCTCGTCAAGGTGAGTATGCGCATGCGCAGAACAGGCTCGAGAACAGCGGACTTTTGCGCTGTGCAAAACTGACCAGATCGAGTTGCCGTTTCTCCGCAAGTTTTCAGTGTCATTTGACGTGTTGTGTGCCTTTCCAGGAGGTGGACATCTACACAGTGAAAGAGGAAGATCTCTCCTTCTCGGCGCCGTTTCATCTGCAGTGTTTGAGGAACGACTACGTGCAGGCACTGGTCACGTTCTTCAACATAGAATTCACCAAGTGCCACAAGCGCACTGGCTTCTCCACGTGTAAGCACATTCCCCTCCGAAAACACCACTTCTGAACTTCTTTCTCAGTGTGGAAACGCACAAAACGTGTTTGGCTGCCAGCGAACGCAGACTTAACTTCACGTTGATTTTCAATGTTTTGAAGGATGACAGTTTTCCATGGATGAGGACCAGTAATTGAGTGGCTTCTTTCCAAAATGTGGCAGAAATAAATTGAGCCTGGGATCTTGATCCGCTTTTTGGTGCAGCTTCTTGTGTTTCATCCTTGGCCACTCGCACGGGACGCACTAAACATATGCATGATGTGTCAAACTTTCAGCCCCAGAAAGCAGATATACTCACTGGAAACAAACCGTGTTCTATATGGATGACTACATAACTTGCAAGACTGGCGAAGAAATTTATGGCGTCTTCGCAATGAAACCCAACAAACAGAACAATGTAAGTGCGAGTAGAGACTGCTCACCAACTGAGAACATTGGGTTCCTCTGCCTCTCACCGTTTCTGGTTTCCGTTGAGTTCAGTTCTGTTGGTCAAAAGTCTGCTTTGGGGTCTGGAAATCTTCGTGCGTTTGTGCTGCCATGCGATGTGACCAGGTGCAAACACAAGGGCAGGGTTTTGCATCAAAACGATAGTTTCCGGAACTGCTGCACGCTGGTCCTCATCCACGGAGCACACCCGAGACGAGAGCTCGGGGGTGCAAGGTAGGTCGTTGATGTTTTAGCGCCGGAAGATGAGTACACGCACTGGAAGCAAACGGTGTTTTACATGGACCAAAGTGCCACCGTGAAAAAGAACGAGGAAATTTGTGGTACAATTTCGTGCAGGCCAAATCCAGTGAACAAGGTAAGAATCGCATCGACTGTTTTCTTTGTTTTGTTTGAAGGAAGCCCCCCCCCCACAACACGCACACATACATACATACATACACACACACACACACACACAACCCTGACACATCACCTTTGTCAACAAGGGCAGTTTTTTTTTTGGGGGGGGGGGGGTCCGTTCTGCGGTACGAATTTGTCAGCGAGCTGAAAATTCGCTTTCACGGGATTTTCGGGCCCCCCCCCCCCCCGCGCAATTCTCGCGAGAGCAAGGTGCCGTTCTTTTTCATGGTCTGGAGTGATTTGATCGGTCGATTTCCCGTTGGGTCCAATGCAAAATCGAGCGATCTGATCACTCCAGACCACGAAAAAGAACGTCACCCAAGTTGGGCTCGAGGTCACGTGATAGACATGCGCGCGCGCTGTGCCGGAGTCACTTTACGTATATTCTTGTACCGCTTGTGAGGAGCGTCCGCATTCTTCAATACCGATGTCCTGGTGGTGGGCCAATAGTGCTCCGATCACACGTACCCCTGTCAGCTGACGTTATTTTGCTGTGCATTGCAGAGGGACCTGGACTTCAGCGTGGACGTGGATTTCCGCGGAGAGCTGTCTGAGCTGGTCGAGTCCTACCAGTACAAGATGCGGTGAAGAGTCGCGCGGCGCCATGCTGTTTCTAATGCTCGTTTTCTCGCCGAGTAGTTCTCCCCAGAATCGGAACCATCTTTCCAGTAACATTTCCTGACGGTAATTCTTCTCTGAAGTGAATATTGTGTTTTTACGTCACATTCTTTTTGGTTTTGTTGTTCTTGCGGTCAAAGCGAATCGAACTCGAATGTCACAAAAGTTGTGTTGGTGGACGACACCGGTGCTCGCTCGCGTCATGCTGAGCAAACTGCCATTGAAAACTCGTGTCGAGTGTTTTCCCGCCAGCGCCGAGTGAGTCGCTTCTGCTGAAGCCAGGTTTGTCTGTTTCGCATCGGTGTCGCGGTGTTCGGTCATGGGGAGACACGGCGTGTGAACTTCAGTGTGGCAACAAAAATTTTATCTTGTGACCTGTGGACTATTGTATGAAACGGTTGTAGATATAAGAAGTCAAAAAGGGTATTGGTGGAATGTTTCGAAAAACAACAAACTTGCGAAGCTCAGTTCACGGGATAAACTTTCATTGGACATTGTTCGAAACAAGAGCAACTGCAACCTGAGAAAAGTAGGCTGCCGACAAATTTTGTTGGTTTCAAGAATTTGGAAGAACTGACTGCTTGGGTACTGTCATTCGCTTCTGTGCACGGTACAGAATTTTCAGTTGACGTTTCGAGTACTGCAGGCGTTGACTTTTTATATTTATGATGTTTTTGTAATAAAGGTACAAGACAAATTTCGTTCTACTGTTGAGAGATTTATTCCGCGCAGGCGGTGAAATTTCAGAGTTTTGCGTTTCCGTAAAAACAAGGAGCCGTTCGCTTCCACCGTCACGGAACTGACCTCGACGCAGAAAGGACGTACAATGAAACGAGCCCGACACGTAAAAAACTGAATGATCAATCAGTCGTTCGGCGACGGCGTTGTGAAGTACCGCACCGCGTGACGTCTTGTGAGCTTCAAAGAACCAAGTACATTCGGAACAAGAGCGACCGAGCTCGAACCCGAGTTCGTGAGTTGTGTTCCAGCGAGAAATGACAACAGACTCAATGGGTGCACGGAGGGGCGAAGCGTGTAGCAGACGCACAAACACAGACACAAGTGAGATGACAAACACAAATATTAGTTTTTGGGTGGCCAACTGTATTTTAACAGCACTTTGTGTCAATCTGAAGAGTACGCACTCAATTAATTGCACCCGAACATGCACCGTAACCGTGATGAAAAAAGCTTCTGGCGAAATACGTGTCATGTTCGTACCAGAACGCGTGGCGAAAACAAACAGGACGAGGCGCTCAGTCGAGATTCTGAGGACACCGCAGTCGCCGCCAGTACCTCCCAACAATGCTGCGGGACGCTGCGAGATATAATTGTTACGTATGAAATAAAATTCGAATACAATGGTGTTATTTAGGCCCCCGGGCTGCGACTTTTCTGCCAGAGCATAATGTAATTTATGTTTGGCGTCCTCACTCGCATACTTTCAAAACACGGCGAGCCGCAAACATCGCCTCCGCACCGTGTTGGGTGCATAACAAACATGTCCGCGCTGCGGCGTTCCGCTGCCCAACAGGATCACGTTTACAGGCACCGGACCATCTCCCATGTGCACTGGACAAAAGGTGACTCGGCTGCGGTGACGCTGCCAGGGCCGCGTTCGGGTCGCGATCTCAGTTCCCACAGCGACGGAGCGTTGGCACAGCGACGGAGCGTTGGCACAGCCCCGACACCGTCCGCGACTGTGATCCGTACACGACTCTTCACACACCTGAAAGTAGACCAAAACCAGGTGCAAGTTTGAGAAGAAAACGGAGCTGGAAAATCAGACGTCACCGAAGATGTGGGCGGCGCTTGTGTTGACGCTGACGTCGCTTGTCGTCGCGACGCAGGCGCAATACGGTCGCTACAGGAGTTTCTACCCGAACTACATGAACCCGTGGGAACAGCGCTACAGACCGGAAGCGGAGTACGCGCCGAGACACATGAGTCCCGTCGCTTACCACGAGGACAGCTTCTACAACAGACACCCGTATGAACCTTACGCACAGTCTCAACCACAACCACAACCCCATCCGCAACCACAACCACAACCCCACCCGCCACCAGAACCACAACCACAGCCACCACGACACGAGCCCAAACCGAAGAGAGGACCAGACCCGGAGCACTTCACGTACGAGGAGACGTCCCACGGGAGAAACCCGCTGTCGCAGCTCAACCCCTACAACCGCAGAGTGGTGGAGGACTCCTACAAGCGCGCAGAGCCGCACGGACGAGAAGAGGCGCACGCGCACGCGCACCCCGACGACGCGGAGCCCAGAGCGCAGCGTCGGAGACGCCCCCAGCGGAAACGCGCGCGCACACGCGTCGAAGAGGACACGGAACGCGTGCGCACACACGCGGAGGAGGAGACGGAACGCGGGTCGGGTGAGGACGACTGCGCCATGATGAAGGTGAGGACACAGGGGCGGATCCAGGGGGACCTCGAGGACCCCTTCCTTGAGCGCTGACAAAAAGGTTTCCCCCCTCACTTTTGCCGCAGACCCCACCTTCACATGTCACTCTACCCCGGAACACGAAGCGTTTGAAGTAGATCTGCGCAGACCCAACGACGCAAGTTCTGGCTTCACAAAAAAAAAACAAAAAAAACAACAATTTCCAAAATTTTGGAGAAGCAGTTCAGGCGTCCGACCATCCGAAAAGGAAAAAGAACCAAGAGTCTTACAAAACGGTTGAAGGCACGGAAGCAAACCCAACAAGAACACCAACAGCACAGACAACGCGCTTTCAAGATCTAAGCGGCGGTCCTCTTGCATTGTGCAAAAGCAGGGGGAAAAGTGTTGACGGCGTTCTTTAAAATACGGTTGGAACTGTTTCTCATGCAGATCATAATTTTGAGCCAAAATTTTCCAGCCGGGGCGTGTTTTGTTTTCACACACACCCGCTTCACTGTGCATCGTAGTTGAAGACAAACAGCCCTGGAACTGTACAAAGCTTTGTCCACGAGTCTGTCGAATCTGTGTGCTCAATCAGACAATGTCCTTTCTGCAACTCTGCGATTACAAAACCAGTCGTATGTGCTTGCATCATGGTAGAAATGGGTTCTCACCTTCCAAAAAGGGTTCGTGTTCAATCACACAACTCTTTTCTTGACCAAAGGTCTTGAAAAGTAATAGTATCATTTCACAGGAACCATTTTTGTACAGTGTGAGAACCCTGTCATCGCATCCCCCCCCCCGACGAACTGCGTGGTGCGCGCGTTGCCTTCTGTCAGCACTCTTTTTCTGTGTCTCTGCAGAACCCACGACACAACATGGACTCGGCCCTGATGAAGGAGGGCTGCAGGAGCTACAAGCAGTGGGGCGAGAGCATGAAGAAGCCGATGAAGTGGAAGCCAACCGACCACCAGATGGAGTGGTGGGAGTCGCTCTCCATGTCCAAGGAGCAACGGGCGGCGAACAGCCGCCGACACAAGCGTCAGGCGCAGGGGGCGCTGCGGAAGGAGTACCGGGCCCTCAGCGACCAGGTGCGCCACCTGCTGAGCTCAATCTGTGTCGCCTTTGGACCTGGTGCTGTGCTTTCATTGTTGCAACACTGTCTGTTTGATGTTCACGCTTCCTGTATGTCGCATTGTGTGTTGGACCCAAGTTTTCTTACGCATTGTGTTTGCCCAAGAAATGCTTCTGCTTGGTTCAGAGTTCACAGAGTCGAAATGCAAAAAGATTTGTGATTTTTCCAGGAGAGAAATGCATTTCACAATGCCGTAAGAGGACTGAAGTCGTCCACTATGGATGGCATGAACCTCTACGACATCTTTGTCGCGTTCCACCAGTCCCAGATGGCGCCTGGTGCTCATTTCGGCTGTGCCTTCTATCCGTGGCACAGAGAGCTCTTGTTCAGGTGGGTCTCCATTCACAACGTCCCCGGCCCGTGCCGTATTCACCCGTGTGTAAGTCGCACCCAAAGCACAAGATGCACCTCAACAGTTTCCTTTTCTGTCCAACGACAAATCCGTCCCGATGTTCATCATGATGCGGAGTTTTGGGACACGAAAGGGCATCGATCTTTCACTCGAGTGGATACCGTACACTTTGAATGATTCCAAAGATAACTTGGCGTCGCTGGTTCGACAGGGCCGCAAATAAAACCAACACGTCCAGCGCACAAATAGTTATCATTCTGCAGAACCTGCACAACGAAAACACCAACAGCTGTCTGTCTGCTTCATTTCAGATTTGAAAGAGCTCTTCAGTCCATCGACTCCTCTGTGACTGTTCCCTACTTTGACTCGAACCTCGACTATCACCTTGGAGACGACCTTGCCGCTCAGACCGTCACGTGGACAGCAGACTTCGCTGGCAACGGAGACGGTGTCGTGACGACCGGCCCCTTTGCCCGGTGGACGCTGCCCTTCCCCCTGCGGAATCGGAGACTCTTGTTCAGGAATCTCACCCACGCCCCGCGCGGCCGGACGCTGCCGGCGCTCATGTCGGACGAGGCGCTGCAGACCATACTGAACGCGAGGTCGCTCAGAGACATCTGTTGGAACATCGACTCATCGTTCGAGACGTTCCACGGTGCGACGCACAACTGGGTGGGAGGCGTCATGGTGAACCTGCCCGTCTCTCCCAGCGACCCCGTGTTCTTCCTTCATCACTCCTTCGTCGACTGTCTTTTCACCGGGATGAGAGACAACCAACGAGCGAGGGGCATCAACGTCAACTATGATTATCCAAACGACACCGTTGCCATGGGAGTGGGAATGAGGCGACAGGGAGACGGCGTCAGAATCAGAAGACCAGACGATTCTTTCCACTACGCTCTGAACGAAATGAGGCCCTTCGGTCCTCTGAGAAACATCGACGGACTCTCTGACGTGTACGAAAACACGGTGCGATGCGCCCCCAGACCAACGTGCTCGAGAGCTGACACTTCGTGCGGAGGCTCCGGCTATTTGTTCTGCGACGAATCGACCTACAGGTGCGCGCCGAAACTGCGCCTCGGCGCCCAGTGCGGGAGACACGCCCGCTACTCGCCCTGCTCCGGAGGAGAGTGCTGCAATGGCGTCTGTCAGGAATACTGCGGCACTCGCACACAGAATCGAGTGAATCAAGGCCAAAGAAACAGAGACAGGCGACCGGAAACCACCAGGCCCCGAAACGTTCAAAACAGACGAGAAATGGTTGAAACGATGCACGGAACAGACAACGACCGACCAGAGCCACCAACGCATGCGCACACCCAGGTTCCGGCGCAATCCCGAGTTCCTGAAACCAGGAACAGAGAGAGATTCCGACCGTCGGAGGAGATCCCTGAACCCAGACCAGGGCCCGACAGACAGGAGCCGGAGAGTGTCGAGGATGGGCAGGTTGCCAGGCAACGTCCGTCTCCAAGACACCCTGACGTTGACAGGAGCAACTTGGGACGTGAGAATGAGGACTTCACCACTGACCACGTGTTCCCGGATGAACCCGACGGAAACGCCGAACAAGACCTTCGCAACGAAGATCTTCTGCACGTCAATGTCGATTTCCCCCGTGAGGAAGAGGAGCGACGGGACCCAGATCCCCCACCGCGCCGGTTCCGCGAGCAGCTTCCGCAACCACCCAGAGACGCTGAAGATTCGTTCGAAAATCCATCCTCGAATAGGAACGTGGTGCACGGGCTGGGCGACGCGTACCGCGCCCACCCCGGGGTGCCCACCCACGCCCCGTACGTGGTCCCCACCCTGCCTCCAGTCCCCACGCATGCGCCGTACGTCGTGCCCCGCGTCCCCACCCACGCCCCCGGGTACGACGCGATCCCGCAGCCCCCGACCCACCCCCCAAGCTATTTCGAGAACTACGCCAATCCGAGCTTTGACTCCGAGGAGGACAGGCTGTACGATGCTGCACAAGCTTAACGTTTCAACAGTGAATTCCAACGTCCATTCTTTATCTTCTTTTCAGCAACTGCACGAAAATGCTTCCATGGCAATCCTGTGGCGATCTGTTGTTGGGTTTGTCAGGCCCCTCCTGCTGTACATCCAAATCGTGGACTCGTCATTCGTTTGAGAAAGGAAGCACATCATCATCGAAACAGCGGGAACGCACAAAGCTGCTGACAAGAATCATCATTCCTGTCCTGACAGGTCCAGGACAACGAATATCCTCGCACCTGTGATCTGCACTTACGAGGGAGATTCTCTATTTATTAGTTTTTTGAGCGCTCCTTCGGCACCATGCGGTCAATCTTCATGTGCGATGGGTTGAGGAAAGCCAAGCCATGTCTGAAGATGTTGGTGGCCAACCAAGCATGGCGACTCGATCTCCTGACCTCAGAGATGACCTGATTACTCGGCAGTTGCAAGTTGTTCGTCGAAGCAAGTCTTATTTGGAATTTTTATGGAGAGTTTACTCAAAAGTTTGTTACTTTTGACTGTTCTGTTGCCTGTTTTGTTCAATTTTTTGGAGATTTTTGCACTGTTTGAAATGAATGCTGAGTCGAGAAAGGAACAGCGCGCGGTACTCAAATTCATGGCACGCAATGATCGTCGACCTGTAGACTGTTGGAGGGAACTCCAGGCTGCTTTTCCTGAAGGATCATTGTCCAAGAGCACTGTGGCTTACTGGCTGAAGCGATTCAAGGAAGGAGAACTGAGTACCAAAGATCGACCATGCCCAGGCCAACCCTGAAGTGTCCGCACCGACGCCAATGTTGAGAGGATCAGGCAAGTCATTCAGGAGGACAAGAGACAGACTGTTGCTGAGATCGCAGAGACAGTCAACTTGGGCAAAACCAGCATTTTTAAGATGATGAAGAAGGATCTGGATCTCTCCAAAATTGCCCTGAAAATGGTTCCAAGAGTGCTGACACAAGAGCAGAAGGACTTCAGAGTGCATTTGTGCCGGATCAACATTGCCTCCTTGCAGGATGACCCCCAATTCCTCCTGAAAATTATGACTGGTGATGAGAGCCCTGTCAGTTTGAGGGAGATCGAAACCAAACAGTCTTCCTGTGTCTGGACAAGGCGTGGATCTTGTGCTGATCGACCACAAAAGGCTCTGAGGGCAACATCTGTGCACAAGACAATGCTGACTGCATTCATGGATTGGCAAGGCGTGGTTCACAGCGAGTTCACACCACAAGGGGAGACCATCAACCAGGAGGCCTACTGCGACACTTTGAGGAGGCTCAAGGAGAAAATCAGGAGGAAGAGACCGCACCTGTGGCGAGGAAGGCAATTCTTATTGCATCATGATAATGCCAGTAGCCACACAGCGATCCTCACCCTGGCTCTGATCGGTGAAAGTGACATTGACATGGTGCCTCACCCCCCCTACTCCCCTGATCTGGCGCCCTGTGACTTCTTCCTGTTTCCGAGACTCAAGGCCGAGCTGCGTGGGCGCCAGTTCAGGAGGATCGTGGATCTCCAACAAGAAGTTCAAGTTCTGCTCAAAAGGCTGCCTGCAGAGGATTTCCAAAATTGCATGAATTCATTGCCGATACGGTGGATGAAATGTGTCAAAGTGGACAGCAATTATTTCAAAGGTTCACATCTGGCTGTCGATCCAGAGGGTGATTTTGGACTGTTCTTTGGAGAAATGTCGGAGGAGGAGTCGGACAGTGATGCCCAGGACAACTGAGAGACAGTGACATTGCATGGCTCCGTCATTCATTTGACTTTTGGAATTTTGGAATGAATTTTTCAGAGTGTTTTGGCTCTTGTTTTATTCAATTTTGATGTTGTTTGCATGCCAAAGTTCCTGCAGAAGAAGTAATAAAGGTCGTTTGGTCGCCATCGCAAATCGTCTTCCGACAGCGCTCAAAAAACTAAGAAATAGAGAATCTCCCTCGTACTCTCCTCTCCTGGATGAGGGCGAGACTGACAGTCCAGCAGAATCTTTGTGGACAGAACGATTTTCGAGACTGAAGTTCATCCTTTCCGTTCAATGTCCTCACACAAAAGACCAGCAGCTGCAACATTTGAGGGACCTGACTCATCCAACAACAGACGGAAACTACTCGGACATCATCACAATTGTCCTTGGAGTGACCAGAATCGCGCTTGAACAGAAGAAAGATCAGAAAGCGCGCGGAGATCAAAAGATGCGCGCCACCACTTGACAATCTGTGTCATTCTACGACACACAAACTGCTCCCTTCTTGTCGCCAGATACTTGTCAGGTCATGAACGTCGCTGCTGTATTCTTAAATCAGGTGGGGGGGGGGGGGGGTCAGGACGGACATCATCAAATCCAACTCTCGTGATAAAAGAGATGACAAATGAACGTTTGAAACATTTCGCCTTTCGCTGCCTGTGTGTCGCGTTCAAAATCGCTCTCTTTCAAGCTGCGACAAATTTGACTTGTCTTGGACAAGCGACCCCAAAAAAACAAACAAGTTCCCTTGTTGCTAGAGTGCGTCGTTCGTACGTCAGATTCGTGGCTGAAGGATCTGTGAAAGCCAGCGTCATGAGTCCGCTTCAAAGCCAAAGCTGTGTTTAAATTTTGAGTACAGGTCGTGTTTCTGCGGTTTGATGAACAAATTTGTGTGTGTGGCTGCAAGAGCAATTTGTCTTTGTCAAACTTGAACATCAAGTGATGAAATCACAAGGACCTTGTCTGCCAAGTTCTGCTTGCTCTGCTTCCTCAAAACTGACTGTTGTCGAAACCGACCAACAAAATCAAGCTGAGACTTGGCAACCTGATGGTGGTGGTTGCAAATCTGTCGGACACAAGCCTGTTCCGAGTACCCACGCACGCACGCGGGTACACACACACGCACACACACACACATACACACACACACAAACACAAACACACACACACACACACACACACACAGAGCCTCATTTTTGTTTGGGGGTGGGATTGGTGAAAAAATTGGAACACTGAACAGAATCATGCAACCATGCATCGGGTCTGACACGAACACTTTCCTGCAGTTTCAAGTGAGAATTTTCGACATCTGTGTCACAAAGGAATTTCAGTGAGAGGCAATTTCTTCTTCAACAAATCACGCACGAACATGGGAGCCACTTGTCACGTGCACGACGTCCACAACAGAGAAATGTCGTCCCATCAACAACACGTCGAGACTGGTGAAAGATCCGGACGACGAATTTGCCGAGTCGCTTCGTGCGAGACGACGACCATCCAACGCACTTCTTCTGACGAACTTTTACTTGTTGCCAGCTTCAAATCAAGAACTGCATGCATGTCCAACGCAAATCTAAAGGAAAAATAAACAAGTTGCTCACGGCTTGAGCTGCTTTGAATTCAACAGCGTAACAAAAGACGGAACCTTCAGGCGGTAGCCGATAAAAAGCCTGGCCGTTTTCCGGAAAACGTTCTCACCTAGGAGTAGTCAGCATCAAAAAGTTCTTTATTTGTTAACTTTTTGGGGTTTTTTTTTTTGAAAAATACCCAAATACCCTGTTGAGGAATCATTTTCAGCTTTTGAAGTGGACACCCCACCTTCCCCTCCACAAAGTTTTGCACCACGGAAGAAGTTTGTTTTCGTAACTTTCTCAGTCCCCAAGTATTCAAGTATTTTCAACCCGCCAAGAGAAAGTACACACACACACACACACACACACACACACACACACACACACACACACGCAAACGTGTGATCAAATCAGACACGCACTGTCGCAAGGTACTCGTGAGTACCAAATCAAAAACAACCCAAGTCAAATCTGGCAAATAACAGAAACTCGGATTTCTTGGTTTCCGTTCATGATTCCCGTTTCCAAAAGCTTTTGTCACTGTGCTGCCCAGCTTCCTGCAGCACTGAAACAACGCACAGCACAGGAAGCTTTTCACACAGAAATCTGCAGACTGGCATGATAACTCCACCATTGCAGAATTCACAAAACCAAGGACACAAGTTTGACGCACATCTGTCGTCCTCGAACACGCTCCAACACAATCAAAAGAGAAAACTTGGACCCGGTGCACCGCAGCGCTCAGGTGCACGACTCGCTTCAGCTCGTGCACTACTTGTTGCTGCCACGGCTCCGCACTCCGCTCACGCAGCTGCCGCCTTCACATCGGCCGGTCAGCCAACTCCCCAGCTCCTTCAGAAGCTGCATGCTTGTCGCACCTTTTGCAGATCTCAAAACGACAAAACAAACATCTCAGGCCTTATCTGCTCGCTTCGTGAATAACGACGACAAAGGTATTTATCATGCGCTCGACACACAGGAGACTCGCCTCTGAAGGAGAAGCACTTCGCCGCCTCCAGGACACACAGCACGCGCAGGTGAGTCCGTTACGGGCGTGTCTACACCACACAGAGCAAAGACCGCAGTGTTAAAATTCTTCACTTTTTGTGCACAATCTGCTGATGCAGGTTGCGAAGTGACTGTTTGCAATTCAGCAGTCACAAAACGAGCCGTGGATACCCCCGGTACGTCAAACTGCAGAAATGGGTTCTCACCCACACAAATGGCGAAATCACACAACTTGTGAGACCTTTGATCGAGAGATGGGTTGTGTGATTTCACAAGGAACCCTCTCATCGAAAACCAACGCACTCAGCATCAAAATGTCACTGGTGCGCGCAGAGAGGAAATCATCGCCCTTTTTGAATCTGCAAAGAGGCCAAACAATCATTGCGACACAGCTGAATCACACTGTGAACCGCAAATTAACTCTCTTCAAGGTGCATGGCGTCCTCTGGATCGGCTGTCCTCACCTCATTCAATCCCCAACATTGCCTTCAGTTTGTCCTGTTGTGTTTGCACGGAACACAGGGTATGACAGGGTCAGCGCAAGAAAATGTGCAAGCACGACCGAATCGATGCAACATCTGATGACGACTTCTGTTTATTTTAAGACCAGATTCTTGCCCGACGATGAACAGAGCGACCAGTTCTGAGGGACCGGAAGCACTGACCACGTGGACACCAGGGGGCGCCACCAACATCACGCCGCACGCCGGCAGCGACAATGGAACTGGCGTGGACGACACGTACTCCAACCGAGACACGACCAAAATCGTGACTGAGACGGTTACCATGGGAGCCATGTGGTCCTTCTCGCTCGTCGCTAACATCCTCGTCTGCGTGGTGATTCGCCAAAGCAAACGTCTCCAGTCCACCACCAACTACTTCGTGGTGTCGATGGCGGCCGGGGACCTGTGCTTCACGCTCTTCTGCGTCCCGTTCATCGTGGGTCGGATCGTCGCCGGGACGTGGCTCGCCGGAGACGCCATGTGCAGGATCGTGCGCTACGTGCAGTTCGTCGTGCCGTGCTCAACCATCGCAGTGCTGGTCGCCATCTGTGTGGACAGGTTCTACACCATCATCTACCCGCTCAGTTTCAAAGTGACCATGAGTGTCGCCAAACGCATGATCGCAGGAGGCTGGGTGCTGGCGCTGGTCGTCTGCAGCCCTTGTTTCTACTTCTACACAACAATCAGCGTCGGAAAGGAAAAGGAGTTGTGCAAAACCTTCCTCGGAGACACGTGGGAAAGTCTCTTCTATATCGTCTTTGTCATCACGGTCGTTTACATCCTGCCCATCGTGGGGATGACCTTTGTGTACGCACGAATAGCGAGGTACATCTGGCGCACCGGGGGCACCGGACGCCAAGTTCAGAGAACCACGAACCCGGTGCCCCGCCCCAAAGTGAAGATGATCAAACTGATCATGACGGTGACCGCGTGCGTGTTGCTCTTCATGGCGCCTTATTTCATCGCCCACCTCTGGTACAGCACTCACTCCAAGTCTCAAATAGACCCGACCATCTACATTGCAGTGCTGTGGATCTACTTTGCCACGTGTGTGTTGAAACCCGTCATCTATTTGTGTTTCAACTCCAACTTTCGTCGGGGTTGCAAGGAAGTTCTTTGCATGTCGAGTATGAAGTGCTACAGACACAACGTCTACACAATAACCAACGTCAGCAAGGTGGGAAAGAAGAATCACATTGGGATTCGGGAGGGGAGTCCTTCCCAGCGGCTGAACGGACGGGACTCTCACACCGAGACCTTTAACCGAGCGTCGGCCATGCACAAGCACGAGTGGCCGTTGGCGCCTCGCACGCGTTCAAGCGACATGTAGATTTTACCAGGGTCTCTGCCAACAAACACGTCACCAGCCGTCCGCAAACTTTTTGTTGTACCTGCTGGAAACGTGAGGCTTCGTGAGTATGTGAATCGAACAGCCCGTCTGCTCAAGGTTGGCATGGCAACTCTTATCACGCGTCGCAGGTTGACGTCACAGATCACTGGTGCATTTGGGTACAGTCAACAATGTTTCTCCTCACTTCGTGCACAACAAACACTTCGAATCCGACAGAAATGCGCAGTTGTGACACTAAACGCCTCCTGCATTGGCATTTTGGAAAACTCACGAAAACTGACCTTGTTCGTCGGTCTCCTGCTGCTGCTGCGGCTGCTGCTGCGTCGGCCTCATGGTGAGCAGCTGAATGAGCACAGAGACCACGTGCACGTTGACACTGTTGCCCAGCAACCGGTAGCGCTGGATGTCGCTGTGAGCTTCCGGGAAACCTGCAGTGAGGAGAACGAACGAGGTCACATCGCCTGGAACAGGAACAAAGCCTGACTGCACCACGTACGACGCTCAGACCCACAGGGTCGGGTCACACCAAACTTGCCGAGCTCATGTTTGTTGATCCGTTGACAATAGCTCGTCAATGTCGTTCTCACAGAATAAAATCCTGTATGTCAGTGAGTCAATGGAAGTGCGTTGCGAAACAAGAACACGCAACAGTGTTGACACGCGCTTCGGAGATACTGCCACTGAAAGGGGTCACAGTGAACATGATGCGATGGAGGTTTTATTTTCGTTGTGTTGAGTCAATCTCAGCTGTTTGCACAAACAGAGATGAGTGTGGGTGTGAGACAGAGGCGGACCCAGGCAGGCAGGGAAGGGCCCAGAGCCCCCTGAAATCCTGGAAAAGTATATTCCCCCACCCCTTCAAGTTGATGCCCCAAGCGCGAACTTCTTTCCAATTTGTCTTCTGATAGTTGAAGTCGTGCATCCCGCAAGAGCATCGTCCCCCTCCCCGAACCAGAGCTGGATTTCAACTGTCTGCCCCTACCAGTGGTGGTTGTCTTCCCTGCCTGCACTTTGAAAACACGCGCCCAGCCTTTTTGCAGTCCGCAAAGTGTGAAACAGGCGACGCTCAGGAAAACAAGGTTTGAAAGGCTTCCCCCTTCCTCTGCATCTCTGCAACTATGACAGGTTCACTAATTGCTATGTCAGGAGATTTGGACAGCAAAGGACACATCAATCATGCAGCACTGTATCACTAATTACCGAGCTTGCCACGACATGAAGGTCACAGAATCGAGGCCAGAACCAACAGAAACACGAGACTCGGTGGTGCTGCCAACTCACCGCGCGGGTCACATCTGGCAGGCGGTGATCAGGAGGCAAGGTCTCTGATGGAGTCACAGAATTTGACACCTTGTCCTTGAGGTACGGTCTAAATGGGGCTCTGCTTTCCAGCAAAGGACACAATTTTTCAATTCTGACTGAACGGCAGAAATCCGTGTTTTGGAAGAGAATTTCACACAAATTTGACATGGACAGCAGGGAGTCAGTATGCACGTGGACATTAGTCTTTCAAACGCTCTTCACGGGTATCTGATGTGTTGCACGACACACGACTCACTGAAGGATGGCAGGAGAATCTGTTCACACACAACTCACTGAAGGACAGCGGGAGAATCTGTTCACACGTGACTCACTGAAGGACGGCGGGAAGCACATGACGGAGGCGATTTCCCGCGGCGTGAAGAAGCGGAGACGCAGGGAGCGCACCGCCTCGTGCACGTCCTCTCCGTACGTGCCGCGTCGCTTCAGCGCGCTCTGAAACCACAGCACCAAGAGTTCATGATGTCAGAATGTGGAGACCCTGAAGCGCCTGATGATTTTGTGAGGGGCGCGCTAGGGTGCTGGGGCTGCACGCACAGGAACAAGGTGTGAATCCTCACGATCAAATCTCTTTCGCGAATATCAGTGAGTGAGTGAGTGAGTGAGTGAGTGAGTGAGTGAGTGAGTGAATGAATGAGTGAGAGTGAATGAGTGAATGAGTGACTGAGTGAGCAAGTGAGTGAGTGAGTGAGCAAGTGAGTGAGTGAGTGAGTGAGTGAGTGAGTGAGTGAGTGAGTGAGTGAGTCAGTGAGTGAGTGAGTGAGTGAGTGAGTGAGTGAGTG
>JAAUXT010063578.1_pt1 | contig 19771 bp, 14 predicted proteins | sample 7278171 | NCBI WGS metagenome assembly JAAUXT01 (sample SAMN14350112, study PRJNA611818) | marine sediment metagenome | isolation source: surface marine sediment (1.8m) | place: French Polynesia: Moorea | collected 2018-08 | reverse complement strand
TTCTTATCAAGATAGAGCCTGGATGTTTGATTCATGAAAAGTCTTTGAAAGCACTTTCAAGATTTTGTAATTTGGTTGCTACAAGTACAAAAAGGTCAAAAAAGTAAGAAAAGACTGTTTCAATTTACTGCCAAAACAAAATGAAGGGGGACATCGCACCCGCAGTTGCCTTTAGCACTGCTTCTCTTGTTTGAATTGCGACGACTTTTTGCAGCACTAAGCTGTTCATCTCCACATCTGCGTCGCTACACATCAAGATCGGACTTGACTGCTTTCAGACTTGTAATTGCGTCAGCTGTTCACAGATCTAGAATCTCCTATTCGATCGCACGCATAAATAATCCAACAAACACCTGTCAGCAACAGACCAGCGACTTCCTCCACAAACAAACAGTGTTGTGAGTCAAGCACGAAAAGTGAAAAATCGTGGAATCTCACTGTAATTTTCGGTGATCTCGGCCGAAACGTGAGATGAATAGTCCATGAACGTTGCGTTCCACCTGAACAAACAGAAAACAATGGTGAACCTCCACAACGGTGGTGTGTCGCAAGACAAATGTGATTGCATCTGCACTGCTTTCCAGCTTCGCAAAACTCCTGAACGGCGTCGTACCTTTTCTCGTTGGTCTTGCTGTCGAACATCACAATTGTGTATTCTGGAAAACAAAGAGACCAGAGATCAACGAGCGTGTGGCTACTTGCGGTTGCCGTGAACAAACCAGGAACATTTGTCAGAGTACGTGCACCTCGCCTCAGAGGGATGTCATTCGTGTCGACAGTCAGCACTTTTCATCAGAGTTGGACTCAGTCTTTCTCGGTTTCTACACAAAGAAATCACCTGTCCTTCCGATGTAAAGAGTGTTGTCACTGGACGAAGGACAAACTTTTTGTGACCCGTCCATTGACAAGGTGTTCAGCTTCAGACCAGTCACAGGGTCCACCGCGTACCAGACGTCTTTCTTCGAACCTGCGAAGGAACACAAGTCCCGTGTTTGCGAAGGATGAATGTGCACACCAACACAGACAGCTCAAACTGCGGGTCTTTTCTTCAGGTCCAATCTTCCGCAACAAAATGCTCAGAAGTTTTGACCACTTCTTCATTCCTCGCTCAACAGCGAATTTTGGGGGAAGCCCCGAGTCCCACCTATCTGACCCTCAGAAATGGTTTCGTTCCTTCCTTGCAAGGTACAATCAGCAACAAATCTTTTCGTTTTCCATGTTTATTTTTTTGTTTTTTGCGAAGTTGAGATTGCCCGTCCTCTTTGGGGGCCCATTCCCCAGTGACCGGCCGCTGTGTCGACCTCCACTCACCGCTGTAGAGGATTCCGTCGCTGCTCTTGCAAGGTGACGCCGCAACCAACTCAGGGATAGTAAACGGCAGCTTTTTCAGTCCTTCCAAGCTCTTTCCAAAGGCGTACAAACTCCCGTCCTTCGGATCCGGCAGAAATGCTGGTCTGAAATGAGAAGCACGCAGTTGAAAAGAACAAGAATACATGCTGGTTCAGACACACGCCGTGCCGAATGGTCCTGGCTCGGCCAAAGATCTTGCGGTGGATGCGCAACTCGTGGAGGGGCAGACCAATTACCACAAAAAAGATCACACGCTCGCTTGCAGGGAAAATTTACTGGTTTTCAGAAATTTTCATGAGTTGTTTTTCAAACTAGGGATTGCGACAGGACTGACGAGGCCACCGAAAGAAGACACGACCCGTTCTCCGCGCTGGTCGGTTTTTGTTTCGAATGCGGTGAAAACTTCGCCACCTCCTGAAAAGTTAGTCAACTTCTCCCAACCCCTTTGGTCCTGTCCACACTGAACACCAGTGCGATTTTGATCCAGATTACCACAAGAGTCGGCGTGTGAACAAACCCGAAAAAGAAACCAACTGTGTCAAAACCCAACAAAGTTAGGGGATTTGCCCTGCCATTTGGAAAAGGACGACCATCTAAAAACGACCAAATCCCAATGTAGTGTTTTCACTCCAAATAAAGACTTTTTATTACAGCATTGACAACACTTACCCAGTTTCAAATTCCACGGGAACACGAATAACTGGATCTGAAGAAACAGGAAGCAAATGTGAACATTTTTGTCCACGTGGAGTTTGTGAGAAAATTACGAATCGGATGGATAAGGATTTAAAATACAGCAATAGATCTACCAATCAAATGAAACTGACTTGAACCTGCACCCGCCTGAAACGGACTCAAGAGTCCTGAATCGTTTTGGAGTCTGCGGATTTGTGAAGTGATAGATTCTGAACACATTGGCGCGTGGGCACATAATTTCAGAAAGTGTGCAAGATAAGTTGGGACTTCGAATTGGCAGAGTTTGAATTGGCTGACAGGAAGCTGTTCCGACCTTCTTTGAGAGACCAGCGGATCTGGCCGGTGGCGCTGCTGACAGCGTGCAGCGAGCCGTCCAGCGTCGACACGAACAGAACCGACTCCTCCTGGGGCGTCAGCGACGTCGCCTGCTGCACAGAAAAAGTCAATGTGATAAAATAACCCTCTGTCTCATTGCATGTTGTAGATCTATTTGTACACTCACAAGAGGTGTCGTTCAGATTTGCGTTGCCCTGTGACAGGTGTCAATTTTCAAGCTTCGTTTCCGTTTTCCCGGGCTTGGAATTTTCTCACGCCGCAAAGACGGAACATTTGCCCGTCGTGCAAAAACCACATTGAAAGCCCAAACAAGGCTGTCGTATGTTCTAGGTTGTTACGATCTTGTGGACCAACGGAAACACAATCTTGGGATCTGAGTGCAAAAGAATGTTTTTGACGTGTTGTTGACAAACCTTGGGTCGCTGACTCTTGTTCCCAACGTTTGGATTTATACATGCCGAGAACACGCACCAAACCAGCAATAACTTCCATCCAAACATCCTAACAAGTTGGCATCAAACCCATCCACCTTTAAACAGCAATGTCATTCAATTCCAGCCGCAGATCCTTTTAAGGAAATCAATTTTCAACTGGCAAAACTTTCCGAGAAGTTCCCGAGCTGCCATGACACTTATTGCATCACTCGCGCATTTCTCAACGTGGAACTTGACGATTCGCTCTAATTTTCCGTGACGCATATCAACGTGGAGTCGTCATCGCTGCAGCCAGAGGTTGAGACTTTTCCCGCCAATTTGTTAGCAAAATTCGCACCAATTCATCAGCCCGCAAAAACCGCAATGGTTTTGTTTTCGTTTCTCAATCAGTTTTATTTTGGCATCCTTCACTTGTCTTGAACTTTCATGTGCCTTTTCAGCAGTTGCAGTTGGGTGTGAAATCTTTGTTGGATGAAACCGTACAAATCGTATTCAAGTTTCAACTTTTCGCGCAAAATTGACTTTGTTCGCTCGGTCGGTTTACTTCTCCTTCGAGTTTTGTTCTTCTTCGCCTTCGATTTGTTCACTGCAAAACAAACATTTGTTGTTGCCGTCGGTATTTTTTCAGTGAGAAGATTCCTTGAATTTCAATCCCAGAACTTTCAGTAAATCGAACGTCAAACCTTGTATTTCGTACAAATCCAAAGCTCCAGAGAAAAATCGTGGCAAAACTCCCTCCAAAGTAAAAAGAAATTCTTCCAACTGTTCCAAGACGCCAACAACGGCGTAATATTTCTCGATGTTTTGTTTCGCTTTTTTCAATGTCGAAGAAGAAATATTCCTGAAGACAAGATTGACAAGTTCAACTTCACAAAAGAGCGGGCATTCAAGCTGCAGAAAGAATTTTGTTTGGTCTGTTCGGACAATAAAATTACCGACAAACAGGATCCAAGCCACAAAAGAAGGCAAGGAAAACTTGCAGTTCCTCCCTGCACTCTGGGTGGTTGTTTTGCACGCACTCATCGATTGTCTGAAAAAAACATATACCCGTGCAAGCAATTTTCCAGGTTGGACTTGGAAAATCCATCAGACCTCCAAAACGTGATGTTCCTGCAAAATTTTTCCTACTTCATGCAATAAAATAATTCTAACTCTTTCAAGACTCCCCACGGGTCGGGTCGCTCGCACATGCAAGCGTCAAACACTGAATTCACCCCTCCACCCTACACCCCGGGCAACCTCTCCCCAAATCCCTCCACCCCTGCCCTGGATCCCCTGCCGCCCCCTGACCACGAAGCGTTGTTGCAGCGGGAGCCTGTGCGGCCGATCCCTGCGGAACCGTCGGTAGTTGAACACCGAGATCTGTCTCTGAAGCGGATCCCGAACCAAGTTGATGTACGTCGGGAAGACATCAGATCGGTACCTGAAATTGCAAGAAATCAAACGCCCTTGCCAAAGATGACAGCGCAAAGTTCAACACGACATGGTGCGCGTCTTCGTTGCGTCTCTGTTCAAGTCGCAGACGACAACAAGAACGACACGCAAGACGTATTTATTGTCACCTGATCTGGCATTTTCGACCGCCAATGAGCCAGTTGTACGAGTATTGCTCTCGCGACAGGCGTGCTTATATGGTGTTCGTTTTTCAGTCCTCTTTTCCGGATCCAGCATGGATCTTCCTTGTCCACAGTTCCGGCACGCGTTTACATTTTTGCTGGACTCCTGTGGACAGTGTAGGTCTGGGGTCTGGCCGTATCTGTACAGGTTTGGACCAAACCTATCTTCACTGCCAGACCCCTTCCCCCGGAAGGAGTGCACATACACACAACACACACACACGATCACCACTGATTATTGCACTTTGAGTGCATAGAAGGCACGCCCTCGGCGACCGCGCGCTTGCAAAAACAAAGTCACCATCCGCGTGAGTTCTGAGAGGGCCCAGGTCATTTGGATCCGCCGAAACTATCAGTTTGCAAGTTTGAACCTTGTGAAATCGATGAAGTAAAGATGTCTTGAGAAGATCACTGGAGGTTTGTAAGACAACATTCTGTTGATGAACCTTTGCATCTGGAAGCAAAGCAAGAACAGTTGTTCATAGTTCTACACAAACATGCAGGTCCAGGACCCTGTGTTGAAGGCCGACCCCTTTTTTCTCGTGGTTGGTTCGCACCTTCATGAAGACGCACAGAAGTTGGGGGGGGGGAATTCGGGGGTCCAGGCTCCCACTCCCCAAAACCTCTTCTGAATTCAACTGGAAAAATTCAAGTTTTGTCAATAAAACAAATGTTTTGAAAAACACAATGACGCACGAATTCACCTGTTCTTCCGTTTCATATTTGTAGAAAGACGTGGGTTTAAATTTGAGACTTTCTAGGGCGTATTTGAAGTGGTTTCTCTTCGCCAGTTTGTTGATCAGGCCGATCATTGTTTCACTGCCACATTTTGGAACTCTGGAAGCAAACACAAAAGATAACCCAATGCTCCATGCAGAGTGTGAACTGAACAAATTGTTGCAGCGGAACCGACCAAATGGGGATACAACGCAACCTGGAAGGAAATTTTTGCATAAAATTTTCGTGACACACAAAAGGGGAGCAATTCACGTTTTGTGGCGACCACACAAGGCCTGGATCCACCCCTTTTCTCTTTCCTGCTGCACACTTTTGAGTCACCTGTTGTAAAATATGAACTGGGTGTGGTCCAAATCTTCAGACCTGAACTTCACCCCCGAAAGCGTTTCGTTGATGGTAGATTTGATCGGTGGGGTGGACGTGGATTTTTTCGTGGTTGTGCTTGGGTGGGTGGTTGTGGGCGTGGTTGTTGTCAAGGCAATTGTTTCAGCGCTAGAGGGCCTGACGGTCGTGGTAGACACAGGCTGCTTCAACGTGCTGCAAGGTCTGTTTGTGGTGTTTGTCACTGATCCGTGTCTCTGAATGGAGACCATGTTCGGACTCTTTCTTGTGGTGAAGCTGTAAAGTCCATAAGTCACGAGGCAGATAGCAAACACTGCGGTAGCCTTTGCCTGACTGGGCAGCCTGAAAGAAGAATAAAGGGAAAATCTTTGATGTATTCACCAACAAGTGCAGGAATGTGGGGTGAATGCAAAGGGTCAGCTGAAATTTTTGCCCCAATGCACCCCAAAATTTCTTGGTTTCTTTTTCATGCACTGTTCGAACTGGAAGTCGCCTTCTGTTGTGGGGTCACCCCCTGACTTCGTCCTGGATCATCGCCGAGGATATCGTATGTGATAGGTTTTTCTTTTACACAGCACAACATTACATTTGGAATTGGATACACACACATGGGCATGTTTGCCAATTTATTTGGACAACAAGCGCGTTTGTGAAATTTGAGAATTTGACACACACAAAAATCTGCGACTCCCCGCGTCAAATTTTTGACAATGGACCGTCTGAATTCAAATGGATAAGAAGCAGAACTCACTTTGGTAAATCCTCAAACAACTTGACATTCAGGCTCATCGTGTTGTGTCTCGGAAATTTCCTCACGTTTCCTGGCACTGTGAATAATCGCACTGCCCGGGACAGCTTCGTCACCGCTCGTTCGCGGGAAGCATGGGAAGCAGCAAGCAGCTCACCTGTTGGTCTGTCATGTCTGCGTATCAAAAGGACACGGTCGCTTTTCATAATTTCTTCAGTATTCCTTCAGGACATAAAACGTCTGTCATATGCAAGTCACACCGAAAGGCTTATGTATATCTGAACAAATGCCTTTTGATGTGAGTGATTACGTTCGTGCCCTGAAGGCAAACGAGGATGTGTGCAATGTCACCAAAAGTCTCGCAAGATCGAAAGTTGGAAATTTGTCACATATTTTGTCACAATTTTCTGTTTTATTGTTTGTTTCATTCTGTTCTTGTTTCTTGGCTGTGTTGTTTTGCTGAACAAATAAAACCACCGGGTGGCATTACAGTTTTAACATGCGTCACGAAAATATTTCTTTCCCACGGTAGATGCTTCAGTTGCATGTCTTTTCATGCCAATTTATGGCATCTTACAAAAAATCTCTGTCGTTCAATATCGTGAAGTTGAGATGATAGCTTTGTGAAACTCAGATGCAATTTTAAGGATTACTATCTGGAATGTGATTGGAGCAGAACATTCACTGCGCACCTGCTGTTTATTCCGGAAGTCAGATGTTTTTGACGTTACGAGTGAAAGCACAAATAAATTATTCCTTGTTCTGCTACTTTTTGCAGACCATATGGGATTTTCTGTTGACAGGATAACAGCGTAAACGTTTGCTTCGTGATTTTACCGATGCAACTCAGCATTGTTGAAGGTACGTGGTGAAAAACCAGAAATGATTTTGTCAAGATCGTTCGCAGAAAATTTCGTCATGATCATTGTGATCGACAGGAAAGAACGATTTGGAGGTCGTGATTGAAGTGATTTGGCGTGCTGCAAATTGTTGTGTGATTTTTGTTCTCCTATCTCTGAAGGAGTCTGGTTTACAATTGTAGATCTAAATGCAGGTTTCTGAAACTGAGGCGATGGCAGATCCGTCCGCTGGACTCGTGAAAGTCTGACCCTCACGCACCAGCTTTTGGTGGAACAAACAAGAGTCCAATCCTCGCCGTCATGAGTCGCAACAAAGACAACCCTTCGGGGAAGCCGTCGGTTTCAAGACTGAGTCTGGGCAAGAAGACTCCATCGGGATCGATCGCGATTCGTTTCAACGCCGCTTCGATGAATGACGATGACGACGACTACGATGACGACCTCTCGCTGACGAGCGTCGGCAGCAAATCCAGGGGCGACAGCGTCAAGTTCGAGGTGACGAAGGACAAATCGCAAGTGTATTCTCTGTCCGCCCCGACCTCCGGGCCGAGCTCTCCCGACTCGAGCTCCGCTCCAGGCGACAAAGTTCTGGGGTCCGCCCCAATCGGTAGCAACGACACCACCCCGGTGTCTGGTGAGAAATCCATCTTGTCCGGACTCAAGGAGCGATTTCAAGACAAGCTTCCCGAACCCATCAACGCAATCATCGAAAAAATCGAGGTGCTCAAGGAGTCGAGCCCTGATGACGTCAAGAGGAAGATGCAGAAATCTGAATCGCAAGATTCGGAATCGTCGCTGAAGTTGGCGCAGTCTGATTCGGTCGAGAGAATCGCGATTCGGAAATCGGAATCGATGGATTCGCCCCGGGGCATGCCGTCAGGGGCGTCGCCACTGAGGAGCTCCATGCACGAAATTTCCAGCAAAAACAGGTCGCGGCAAAGCAGCACGGAAAAAGAATTGCCTGCAGCGGCGGACGACCCACTCCTCAAGACGGATAGTTGCATGGAGGTAGTTGAGGATTATTACTACAACGAAGAAGCCTCGGACGAATCTCTGAGCACCAAGTTTTCCACGTCTTCGATGGGAAAATCGTCGAGTTCGGAGCCCCTGGGGACCAAACCGAAATCGTCTCTGAGAAAACTGATCAGTCACAAAGACCGGGGTTCGAGTCCCTCCAGAAGCAGCGTCCGCACGTCCATGACCCTGTCGGGGCTGCTGTCCAGCAAATCAGACGACAGTATTCACTCGCACACCACCACGCCCTCCCACACTGTCACTGCGTCCGAGAAAACCGAAGCAGAACAATTTTACGACATCGAATCGGAGGAAAAGACTGGCCCGGAGAGACCAGACAAACTGGACCTGAACCAGTCAAAATCGGTGCCAGAAGAAACACATTCCATTGACGTCTACAAATTCATTTCTGTGGCTGTGTGTGTCGTAGCTTGTCTCATCGTTCCCATGCCAACGTTTGTGTCAGGACTGGTATTCGGTGCGTGTGTCACGTACACCGCTATGTCCCTGTACCACTGGATGTTCGCCCCGCCGAAGCCAAAAGAAGCGTTTGTCGTTCCCGACGTCACCAGCCTGCCGCCGCTTGTTGTGCCTGAGATGAGGGAATCGAAAAACGTCGACGGGAAATTCCAGGTACCGGCAAATTTTTTTTTTCAACAATTTCGACATTGTGTCAGGCTATTTTGCGCCGCTTTATTGTTCACTGATGTTTGACATCAAAACGTTTTGCCTGCATCGAAATTCGACAATTTGTTCAGACCTGGCATGAATGCCTGTGATCGGGTGACAAATGTGGGAGAAGTTCTGTGAACAAATTACCTTGTGGATGCTGTTGTGCAAAACACACAGGCTGTTTTTGTATTGACGAGCGGAAAGTGATATTCTTGTGCTGGAATGAAATTATTGGCTGCCAGCACTTTTTTGCAACAGAAAGACACTCCATTCGCAGCAGAATTCTGCGTTTCAACATGTTGATATCTCTTCAAACATGAGTCACCACCGCATTTCTCGCTTCTGGTTCTTCAGGCCTGGATGAACGAGCTGCAGAGTTACAACCCCGACGACTACCACATCAACCTGACGGCGTCCGTCTTCGTGACGCTGGAGGGCACCACGCTGCGTCTGCAGCGTCCCAAGGTCAACGTCTCGAAGCGCGCCATGTGGGACGAGGCGATGCACAACCCGACCTTTGTGCACCAGCGCCACTTCGAACTCAAAGGTTCCCGAATCTTTCTAGAACCAGCCGGTCTGGTTCGCAAGAGGCTGTGGAGCAAAAAGTACCCGATCTGCATCGCTCTGCCCAACGGGAAGGGAAAAAGCTCGACTGACCTGAAGAAGGAGACGGACTTGGATTCTGGAGGGGCGGCGCCTGCGCCGAAGGATTCCGTCACCTCGTCCTCAGACAGAGAGAAGAAGCTGATAGCGCAGGCTTCGCTGGACGAAGATAAGATACGATCGAGCGAGAGACGTGAGCGGCGGCTTCCGGAACAGAGGTCCTTTGACGAGACGAGATTACAACAACTGAGCAGTGAGCATGTTGAAATCGAACACCCCTTGAAAGACTCCAATTCTTCTGCCAAGAAGCTTGAAGTTGAGTCTGAGGACGACAAGAGTGAGAAGGAGAGTTTGATGGGCGGGTACGAGTTCGTGACTCGGGAAGAGTGCGATACCAAGATCCTCTATCTGTTCGGGAGGACGGGTCGCGAGAAGGAGGAATGGTTCCGTCGCTTCACCGCCGCGTCGCAAGGGACGCCGTGGCCCACGCGCTTGTCCGATCTCGTCCCGCGAATCAACGCCGCTTCCGCTGCCGCCGTGGAGGTGGCGCCCCCTCGGGCGGCGTCTCCGTCCCGCCCCACGTCCCCGACCGAACCACCGCCGCCGTCGCTGCTGCTGCAAAAGCGACACAGCTCCTCCTCCATCGACACCCTTCCCTCCAACAAGCAACACCAACGCCAGGGGTCGGCCGACTCCGCTACCTTCAGCCCGCCCGAACCCAGCAGTCCGGTCACCGACACCCCGCCCACCTCAACCGTGCCGCCCACCGCCGCCATCAAACCCTGTCCGAACCACAACATCCACGAGGCGGCACTGTGTGAGTATCTGCGATCTATGGCCGTGGTGCTGCCGGCCGGGAAGCGTGGTCCGCGGAAATCGAGTCGGGCGACCAGTCCGGTGAACGGCGCGCCGAGAGAGCGGGCGGAGACGCCCCCTGGTGGTTACGGCGGCGGTGGCGGCGCGAGGGAGCGGTGCGAGCCGCACTGTGTGTGGGTGAACACGCTCATCACGCGCTGCTTCTGGGACTTCCTCCGCGAGGGCTACTGGAACGAGCACATGAAGCAGAAGATTCAGCGGAAGCTCAGCAAAATACACGTGAGTAATCTGCCCAACGATGAGTATATGCTGTGAGTGTCAAGTATGTATGATGTGCACGAGTACACAAAAACAACGAGCAAACGTGCCGAGACATGAGAAAGGGAAGTACACATGACGCGTGAATACCCACGTCACGTGTGGGCACCCACAAGAATACTCACGTGAGTTGTTGAACACTCGCAAAACGTGCCCCCAATGACACGAAACGCACTAGAGCATCCGTTCTGCACGTGCTCCTTCACTTCGGACAGTGGGAAACAAACTCTCATTCAAACACTTCATAGCCTCCCGAATTGCCATTTCTCCCCAAGACACCTGCTATTGTTCCTCCTGCCGTTTGCACTCTACTCAGAACGGACGTGCCATGTCTGGAGGATATTTTTGTCACAAGTGATGCAAAATGAATGAAGCGTCATTGCGTTGTCCCACCTGCTCATTACCGGTTCTCCGGACGGTTTCATATGACCGGCGAGTGCACGTAGACCAGGGAAACGTCCGGTGAGTTCAGGGTCCTGGTGCAAGGGCTGGAGGGGGGGACAGCATCAGCCTCAAGTCGAACCTCAACAAGGAAGAGAGTTGACTTTGAAAACTGCTGTTTAACATTCGAAATTAAATCATCGTGTTGTTTGCATGATGGTGCAAACAGAAGCGGAGGAGGCTGATTCTGGTTGGAGGTCTGGATCCACCGTCATGTCGAACACCCCTTTTGATTCGTGGGTTGGGTGACGGAGACAAAGATGATTCTGAGAACAAAACGCCCACAGAAACGATCCTGGTCGTCTTTGAGACCCTTCACTCTCTTCCCGTGACAGAAAAAATCTCGTAAAGAAATAACATGAAGATTGCGGGCAGAAAATCGATGGGAACAGGGAAAAATTATGGTGTTTGAGTGTCGCTGAAGTCCGTGTGTGGTGCAGGTAGATTCTTTTATCGCGCGGACCCACTGCCCTTCCCATTGTCCTTCACGCTGGAAGCGTCGTGCCTTGTGGTCCATGGCCTGCGATTTCCTGAAATAGGGAAAACACTCCTTACAGGACCACCACACCCTCCCAGAGAGAAATATTGCTCAGAAAGTTGTGTGACATTTGCGCCACAGCGCGTGTGGGCGTGCACAACAAGACAGCTTTTGACGCATGGTCCATCCAGGAACAGGACTGAGCAGGCGTCTTGTGTGAACCTGTGTGTGCGCTGCGCCTGAGGAAGGAAATTGCACGGAGCGTCTCTCGGCGTCGCGTGTTGCGGAAGCGAAGCGGTCGTGGAGCGGGCGAGCGGCAGCTGCTTCTGAAGTGGACATTGTCGAGTGTCCAGCATGTTGAGCAGTTCATGCGCTGCCGAGCGGTGACCCTCCGTCACTGCGACTTTCATTGGAGTGTCGTGCGGGTCCATGGGCGCTGCTGCGTCTGGTGCCTGATGCATCCAGCGTGAAACAGGCCTCCGGTGCAGAAGTGGCCTGTCGACCACCGCGACATGCAAGCGAACGGACACGCAATGCAGTTGCAGGGTCAAGAGAACTTCTCTGTTTCATGACTCGATCAAATTTCAAATTGCACCTTGCCGCAAACTTTCGGATCAGGTTTCGGTGAGGTCCCACCAAGCTAAAACTATTTAGACAAACTATTTAGACACTCCAATTCAAAATTCGGTCCTTGGGGCGGATTCGTGTCCGAACACAGATTCAAATTTGCCGGGGGAGGGGACGGGCGTGCACCAGTCTGCAGCACGCTGCAATGTTCAGGCGCTTGTTTGTTGTGTGACCGAGCTTGAAAGGAGATTGACTTTTCTGCATTGTTCTCAGGAAGGTATTATCTTCATGATGAAGCTCAGACGTGGGTGGTAAATGTTGTAGTTGAGTTGTTGCCAAATCTCCTGCACACGATAGACTCATCAAGGGCTGTTTCACACACGGAGCCTGCGCCGTTACTTATGTCTCCGTACAATGCCTTGGAGAGGGCGACCACGACGGGCGGGCGCAATGCGCAACGTATCCAGCGAGAACAAGCAACGTGCATGGCGCTTCTTGAAGAAGACAGGAACGCAACGTCGCATGCCCCACCCAGAGACAGGCATTATTGGCTGCCAAAAGCGAGTGTGAAGACACCGAGAGAGCGAGTCGCAGCCGTCCAGGCGCCGGGCGCCTGTTACGGTGAGAAGCCACGGCGGAGTCACATGGGTCTCGTGTAGCGAGCAACAGAGTCTGCAGCAGTCAAGGCCTCGTGCCAACCAGATGTGCCGTGCGCTGCGTCGCCAAAAACTCGTGAGGCAATGGGCGGGTTGTGCGTCGCACACGACAGCGCAGACACCAAGAGATTTGTGCAGGAACGCAAAGCTTGATGCACCCAGGGTGCAGTCTGAACAGCCAACGAGCTTGGCTCGATTGGCTCTTCGGCAGCACTGAATTGTGGTGACTGCAACGTGGATGGGTCGTTCGTTTTGTGTTTGCGAACTCGAAAACACACGTCGCGCACGCACCCAGCGACCCTGCGACGCCGTGTGAACGCGGCGCAAGATGGCGGGAATGAATGCGTCCCTGGGCCCGGATTGACGTCACGGCTCCGCGGGAGGGAGCGGCCCTGTAATTGCATCGTCCCTGCGGCCCGCGTCACGCTGGACGCGTCATGCGCTGCGTCCCGACACAAACCAACGATGCGTTACAACTGGTGTCACAGCACCCATTGACAAGAACAAGCGACGCGTGCAGTGTGAAACAGTCCTCGCAAATGGGAAAAGTCAACTGGCGGTAGATTCTAATTCGCTTTCGTCCCGTCTTTGATGACTTTGGAAGCACGCGAAGTGAACATAAATCTGGAGGGGGCGCTCCAGGCGAAACGAAAAGAGTGGTACGTACGTACGCACCGACTGCCCAAGTATCTATGCGCGTGTGTTTACTTCTTTCATGGTCGCTCTTTATCGGTTGCCCCCTCCCCCTGCCGCCGCCCTCAATATTCCAAGATAAGAAGCTCAAAGTGTCATTTGCAAACCTTTTGACAAATACTCGTAACACCGTGCTTGTGCTTGTGTCTTTGATCGGGTGAAGTCCACGTGCGCGGGGGGGGGGGGACGATTTTGTCAAACTGACAAAATCAAAAATGTTCGTTGACAAAGACGCCATGCCCAGGTACTTTCGAGCAAAAACACAACGTGCTGTCAACACCTTCACCATCTCGCTGAATTCCCGCTTCCCCAAAGTGAACCGAACATGACGTCAGGTGGTTGACATTTGGACAGCAGCTGGTTGTCAGCTGCACGAGAAGCCAAGTACCGTGAAGCCTCAGAGATGTTGTCTTTGCTTCCGCAGAGTTTTGTCAGCAAACTTCATCAACAGGTGTTTGAGTGTTTGGCCTCAGCCTTGTGGACGACGTTTTGATGCATTGCTTACAAATTTGGAATTGTGTTGAACTGACGTGTGAGATCTATTGCGGCCATCATCTCTCCACTGGATCTCTGCGAATACTCACCCACAGCCCGAGCCGTTCTGGAGCCTGAATTGAGTTTGGTTCCCGCGAAAGACCCTGAGCCTCAGATGTCAAGGAAGAAAGAAAAATAGCGTTCACCTTGGACAAACAGGTTCAGAGGCACCAATGGCAGGCAGACATTGCAAGCTTGTATCATCTTTCCATTCACATCAGATTTGGAGGAGCAATGTCCCAACAGCAGTCACCCAATGAAATGATCAACACAGTGCACGCGACACATCAGAACGAATGACTGAAACCTCTTACTGGTCCATGAAACTGAATCTTGCCGGGTCTTGTCCACGCACGCGAAATCTGTCTCAGACCTGTACTGGGACCCGATCTACGCAATGTGCACGCTGTTTCAGAATTGAACAAAGAATTGGACTCAGTCGCATATTGTGCATGCCGATGCCAGACGAGAGGTGAGAGACTCGACCCACGACGAATCCGGTGCAATGACCCACCTCCATCTTCGGCAGGTTCCGTTCTTCATCGACGAGTTGACGGTGACGGACATCTCGCTCGGGTCCGAGATGCCCTTCGTTCTGCGCATGTCGACTCCGCACCTCGACGACAGGGGGCTCTGGCTCGACATGGACGTGGCGTACAGCGGCGGCTTCCAGATGTCGCTCGAGACGAAGGTGAACCTGATGAAGCTCAAGAAGGAGCAGCCGCAGATGCAGATTCAGCGCCAGAGCAGGACGCCCAGGAGGTACGTTCAGATGCGCTGCCTCTTTCTGTAGAAAACGCAGCTGCACCCGTGGAGGAGGCTTGTGCTGAACGGGACTTCCAGTGCGAAGTCTCTCTGCCGCAAGTACCACAGGATGGCGCCACCACAGTGCGTCCTGCGGATGGAGGGTCGCCTGCCAGAAAGTGAACCCAGACGCTTGTTTCCGGTGTCGGACGTGCAGTAAATTTTCCCTGACTTCAATCTTGGTTTGGTGAATCATTCACTAAGTGTGGAAATGCAGCCCTCAAAAAAGATTTCCCCATCGTCGCATTCAGTCAGAAGAACAAAGGGTTGGAATTTGCGATGCGCCGCGAACGCGACTGTGAAGGTTTTAAACGGCTGTGCTTCTCGCAGGTCGGCGGTGCTGAACGAAGACGAGGAGGACAGCGCCGAGTCGAGCACCGACGACGAGGCCGAGGTCACCACGTACGTCGCCAGCGATGTCGAGTGAGTAGCGCGTCACTTCCGGTTCTTATTTCCGGTTCCGACACGAAATTTTCCTGGGAAACCGAAACCCGCGTGAGAAGGACAGGAACACAGCGGACTTGCCACTTACTAAGATGCGCCGCGCCTTTTCTCGCATGGATGTTGAGTCACGACACGGCTGCACAATTATTTTGACTGATCGATTGATTAATTGAACGGTCTCAACCCGCAGGGCGTCAGGCGGCAGCACAGGCAAGAAGCTGCTGCGTCTCGTCGACAAGTTGACGCAGAGCAAGTACTTCCAGCAGGCGACGGAGAATAAGTACGTGAAGCGCGCCATGAAGGGCGTGTCCAACACGCCGCTCATGCTCAACGTGGAGCTGCGCCATCTGCTGGGGACGCTCACCGTCAACATCCCGCCCCCGCCCACCGACAGGATATGGTGAGTTGTCACCGCCAACACCCCATCCACAGCCGAAGTCTCACCTCACCGCCCCCGACCAGAGTCAGCATCCAGCGTCGTCTCCTGGGAACGCTCGCCGTCAACATCCCATCCACAGCCGAAGTCTCACCTCACCGCCCCCGACCAGAGTCAGCCTCAGCGTCGTCTCCTGGGAACGCTCGCCGTCAACATCCCGCCCGTGTCTCCGCCCCCGCCCGCAACTAGCGAGGAACAGTCTCGCCTGCGCAAGACTCCGCTCACACTATGACCCCACCATCACCATACGTTTGCCCGGAACACTTACTTGCCCTGACCCCAATCACACACACGCTGCCTCCATTCACTCTCTAGTTTATGCCCACCGTAAACCCACACCCACTTATCTTCCGTCCACGCCGTGCCGTTCCTATCAGCAAACGTCCAGCGAAAGTCACAGATCGACTCCAATTTTCGCCCCTTTCGCAGGTACGGTTTCCGTGGCAACCCGAAGCTATGGCTGTCAGCGAAGCCGAAGGTCGGGGAGCGCGCCGTCACCGTGACGCACGTGACCGAGTGGATCGAGAAGAAACTGGCCCTTGAATTCCAGGTGCGTGACGCACGTCAACAGCAACAATCAGCCTGTTTCACTCATGCAAATCCGTTTCGCGGACTCTGTCGGCGCTGTTCTATTGAAGAGTACACGGAGACAGCGCACGATCGAACCGTTGTGAATAATGTCTGATGACAGTGGTTTTGGCTACTGAGCAAACTGACAACAAGCGAGACGAAGACTGTCACATCTCATTGGAACAGATCCAAGTCGTTGTCTTTCTCACGGTGTGCACGTTCGTTTTCAGCGAGTCTTCGTCATGCCGAACATGGACGACCTGCTGATCCCGCTCATGTGCGACCACATTCCGGACAACGCTCCCGCCTTCGAGTCTGCGGTCTGATGTCGGCTGCCGTCACCGCTGCCGCTGCTGCTGCGCTTGTTGTATCATCGCCACCGCTGATATCTCCCACGTGTTGTTGCTGTTACTGCTGCTGCTGTTGCTCCGTCGGCAGTTGCTGCTTCTGCATCTCCCCTGCTGTTGCTGTTGCCGTTGATGCGTACCTTCTCTAATGTTGCTGCCGCAGTTGCATCACCGCAACCCTTGCTGCTGCTGCTGCTGCTGCTGCCTCATCTCACCCGTTGTTGCGTTGCCCTGGAGACGGAACGTGGCTGCGCCGCGCGCCTTCTTGTTGCTGAAATGACAACTGCGTCACAGGTGCTGTTTTTCATCACAGCGATTCAACGTCACAGCGAACGAACTTCGCTTCTGAGTTTCTCACGTGTTCAGTGCGACCACTCGCTTCCTCAAACACTCAAAAGCAGCCTGGGGTCTCCGTAGAAATATTGGAGTTACAAAATGTCGGATTTTGTTTGATAAAGCCGCGTGGTTTTGTTGTAATCTGCGTATCCGCCGTGTGGATCTCCTTTCCAGAAAAAAGTAACACGTGCGGACAGCGGCGGGAAGCGTGTCTACATGGGGTGGTGTTCTTGTTTGAGTTTGTAGCGCAAATGCCGGTGCGAAATGATCTCAAAGTGTCGGGTGAAGTGATTTGTCGAAAGGATTTGAGTTCTGTTGGGTTCACGTGTTTTGGGCAGCGGCTATCGACGAGACATTGTCCATCTCGAAACTGCACACACACACACACACACACACACACGCGCGCGCGCGCGCGCCCGCGCGCGCGCGCAATGGTGCGTTCAAAGTTTTGGTGGTGATCGTTATGTGATCGCTGTTTGTAAGAGTATTACTGCTGAGAGGTTGAAGAGGCCTGGTTCACACAGATGTGTCATTGTGAACTCAGCCTGACACTGTGTCTTAGTGAACGTCAGTCTGGATTCTTGCGCACTGTGGAGACGTTGGGTTGCCTTGTATTGTGTGACCAGAAACACTGAAGGTGCAACGAACAATCAGATCTGGATCTGTCCTGTTTTTTGTGATCGCGGCCGCCGAACCCAGTGATCTGTACGTGTGTAAACGTGTAATCAAGAACTTTGCTGCTTTCTCTCTCCACATCGCTTCTCTGTGTGCCGAAGTTTGTGGTGGCCTTCACCTGTCTCTCTCGAAATTTCGCGTGTTTTCCCCAAGCGTTGCGTGATTCGGTGGTTCGTCGGCGGCCCGCGGGTATGCTGCTTCGGGCGTTACTGGTTGACGGGGAAACAATGTCTTTTGGGAGTTTGCTTGGTTTTTTTTTTGCGGAAAATTGATTTTAAGGATGTCCTCTTGCAAAGTTCGGGAATCGTTTCCCTGCAGCAGATCTGTTTGTCTTGAGTGACGTATATTGACGCGCGAAACATTTCAAAAAGTGACGCCGTGTGTTGTTACTTCGTTCTGTCAACTTTTGTCTCTCCAGCACGAGGAAGGTGTCCAAGTTTGAAAATGGAGTTCGTTGTACGGAGTCGTGCAGTTGCCACGAACGGCTTCATGCACAGTTTATCCAAGTGCATGAAAAATACTTTTCTCGAAAAGGTTCTCTCAGTTATGGCTTCGCTTCACTGGAGTTTTGACGTGTTCTTCACCCAGTCTCACTCATCTGATTCTAGTCTGTAACGTGTGACTGCACAAGTCGTTGCCTGTACATGTGTGTACATTTCAGAAGCAAAACCGCCAAAATGTCCATTTATTTCTGTGATAAAATGTTTTTTGAAGTGGCAGTGCGTAGGTGTGTAAATTGTGCCATGTAGCGACATTCCAGACCGTAGAATCATGTGAAAAACATCCGCATACGTCGTGTTGCGCATTTCGGTGGCGCTCACACTGGACGCGTCACGAGGTGTCCGTGTACAAATCAACGGGCGTTGCGCCGTAGTTGTGCGATGTCCCTTTAGGGAAGAGCACTTAGCGGTGTGCCAAAAAATTTTTTTGTACATATGCTGAAGGTACAGACTTGATCTAGGGCTCGTTGGAAAGGTCTTTGAATCCACATTTCTAATTTTGAAAAATGGAATCTCCATGGCAACCTCCCTAGCAACCAGATGCAAAACTCCCTAGCAACCATATGCAAATGACTACATCTCAGGTTCTTTTTGTGATAGAGACATGATCTATGGCTCATATGGAAGGTATTTGAAAGTAGTTTGCAGTCAAGTTTCAAAAGAATGTCTATGACAACCTCCCTAGCAACCAGATGCAAAACTCCTTAGCAACAAGATACAAATGGCTAAATCCTGAAGGTCAAAGGGGGACATCGCACCCGCAGTTGCCTTAGCACTGCTTCTCTTGTTTGCGACGCAGCACCGGTTGACTTGAGCACAACGTAGCCAGTGTGAAGCGACCCGAGAGCGCGTCGCGTCGCGTCGCAGCTGGCAACAGCCGTCGACAAACAACACGCGTTGATGAAAGTCTCATTTGCATTTTGTGAAACGTGTTTTTCTCAGAAAATAAAATGAATGACGAATCGAAAATGAACTTGTTGTGGTGAAACGCGAAAGTTGTGCAACCAAGTACCGGTGTAACGAAATGACCAGACACCCCTGACCAGGAGGCACGGGTGCTTTGATGGAATCAAGTACCGGTGTAATGAAACGGCCAGACACTCCAAACCAGGAGACATGGGTGGCCTCATCATTTCAATTCTTATTGCCATCAGAAAGCTGTCTCTAGCCATTTCAGATGGAACTTGAAATGGCCAGACATACCAAGCTTTCTTGAAAGTGGCTTGTGTCAACTGGTAGAGCAATGATCCAGTGGCCGGCCCCCAACTCGTCTCTCCGGTCTCTACCGCACACTGTTTTTCATTTTGCTCAGCAACCACATGAGATAGAAAGATGATCTTTACACCAAAAGAAAGGTCTTGAAACAAGCTTTCAGGTGATGTATGTTTCAGTCTTCTATCTCATGTAGTTTTTGTTTTTTTTTGGGGGGGGGGGCCCACCAATGGATCAAAATTCCGTCTTTGATCCAGTGGTGGGCCCCCCCCAAGAAGATCAGAAAGAAGATCATCTTCTTCAGAAAAGATGCTTTATTACAAAGCAGACATCTTCTGAAACAACAATTACAACAATCTGTGCAAATTGCAGCACTGCAATCCAACTCCTCTCTTGTGGTGGGGGTCTCTCTGTTCACAAGATGTTTCCAATATCCATCCATTTGGCCTCTTCTGACCCCCACCAGCATCAGCACATCCTCCCTTTGAAGCACTACACAACAGTCAATGGAATACATAAAGGAACAGAAGAATTC
>JAAUXT010031263.1_pt1 | contig 19772 bp, 19 predicted proteins | sample 7278171 | NCBI WGS metagenome assembly JAAUXT01 (sample SAMN14350112, study PRJNA611818) | marine sediment metagenome | isolation source: surface marine sediment (1.8m) | place: French Polynesia: Moorea | collected 2018-08 | reverse complement strand
GAGATACGGAGACATTTCTACATCCACACCCCATTTTTCCTACACTTCCAAATTTGACCTTTTTGACCTCAGAAACCTAAAAATTCAAAATTGACAAATTCCTTCCTTGCACATTATCCCCAACCCAAAATGAACCAAAAGAACCCAAAAGGTCCTAAATCAATTCTCATCTTGACCATGAAACTGCTGCAGACATACTTTTGGAAGAGGCTGCCTATAGGTGCTTTGATTTGGCTCACACCGATTTGGCTCAAATCGTGCAACCCACCTCAAATCACCTAAAAAGAATGGGAATGACGTACTCCAGAGCCAGACCCTAACTCTGGAGCATAAAAAACGAACGGCATCTTCATCGGATTTCGTCCAGTAAAGTCTGTAGATTGAGATACCATTTTTTTCATGAGTTCCGAAGGGGGCGGAGAGCAAGTTGTTGAGCGCTACACGGTTCTGTTCTTCCCGGTCTCTTCTGCGCAGCCGCCATGACGTAATTTCAAAAATGGCGAACACAGGCGAAGAAATGTCTTCTGCATCTGCAACTTTATCAGGTATTTAGACCTTTCCTTATCATCTGGTTGGCTTTTTACTCGACTTGATGAGTACAACAATGTTTCTGTCTTGAAAGTATGGAGGAATTTGGTTCGGAAGTGGCTTCATTTTGGGAGAAAACAGACTTCATTCCGTGTGTCATTTTGACACCAATGTTTTTGACAGAGTGGGCTGAACCCGTGATCATGATCAACAGGCGAATTTGCTGAACATCAAGTGTTAGTGACAGGGCATTTCAAACATTTTGGCTGAACTGTCAGAGCGGTCATTGAAAAAGACAAACCCCAGTGAATTCTCAGAGAAATGGCAACGAAATCGTGCAGGTCGGTTGTCAACTTGAACAGTCCAGTTTTGCTGGAAGTCACTTGAGGCTGGATGAGTGTTGGTCTGGTCCAGACAAGACATTTCTGAGTCAAATGATTTCTATGTGCCCACTGCTTTCAGGGTGTGTGCTAAATTCACGACAGGGCCTTCGGATTCTGAAGACAGACCCTGGATAGATCGGCAGTAAGGTGGGGGGGGGGGGTGTCACGGATTTGAGGAGGATCGTGATCAAGAGAAAGTCCTGAATGATGCAGCGCTCAGCTGGAACAGGGAGTCGGCGTATCTTCTTGGCAGACTCTAGCACCCTGTGGGTGACGATCTGGCCCTCCCACAAGCAGTGCGTGCAACCAGTGGCAGAAGGGGTTATGTTCTTACACACAAGAAAAATTAGTTGTGTTGTCACCCTCCCAATCCCCCAGAGTTCGTGGGAAAACAGGATGTGGAGCAGAGCTCGTCCCGGGGCCCATGAGCCGCAGCACGTCCCGTCCAGACAGTGGGTCCTCGGGGTCCTGCAGGTCAAGGGCTGCAGAGTCATGTGCACAGCGTGCGAGCAATAAGATCAGCTGCAGAAGTGGCAATAGATCTGGCAGACGTGACGCGAGCCGTGGACTGGCAGAAAGGAAGTTTTCCCAAACAGGCCAAAGTTGCAGTTCAAGGGTTGTCGGTACAAAGTTCTTTGTGCTGGATGACGCTGGATGCCAAGTGTCACGGCGCATCGTCACAAACAAAACGTTGGGTGACGTTTTGCATGAGGCGTCCAGTGTGAACCCAGCCTCAGTCAGGCCTGACAGCTTCGTGAGTTAACGCGCATGTTACATGCCCTCCTGAGAATTAACTCTCAACGAAGCTGAACTTCGCGCGTGCACGTGCGAATTCTAACGTCTGTTCCACCCTTGGTGCGTGAAGCGTTGCGTCAGTGGGTGCTGCGGTTGCGTTGACTTGTGGGAGAAGCGCCTGTTGGTTTGTCCAGGGTCGCAACACGTGACGCGTCCGGTGTAAACGCGGCACAGCTCTACCTGACGGGAGAGCTGCTTCACACTGGACGCGTCATGCGGTGCGCCCTTGTCCCCGTCGCTGGGTGACCTGTGCAGGATGTAGCGTCCCTTGGTCTGTCCAGGGACGCAGTGCGCATGCGCATCCGCTGTGAACGCGGCTTCACTGCACGCGGGAGGGAGACGCGGCGTCTGCGCGTCGCGCGCGGATCGAAGCGTCGCGCGCTCGCGCAGCGTCTCCAGTTATATTCAAAACCTCGAGCTGCGCGCAGCAAGAAAATCTACCACTGAATACAGGATTTCTCGCTTCACAACGGAAAGAGGTAAGGAGCGACCGCTTCAACGCAAATTCGCTGCAGGGATAGGAGGGTGTGGTCGTCTCACTGCCTGGTGTCCACTTGTGGCCGAGGAAGTTCCACGGAGGGTTTCAAGCGCTCTGAATGCGGCCTATTTCAACTGGAAACTGCCTCTTTCATGGGTGTCCAAGGAAATCTGTCGAACATGTGGACCAAAGTGGGTTGGTGGTGAGAGGGGGAGAGGAGGCTGGAATTCTCCAAGGGTTCAAGTGTAAACCGGCGTGACACAGGGGAGATGTTTGAAGCTGCGACGTTTGTTGCATTGATCTGAGTGTCTGTGATGCTGACAAGGCCCTGGTTCACGGCGTGAAGGTTTCTGCAGAATTCGGCGAGCGATGTGTCGCAGACCAGCGTTCTGAAGCTGCGTCGTTCACGTGACGTCCGTCTCCATGACGACACACTGAGCGTGAAATATGCACATAAAATGTTCACACTGCTTCTGTCATGGAAACGGGTCTTTTCTGTCATTGTACGCTTCAGGGAATCGGTTCAGATTGGGTGGGGTCGGATTGGGGGAGGGAGGGGGCCGTCCAGACGTAGAATGTGCGCTCTGCAGAACCCAGTGAGTGATGCTCCTGTGCGCAGCCAAAGTAGTGCAAGACGACTCGAAATGCACCGTTTCCAGCAGATCCCGTTGCTAGGCAACCAAGGCTGCTCGTCTAAGGAGCGAGGATTGTGTTTTTGTGCTGTGCGCTGAGCTTTGATGTTGAATGTCTCAGTGTTGCTTGTCATATGGAAAGGTCTACGGTGGAATTGGGGCGAGGAGATACAGGTGATAACCGTGCTCAGCTGAAGGGGAAGTCGCTTTGTGTGTGTGTGTGTGTGTGTGTGTGTGTCTGTGTGTGTGTACTGTGTGTGCGTCGTGTGGTTTCTGTGTGTGTGGTCGCTCGCAGCCTCTGTGTGCGTGGTGTGTGTGTGTGTGTGTGTGTGTGGTCTGTGTGTGTGTGTGCGTGTGTATGTCCACGTGCATTGGGTGCGTTTTTGACAAGCCTCTGCTGTCATCACAGTGGGGCCTGTTTCACAGTGGATGCGTTATGCGTTGCAACCCTGTGAGATGTCCATTGACGCGACAGCACTGAGTGCACAGAGAGCTCAAGTTAACTTTTCACGAGTACGCAAAGCCAATCGTATCCAGTGTGCACAAAACCAGCACGACAGACTCAATTTTGCTGGAATTAGCTGATCATCCTCATATCGTGCAGACGACGACCCACGGAAACACGCTCCCCACGCACCGTCCTCATCACGCGTCAAAAATGTATCGCTCAACGTGCGCGCCCCGGCTCCACTCCCGCACCCTGCCTGGGAAAACATCTGCTCGCAACATGCTTTGTGTCACCTCCCCCACCAGGTCGGGGGCCTAAATGCGAGAAAAATAGGCTCCGTTTCCTGTTTTGTGTTTTCCAGTTGAGGTGAGAAAGCCCCGTGTGGTTGGAGTGTGTCACACTGAGGTCGAAACGCTTGAACCGAGTCATGTTGTGGGAGGGGAGTTTCGAGTCGAAAATGGACTGAATTCACATACTTGAGTTGGCAGCTGAGAGCCTTGTCATACTTTTGATGATATGCGGCGTGTATGACTTCATACTTGCATCTCGTGATGTTTTTGAATGCCAGTTGTGTGATCGTCGGTTTGATCCCGAGTCGGTTGATCGTTGTAGCGAACGAACTACGAACAACATGGAACGATTTTCCATTGGATGGATGGATGGATGGCTTTGCATTTGCGGACAAACCGTTATCTTTTTTGCTTCGTTTGGCCTCGCGTAAACAGTCTTGAGAGTCGAACGTTTTGTGCCCCAGGATACGCAAGCTGCGTCATGCGTTGCGTGTCTCGCACGTCGCGCGTTGCGTCCCTGTGCAGTGAAGTCCCTGGAAACGTCGTACGTTGCGTCCCTGGGCACATCACGTCAAAGCTCGTAGCACAGCACCAGCGGAACGCCCGTTTACTTGCACGTGAAACGCAACCCGCAACGCCCCCGTGCACGTCGCGCAACGTCCCTGGGCACGTCGTGAGTGGCGTCTCTGTGCACGTCAGGCGTTGCTTGCTTCCCTGGGCATACCGCACGTTGCGTCTCTGTGCACGCTGCTTGTGACGCAGCGTCGACGGAACGCTCGTTCACTTGCACAGGGACGCCACTTATGACGCCCCCAACGCGAAGCAGCCTCAGATCCACGTTTCCCCTGCAATTCAGTGCAGGTTCGCTGTATCTGTTCACTATCAGTCTGATAAATTATGCAACGTGTGTTTGTGCCTTGTTGAGATCATTTATCCGCGAACAGGAGGGAGGCGCCGTGGTTTTATGTGCGCCGTGGAGCCAGAACTTCTGCAGGGCCGGTACGGCTAAACTCTGCGCGCATCGCGTGCGCTGCAGGGGCGGCTAAAATGTGTCTGCAATTGAGCTGTTTGCGAACAAGATCTGAAAGGGAAAGGCAGAGACACAAGCCTGACGCAAACAGAGCGAGTCTGTGGAGCTGGGCACGACTTCCGAGAAGACACGTTGGCGGTTCTGCCTGGATCCGGGCGTCTCAGCTGAGTCCGACCAGGCTGGGGGGTGGGAACCATTGGGTACCAATAAGGGTTTTCACATTGGTGATGCAGCAACACAAAATTGATGCCCGCGTCAAAAATTTGTGATCAGTCTGGACCGACAATTTGACACTCTCCATTGGGCGTCATGTTAAATTTGACGCCTGCGCGTCAAAATTTTGACGCCGCCCAGCCAATGTGAAAACCCTAATTGGATTGCCCCTCCAGGATTTAGTTGTTTGCACTTGATTTTCATTTGATTAAAGTCAGAGCGGGCTGGCGGCTCTCCACAAGATGCATCACTACCTGGGGGGTCGCAGCGGGAGCGATGAATCGGTTCGTGCGATGATTCGATGATTCGGAACTATTTGTCGGCGATTTCTTTGCGCGCAGGTCTCGAAATGCATTTTTGTATGATAACAAAACCACTCCTTGATGCTTTAATGATTTTTTGTTCTGTTGTCCCTTGTTCTTATGAGTCATTTGGCGACTTTCGATTTCTTGTCGAAGTTTCCGAAGATGTTTTGCCGCTGACAAATCTGCTGGTTGGTTGATAAAGTGCACTGTTGCTTTCAAAACCACTCTTTGATCGAATAGTGTCACGAGGAATCGAACAGCTAATCGACAAGTGAATCGAACAGCTAATCGAAAAGCGAATCGGAAGTAATCGGCGTCCGGCCCGCCCCCTGACGGCGGTTTATGGTCGCGCCGCACGCGATGCCTCGGCGCCAGGCGAGTCGTGTAGCGGCGGAGCCGTCGAGGCGGAGCGGGGCGCGGCGCGCGTCGCTCGACGAGACGCAGGGCCACGACGCTGCGTCAATTGCGTCGCTATACATGTCACAAGCCAGGACGCAGCTCCCAGTGCGTCGCTCCAGCAGGTGCAGCTGGTGAGGCTGCGTCCCTGCACGGGCAACAAGCGATAACGTCACAGGTGCTGACGCAGGGCCACGACGCAGCGTCCCATTGCGTCCCTGCACAGGTTGCAAGCGACGTTCACGTGAGCTGCGTGGCTGCACGAGACGCAGGCCGCGACGCTGAGTCTATTGCGTCGCACCAACAGGTGCAGCTGGTGACGCAACGTCCTGCACGGGCCACGATTAGTGACGTCACAGGTGCTGACGTAAGGTCAGGACGCAGTTCCCATTGAGTCCCTGCACAGATCGCAGGCCGCGACGCTGAGTCTATTGCCTTCCTCATGCAGTCGCAGGCCACGGCGTTATACCAATTGCGTTGCATTGCGTCTCTCCACCAACCACAGGCGACGCAAGGTTGCTGCACAGGGTCATTGCACATTGCGACGCGCATTGCCCTTTGCGTCCCTCCACCTGCAGTCACAGGTGATGACGCAGCGTCCATTGTCTTGTTCGTGCCTGACGCTTGGTGCATCCAGTGTGAACCCAGCCGAACGCGTCGCCAGTTGACAGTGGCCACTGAGAACAATACGCGACCCACACACGCGCGCTTAAACTCGGCGTCGATAGATTCCCGGGTCTCGAGTGTTCCGGGAAAACCGCGTTCGGTTTCTCCGAATCGCCTGACAAGGGCTGAAGCTCGAGTGTTTGCTGTCAGCTGTCCAGCGTTCAAGTGGCGTCGCGTGCAGGGACAGAATCAGGTCATTGGGACCCGGATCTAGGGGGTGTGATTCGTGTGTGTGTGTGTGTGTGTGTGTGTGTGTGTGTGTGTGTGTGTGTGGAGTGGGCCTGCGTGTGTGCGTGTGCACGCACGTGTGTGTGCGTGTGTGTTGGTGCGCAAGTGTGTGCATGTGCGTGCGCGTGTGTGTGTGGAGAGAGAATTTGTGTGTGGTGTGTGTATGCGTGCGCGTGTGTGTTCTGGATACCTCTGATCTTCGGGTCACGGTCAGTTGGCATTGTGCGTGTGGTGTGTGACCAACAAAGCAAATCTCGCATTGGGGTTTGTGCACCCATGAGGCAGTGCTGCGTGCCTTGCGCTGGGTTGGATAGACCTACGAGCCTGTCAACGGCGGGTTCTGGTGTTGTGCAATTTGTACAGCCAAGACCAACCTCTAATTGCCATTCGAACTGCACCGTGGTCGTGTGTGTCTTGGCCCCGCTTGTGTACACGTGTACTTTTGTGTGCTCACGTCGGTGCTTCCGTGCGTTCACTCGCGAAGTACCCGGCGAGTACTCGCTGCGAGGCGTGCACCGTGCCTCTCACAGTGCGCTGCTCCTGTGCTTTTGTGAAGGTTTTTGTTGCTTGGCTGAAGTGAGGCAACCGGTGCACAAAGAGCGAGGCGTCTCCAGGGACCAGGAGTCCCAGTCCCTACACCGACTCTCGTGACCTTCCCTCTCGGTCGCGAGACTGACTCGGTTTGGCAGGGGGGGGGCGAGAGGGGTGGGCAGTGGATTACAGTGCCCTGGTTTTGCAAAGCACGTGCAGTGTTCGGAACAGTGAACTTGTGCACTCGCACTGTTCAAGTTATGTTGCAGCAGAGCGCGTGGAGAGAGGTTATCTGGACCAGGGTCTGTGTGTGTGTGCTGTGCGCGCGTGTGGGGTGCGTATGTGTTTGTGTGTGTGTGTGTGTGTTGACTCACAGACCTTCGCAGACGAGATCCACCGAATGCGCATCCAAGTGGACACATGCGTGATATGTCGTGAAGGGGTTTCCATAGAAACGCGCTCTTCGCGTGTCTCGGCAACGGGAACGCTTGTGCGTCCGAACGTCGGAAAGCGTCTCGTCTGCTTGCTCCCATCTCGGGTCAGAAATAGTGTGCGTGGTTCGTCCACGAATTTCCCGTTTTCTCAGAGATTCACCACACCAACTGGTGAGGCCAGATCCACCATACCAATTGTTGGGGCCAGATTCACCACACCAACTGGTGAGGCCAGATCCACCACACCAACTGGTGAGGCCACATCCACCACACCAACTGGTGAGGCCAGATTCACCATACCAACTGGTGAGGCCAGATCCACCCCACCAACTGGTGAGGGGCCAGATTCACCACACCAACTGGTCTGGCCAGATCCACCACACCAACTGGTGAGCCCAGATTCACCACACCAACTGGTGAGGGGCCAGATTTACCACACCAACTGGTAGGGCCACATTCACCACATCTATGGTGGGGCCGATTCACCACACCAACTGGTGAGGCCAGATCCACCATACCAATTGGTGAGGCTAGATTTACCACACCAACTGGTGGAGCCAAATCTACCACACCAACTGGTCTGGCCAGATCCACCATACCAACTGGTGGGGCCAGATTCACCACACTCATTTGTTGACTTGCACAGAAAGAACCGGTTGATTCTTGGACAGACCTCGTAAGAAAAAAGAAACTCCACTCTTTTGGGCAAAACAGTTCGAGGTGGAACGCAACTTTGTCAAGTTTTGAAGAGCAAAGGCTGGAACAACTTCACTGTCCCTCAACAGAGGAGCGCAGGCTGAAAGATCTGTGTTGTCATGTGGGGACTTGCGCAGAGGATTCCCAGTTGTGAGACCTGTAGTGGTGGTTGTGTTGGTGACCTGTTGGCTTCGCATGTGAAGCAACAAGTATCGCTGTCCACACACAGGGATCCGGGGCTCGCGAGTGTACGTCTCTCGCGTGCGCTGAATGCGTAATGCGCTGAGGGGCTTTTGTACCAGTGTGCGTGTGTGTATGCACGCATACCTTTGGTGCTTTCACAGCACGCTTGATCCGAGGTGTGGTGTGTGTGCGTGTGTGTCTGCACGCACACTTTGAATACCAACTCAGCACAGACGTGATCTGAGGTATGTGCCGATGCAGGTGTGCGTGTGTGTGAAGTGTGCGTGCAGACCTGCGTGTGTGCAGGCAGATTTGTTGTCTGACTTGATCAATTTGCTTGTGTCAGTGTTGGGTTTGGTGTGGCTAGGATCCCTTTGAATAGGAATTGCCCTGCTCGGCCGTGGCCACGGCTGTACGTACGGTGACTGAGGTGCTCAGTACGCAAGTCACGTGTCTCTGGGTGAGAAATGTCCACAGGAGAGTCGAGGGGAGACGCAGCGCTTGTTTGTGTGAAGACGTGTGTGCACTGGGGGCAAGTGCGAGTAGATCTAGTTTCTGTGTAAGAGATGCATACAAGATGTGACTGATCAACCTCTGTGTGTGTGTGTGTGTGTGTGTGTGTGTGTGTGTGTGTGTGTGTGTGTGCGTGTGCGTGTGCATGTACGGCGTGTACGTTTGTGTGTGGTATGTAGGCGGATGTTGTGTTCTGCGGTCCTGTCCACTCAAATCATGTCTGTTCGTCTGGACCTTCTGGAGTGACCAGTCATACCCCGTCATTCAGTACGGAAGGCTCGTGCGGGCACGGGCTCACTGCATTCGAAACCTTGATTTATCCAAGCGAATTTTTGATCGGACCAGTCCAAGATCCATTGGTGCTGTGGTCGTGTGTGTGTGTGTGTGTGTGTGTACGTATGTGTGTGTACGTATGTGTGTGTATGTGTGTGTGTGCTGAGGTGTCCCTGATACAATTTCTGTACCTGCAGTACCCACGGCCTTGCCGAGATCACGTGTTGATCCCAAACCAAACACGGGTCTCGGGAGTCGAGTCTCCAGGAGAATCTCTCTCCACTGACACAAGTTTGTGTAGAGATGAGGACTCAGAGCGGTGCTTGGAACCTGATCCGATCAAACAGCCAACACTTGTATCTAGGGGCTGTTCGGTTCCGTATCAACGTGTGTTGTGTGTAAAACATGCCACGTACTACACATACACAAGTGTGCTAAATATGCGGAATGGCTCAGTCTGCTGTACCTTTTTTGGGTGCCCGCGCTTTTTAAGGCATGTGCCCTTTGGCGGTTGACTTTCTTTACAAAAATTTCAAAATTTCAGATCAAAGTTGTTGGTTGCATTGAGTTCGCCACAATGAATGCTGCAAAGTGCAAGTTGCGAACCAGCAAATGTGGAATTGCGTGGAGTGGAGAAGACCCCCACCCCCCTCAGAAGGGGCCAGGTTCATTTCTGGATGCGTCAGTGATGTGATCCACTGACATGAGCACACATGTCACAGACCTGTGATGGATAGAGTGGTAACTTTGCCTCAGGTGATTTCTGCACAGTCGTTCTGCTCCCAATGTTGTCAAAAGAAGACACTTCCGCAGTACAAATTGATACAAGCATATTTGTGATGTGTTGGCAAATTACACTCGGCGTTGCCACGGTAGCGTGTTGCTGAGTTGTGTTTGCACTTTTCCGTGTCACCAGGGCAGGTTTACACAGGTGACGGGGATGCTCCTACTGACCCCCGTGCGGTGTGAACGAGTTCACACAGGGAGACACGCGAACGCAATTGGTGCGTGTGTGTTTGAGGCGCCGCTCTCAGGGGGAGGTGATTGAGGGAGGGAAGAGGGAGAGAGTGGGGACGTAGACACGCGATGATGCTGGGGGTAAGAGTTGTCCCCCACACTGAGTTGTGGGCACTGTGGGCACTGTGGGCACTGGGAGATGGAGGAGAGTTGGGATACTGACACGCAATGATGATAGGGGTGTGAGTTGGTCTCCGCATTATGCGAGTTGTGGGTACTGTGGGTACGAGTTTGAGATGCGTCACGTTTGGCGTTGCTGGGCGTGGCTGTTGGGCGTTGGGTGGTGAGTTGCGGTGACGCACGACGCATGGACCGGGCATGACGTCTGTTGACGCATAAAAACAACAACAACAACAACACTGTGTCAACGCGAGACGCGTTCAATGCGCGTCAGACGTGAGGTAAGGGTTCACCCACGCTGCAAAAATGGTTCCTGTGAAATCACACGACTTTTCGAGACCTTTGGTCGAGAAAAGAGTTGTATGATTGCTTTTTCGCAGTGGGTGAACTCACTTCTGCCACAATGAGGTCACGTACGAGAGGCTCTGTGATGGCAGCGTGGTAGAATTGAAGGTCATGTGCGCACGACGTGACGTACGCACGACGTGAACGCTTAGGACGCAGTTCGCGTCACGTGGCGCGGACGCCACCTGTGCCTGATTGGCTGTGATTGGTGGATCTGGTTGGGACTCAGGTGATGACGGACCAGTCGAGCGAAGGAGCCTCAGCTGAGGGGAACATGGTGCAGATGGGGCTCCTGTGTGGCTGGTGGAGTCTTGGAGAACCACACAATCTTACATGCCAGCTTTGGTGTGTTGGGGAACTCTCTCTGTCTTGACTTGGGCTCGAGGCATGGGGCCAAGAATCAACTCCCAACGTTGCCTTGAACACTTTAACGCGTGAAAAGGAGTCTGAACACATGACACACACACACACACACACACACACACACACACACACACACACACACACACACTAAACACACACCACTGATCAACCCAACCTCACCGCACGCACATACCACACACACGCACGCGTGCGCTTACGCACATCACCCATGCACATATCCCCACACACCACACACACATGCACGCATACCACCCACTCACCCACGCAAACCCACTCACCCACCCATCACACATGCTACATACACACGCACACACACACACGCACACACACACACACACACACACACACCCTCACACACACACACACACACACACACACACACACACACGTGCTCGTCTTCACAGCCAAACCACAGTGTCACAACCGACACACTGTGCGTCAAGTGGTTCACTCCAGTACTTTCAGTACTGAACAATTCAGTACTCTCGTGGTCTGTAAATTCCTCGACTTGTCTCCTTATCTGTTGATGATGAACGTCGAGCACTCTCTCTCTTATCACCCGTTATCTCGGGCGAGCTTCCCATTCGGACGACACGGCTGCCTGTCTGATACCGTGTGCTGCCGCCTTCCTGTCTCTCCAGGAAATGTAGCAGCGACGCGGCGTGTTGTCAAGGCAACGGTCATGGTCACGGGTTGGACGCTTGTTGGCTGTCGGCAGATCAGTTCACATTGTGTCCCAACACCTCTGGGTTTTGGGTGAATATTTTCTGCGATGAACAAGGTTGGAGAAGGTACTTCTTGATCGCCCCTGGTCCGGTTTTCCTGATTGGTCGCTGCGTCGCTGGAGTGACAACGCCCCTTGACGCACAATGACATGACGCGTGAATTTGAACGCGAACTTTGTGTGAACCAAGCTTTGCACAGCACAGAAACTTTTTTTCGGCAGAAACCACTGGTTTCCTCAAGAATCACTCGGTAACCAGCTCCACCAACATCTCTGTGTCACCTTGGCGATGTCGCCACGTCCTTGACGACGCTGAATACACCAAGGTTGCCATAGAGACTTCAAAGCGTTGCTATGGCACTGATACCATTGGATACTATTGATTGAGTACAACTGCAAGTGTATGTGCACAAGGATACACGGCGCAGGAAGTATGCAGCGCTGTTAGCGATTTTTTTGCCCGTTCCATGGTGCGAGTGAAAAATGAAAAATTCAATGAAGTTTGTGCGGTGTTCTTGTGATGGAGCGTTGCAGTGAACAGCCCCCGTCCCCGCGTACGTGTGTGTATGTGTGTGTGTGTGTGTGTGTGTGCGTGCGTGTGTGTGAGTGTGTGTGAGGGTGTGTGTGTGCGTGTGTGGTTGGTTGGCGTGTGACTGTCCACCTTCTGGGAGAAAGCGGAAACCACCCAGGTCACGTGACGTGAACTCGGCCCACGTGACCTCGTTTTGATCTCACGACGACGTGAAGAGCGACCGTGTCCGTGTGATTGAGTTTCGAAGCTGTCGCGTATTCGGTCACGTGGTCTGCTTCTGTGCATTGTGTCGCACACGTGTATGATCTTTGCGGTTCTTTCTCTCCGAGCCATCCTTCAGGCCCGTGTGGTACTGGGCGCGTCAAGCATTGCGTCCCTGCACACGCCAATGAGCCCTGGACGCAGCTCAGACCACACACAGCAATAGCAGCTTGAGTGACGTGTGGAGCAGGTGTCAGAATTACCCGGTTCACTTCCTCCCGTGATGGAGTCACGTGTGATTGGAGCTAATGAGCACGTGATGCACGGATTGAGGGCGGATCGGGAGCACTGCGCACGCGCGGCGGCGGCGGCCGGCTGACCGAGTCGGGGGGATCGCGCCACATCGATCCGCCGCGCCGCGTCGCAGCTTCACCTGCCGGACCGCGCCGCCGCCTCCGTACAGGTGTGCTGCTGGTCGGGGGACGCGCGCGCACGCGTAACAGCGCAAGTGTGGGCAGGTGAATGACTCACCCAGGAGAATGGGTACCCTGGACGTCCTGGTGTGGTCGCCCTTGAGTTTGTTTTGGTGACCGTGCCAACGTTGCAGTGACGCACACGCACGAACACGCGCACACGTTCGGACACACACGCACACGGACGCTCACAACCACGCGTGGTTCAAGTCGGGCACGCACACACACACACACACACACACACACACACACACACACACACACACGCAGTTGAAATGTTTCAAGCTGAACAATCTTCTGCCTTGTCGCGACGTGTTCTGCCGCAGTCTGAAAATCTGAAAGACAGAGCATCGAGCTGCGCGAAGAGACCTCGGGCTACGAGTGTCACCTGGCGGGCAATTTTTCCTGTCAACTGTTGATGACAACAAAATTTCTGAGACAGGCGAAATTCCCAAAGTGGGCCAGCTTCAGGATGATCAACCAAGGCCAGTTCGTTTTGTTTTGTGCGCAGTGAATACGTTGGACGAGAATGCACTTGGGAAAAGTGCGATTTTCGTCACTTGTAAGTTCCCGCCGTTTCCGTTTCCGCCTCTGATGTCGCTGACCTGGCTCAGCGTGAGCGCGAGCACGTGCGCGTGCGCACACAGTGACGACGCGCGTCGCAGGAAGACGTCCTTGACCGCGCGTCTCGTGCTGTTCGCTGTGAGTGTACGTGGGGGCCCCTGGGGGTCAATGTCACCTCACTCTATAGGGGCGACACCCCTGTGGACGTGCATTACGTGCGTGTGCATCAAGATCGTGACCCATCAGTAACGACAGCTGCTGGAGACCTTGTCCCTTCCACTAAAGATCAGAACGGTGACGCCCTGTCGGTCAAGTCCTCTTGTCACCACCCCCTTTGGGTCCGTAGCGCCACCGTGTGCCGTACTGGGTCTCTGACATCCTCGTGAATGAGATGGCGCAGCCTCCACGCACTATCCCAAGGGCGCAGTGCACGACGCCTCCAGCATGAACGCATTGGTGGCTTTTGGTGACGAACCACGAACTCTGGTCCCTTCTTCAGAGGAGGATGGTTCAACACCCAGGCAAGGGAGACCACTCTGTGAAGGGTTCTGGTCACACGAAATCGTGAGACCAAACATGTTGCATTTACCCAAGGCTTCCGACACTGATCTACAACCCATTGTGTGATGTCACCCTGGATCCACAGGTGACTGACCTCAAGTGAGCAGTCGGGGGAGTTACGCGTTGGCGTCGCGTCCCCGACTCGATCCTCACTCGCTGCATGAAAGGAGCAGGAGGATCCGCGAATAGAACAGATCCATTTCACGTCTCCACGGAGTCACACACGCGCACCGATCGCTTCCTACTGTGGACTTGCTGCGTCTTTTTCGCGCTGCGATAGATTGAATCGGTTTGTATCGGGACCTGCATTTTTGCGAACTTTTTCAGGAGTCTTCGTTTCCAAGGAAACCAAAAAAAAGTTTGGGGATTTTGTGAAGAAATTGGAGAAATCGTGGTGAAAGTGAAGGGACTTGTGTGTGAAGAGGCGGTTTGCTGGAATTGGGTTTTCTCTGTGTGTCTGGAGGCTGGTGCGACCGATGGGACGATCATTATGTGACGGTGGTCACAGAGACGGGAGCGACTCGCCGTTCCCGTTGATCCGGGTCAATGGAAACCGGAAGTGAGGCAAAACACAAGACTCACTTCCGTTTCCTCACAAAATTGTGAAAAAAGTTGTGGCGGGGGGGCGAAGGCAGAGGAGCACCAGCGGACAGTCTGGTTCTTCAGGTGCTGGTCACGGGCGGGGGGGGGTGAGATCGCACAAGGAATTTCCCGCTCTTTTTTCGGCGGGGGGTTTGGGGGTGGGGCTGGGGTAGAAATCAAATTCAGCTTGTGGAAAAGCGACAAACGTTTTGGCACAAAACCAACAGTGAGCTCGAAACCTCGTTGACCGAGAAGTGAGAGATCAAGCGGGACATGCACCTGAGAACCGTGACACGGTGTAACGTGATAGGGGCCGCTCCCGCTCTATCTGTGACACAGGGAGACACTGCTCGAGCAAACCGCCTTTCACAGGAAGACAACTACACTACAACACACACCACACAGTATTGCCACACACGACAGTCGTGTTGACTGAGGTTCTACCTGTGCTGGAACAAACGCTGATAAGACAGAGATAAGAGACTGCGGCTGCAGTGTTATCAGTTGGACTGTGGTCAGAGCGGAACGGAAGTTGCGGTAGAGACCGTGAGGGGGCGTTGCGGTGGAGATCGGACCGGACAGTAGGGGGCGCTGGTGACGCACGTGGGCGGTGACGCCTGCAGTGAGGATGGTATGAAGGTGGTCACCTTCGATCTGCCACACAACGACACACCAGGTAGCGGATCTGGTGTGTGTGCGTGCGTGTGTGACGTGTGTGTGCGTGTGTGACGTGTGCGTGCATGTGTGACGTGTGTGCGTGCGTGTGTGACGTGTGTGTGCGTGCGTGTGTGACGTGTGTGTGCGTGCGTGACGAGGAGTTGTGGATTTGTGATGTGCGTGTGTGGTGTGTGCCTGCGTGTGTGACGTGTGTGCGTGCATAACCCAGGTCACGATACACCAGGTCACGTCACTCGTGCAGGAGGGCAGGGGCTGTTATAGACCTGCGATGTGAACTGCAGATCTTTGTGTGGTGCGAGTGTGTGTGTGATTCGCACAACCCAACACACCAGGTGACATCACTGTTCGTGTGTGCGTGCATGTGTGTTCGAGTGTGTGCGTGCGTGCGTGTGTTGTCTGTTTTCGCGCTTGTGTCCAGGAAGCCGCGGACTCACGGATTTCACACTTACGGTGTCATGTCAGGAACGTCAAATCCAAGTCCGAGCGATAATCTGACCAACCCTAATCACGTGCTGATCTTTGTTCTTTGTTCTGTGTTTTCAGGTAAGAAGATTTCGCGTTGCGTCACTGCGCAGGCGCAGCAGTGAAATCGCGCATGTCAAACCCGACGCTCGTGTCAAGGTCAGTCGTGTTGTGCCTGCGGGATCGGCAAACGTCTGTATCGCGTCGTTCGGATTCACAGCGTGCGTGCGTTGGTGGACCGCCGCTTGACTTGACTTTAACATTGACTTGTCCCTGTTGGCGTTGGTGGACCGCCACACAACTTGACTTGAGGATACAGCTGTTCCTGTTGGTGTTCCTGCTGCGCTTTCTGCGAGCACTGAAACCGTTGGTTCCACGCGAAGGCCGTACCCAGGGTCTGGTCAGAGAGGGCACTAACACCTGGGACAACTTGAAAAATACAGCAAGAACAAGGGCAAAACTTCAGCACCTGCAGCACACAAGTTGAAGTGTGCGTGTGTGTGCGTCTGTGTGGTAGTTATTGCGAAGGATCACGGGGCGGGCGGGGACCCGAGCCCCCCCCCCCCCCTCCACAGGACAGGCCCCGCCGCTCTGAAGGCCGCGTCGCGGAGGAACATGCAGCGAGCCGCCCCTCTGAAGGCGAAGTCACTTCCGGTGCGACGCAGGAGGCAGAAAGAACCGGGGGACGCGACGCCGCGGCGCAGGAAGCGCATTGATTGGTCGCGCGGCCTTGAGAGATCGATTTCTATTGGCCGCCGAGGGCAGCGCGGGATCAATAAGCCACCCAGTTAGCTGCGGGCGGGGCAGGTGGGGGAGGGGGCGGCGAGAGGGAGGTGGGGGGGGGGCAGGTGCTTGAGGTAGGTGCGGTGGGGAAGGGACTGGGTTTGTGGACATGTGGGACGATTTTCAGCCTTTCTGGGGGAAGTTGGTTTCCACCAACTTTTGCCCGTTTCTGAACTCTCAATCCGACCCTTCAACCCTCACGCACGCACACACACACGCGCCCACCCACACGCACGCACGCACACACACACACACACACAGGGGGAGGGAGGGTCACACACATGCACACACACACGCACACACACTCGCGCCCACGCACACACACACACTCTCGCGCCCACACGCACACACACACACACACACACACACACACCAGCAGGTGCTCCAGGTGATGGGAATTGGAGTTGCTTCAGATATCAAAGCCATTTCTCAACATCACAGACGCAGTTCCCTCGCGCAACTCAGTCAGGCGACTGGAGGCCTCATTCCCTCACAGCGACAAGGACCTTCAGGTGAAGGGCTGTTCCTGGTGGATTCTCTGTTTGTGTGAACGGGTTGTTCCACGGGCAGCACAACACCACGTGACGGGACCACGTGACAAAACCACGTACGCCAGGTGGACAGAACGTTTCTCGACTTGGGACGTGTTCGAATCGCAGCTGGTGCGATGGGGTTGGTGGTTCAAACGTGCTGCATGCAACTTCGTCCCTTGTGCGACGTTGATGTGCTTTCAAAGTCTCACCGTGACTGTCAGGTCATTCGGACCAGATGCTGCAGGTGACCTGAGGTCGTGTTGTGCGGAGAGGACCTGCCCCGCACCTTCCTCACAGTGTTAATCAGATCAGATCTGCGCGTACAATATTCATTCCCCGCGCAATCTCCCGGGAAACCCAATTCACGCCGGAAACTGTGAAAACGTGCGGGCGTTGCCGCGCAACCGCCAGTGGTGTGGAAACGACGTGAGTTTGGGTTGCCATGGCAGCTGCGCTATTGACAGCGCAGTGAGGACGTGTAGTACCTGTGTGTGCTGTACTGAGGAAGTAATCACTTTACGTCTCCATGGGGACACCGTGTAGTCTTTTCATTATTGCGGGAAACATAAGTCACGTGGATCTCGCTGAGGCGGATGAAGCTCGGTGTTTGTGAGTTTCAGGGACTCGGCCAATTCCATGTCTGTGTGGTTGGGTTGTGTTGTGTGTTCCCATCCAGTGTTTGTGCGTGTAGTCACGTGTTGAGTGAGGATGGTTGAGTTGCAACCCAGAACCTTCTGAAGACTGGCTCCTATCCATTTTATTCTGGTACTCTGCATGTTCAGCGTGTTTGGCAACAGATACGGGTGGTTTGTTCGAGACAATTTCAGACTGGCCCATTCTTTTGTCCTCCTCAGTGTAGACTGGCCAAGTGACTTCGTGGCTGAAGATGCACAGTGCCACTTTCTGTTGATACATCCTCGTGTAGCCTGTCGCGAGGGAGGACATGGAAGAACCACTGATCATTGGCGTGGGAACGGAACGTACATATGGTCTCCCACAGTGAACTTGATCTGCGCCGTTACGGTTCCTTCTGTGTCTTGATCAACTGATTTCTGGCACCGCAGCTTGATGCGAAGGAATGGCAAGTTTGAGTGATGAGACAAGTGGTCACTGAATCTGGTCACTGAATGCATTTGGTCAGAGAGATTCTGCCCACTGACCCTGACCCAGTGTTCGGGGGTCGCCCCGGCGCAGCCCACTGACCCAGACTCGTGGTTTATTGCGATCCGGGGGAGGAACGATGCACGCTGCGTTGGCTCCGTTTCACACAGGCTGCACAGCGCGTCGTGGCCTTGTTCTCCTCAAGTCCGTGGGCGCTACAGCTCCGCTGAGACGATGCAGGGACCGCTGACTCAAGGCGCGTCGAGCGTGTATTGGTTTGCGCAAGCGCGTCAGAATTTTGTCACGTGAGAATGACTGTTGGTAGAGAAAAGACATGAAACTTGCTGCCCAGTGGTGTTATGTCTCTTGTTCCAAAACTGTCACATCCGCATGAAGGGTTTCAAGCAGAATCCCTCGCTTCTGCGCTTTCTGTCAAAAAAGCCTTGTTCGGCAGAAGCGCTCACCTTGACCTTGGCGCACTGAGCCTGTCACAGTGAGAATCACCCCCGGCAGCAGTAGCGCTTTGTGGTCTCGTCTCCCGTGAAATTCGTATTCACCGATTAGAAATGGAGTTGTTCACACCGTTTGGGTCGCGACAATGGAGACTGCGGAGGTGTTTGGTCGCAGTGGAGTCTGGTGTGAGAAGCGTGTGGTGTTTTTGAAGAGGACGTGTGTCGTGCCGGCACAGGTGTGGAGGTTTGACGTCGGGCGCCATGCTGGATGCGTCGTGGGAAGGGGGCGTCAAGTGTGCGACGTCAAGTGCGCAAATGTGCAAATGTCAAGCGTGTTTGTCACGTCAAGTGTGTGACATCAAATGTGCGAATATGCGCCGTCAAGTGTTTGACGTCAAGTGTTTGACGTCAAGTGTTCGACGTCAAGTGTGTGACGTCAAGGGTATGACGTCAAGTGAATGACGTCAAGTATGTGATGTCAAGTATGTGATGTCAAGTATGTGACGTCAAGTGTGCGATGTCAAGTGTGCGACGTCAAGTGTGCGACGTCTGGTGTGCGACGCAGCGCCCACGCTGATGTACGTACGCATTCCTTTGGTGCCCTTTCATACAGGATTCTTCGTGCACTGTGTGTGTCTGTCCACGTAAACTTGTGGTGTTGGGTTGGTGGAGGAAAGGATGTCTGAAAGTGCAACTTTGGCAAAAGCCAATGAACCACTTTGCAGTTCAAATTGGTCACTTCGAGTTCGGTGAGTTTGGTTCCCCCAGAAAATTCGAAGGAATCATTGGGCCTGCACTGAACGTGCCTCGCAGAAAAAATGGCTGATTTTGAAACAAAGACCTGTCAAACCTTGGAGATTTAGCACCAGCTGATTTGGACACCACTCGCTTCTCCCCAGTTCCTTCTCAAGCAACGTCACGTCGTTTCGCTAAACCTGCCTATCCAGGTGTTTCTCTCCCGTCTCGCTCCCAAGTCTCAGTGCCAGACTCCGCCGTCAGCAATAATAGCCTCATTAAAGAGCGGCCCACCCACCCGCTCAGCGTGTGTATGATGTGCGTGTTGAATGCTGAATTATAGATATGGATTGATGTGTTGTGTGGTGTGGATCCCGGTGACGGAACGACGCTCGATACCCGGCCTTTTAGCCGGTGGGTGGGAGGGTCCCACCGCCGGTGTGAGGACTGGGCGGTGGGTGGGTGGGTCCCACCGCCGGTGTGAGGACTGGGCGGTGGGTGGG
>JAAUXT010133842.1_pt1 | contig 19777 bp, 27 predicted proteins | sample 7278171 | NCBI WGS metagenome assembly JAAUXT01 (sample SAMN14350112, study PRJNA611818) | marine sediment metagenome | isolation source: surface marine sediment (1.8m) | place: French Polynesia: Moorea | collected 2018-08 | reverse complement strand
TTTGTCCCAATCAAAACAATACCCATTCAGAGCGCAAATCAGGTCGGCAGGGGTCAACTTGTCATGATACAACAACATGCAGCGCGCCCCAGGTGTGAAAACCCCCTCGTATTCAGGACTGTCTGACTGCCTTGGGTCTGCGTCAATACAGGGTCCGCTTTGTTTGTTCTGATTCCTTTGAGGTCAGCTATTCGTGCGTTACGGCGACAATGTTGGCAATTTCGGACGTTCCATCGCCTCAGACTGCATTCTTTCGTTGTTTTACGAACACGATATTTCCGAAAGATGTGTTCATGAACGGCAACAGAAAAGGTCTCAAAACATACTGGCGTTTTGGGAGCAGTCGAATCCTTCGTAGCCCTCCATACACTCACACTCCCCATCCGTGTTGCAGGTGCTGTTCTACAATGATAAACGAATGCACAAATTGGGAGGAGAGTGCATGTGTCTCACACAGGTGTCACTCAGCTGTGTCGGTACTCACCCCAGAACATTGCGACCCTCGCCTGTTGCAGTCAAATGGAATGTTGCCTGCAAACAGAAACGTCTTAATGGTTCTTTATGATTTGCACCAGGCACGTTTCCCCGGTGATTCCCTTTCACCTTCACCTGCCCCCATCCCACCAGCCTGACTCGTTCCCTGTCAATCTGTGTCCACTGGCATCTGTACTTTCGTCGTCAGTCCCTCTGACGCCCATTCCTCGTCCACCCAGCCACCCAGCCCACAGACTTAATTTCCCCTTCCCCATGGTACTCGATGCTCTCTGTTGGACAGTGCTTGTTTTTTGGGTGAAGACCCCCACTCCTAGCTGCACGCTCTCCTAGGAGCTCGCTTGGGGATGTTGGTTGAATAGTACGTACCGACCTGTTCTGCGAGGCGGGCCGCCTCCACCCGCAGCGCCACCTTGGCCTCCACCTTGGCCCCCACCTGGGCCTCCGCCTTGTCCGGCAACTCGAGAAATCACCACCGCGGTCAAAAGAAGACCAAGTAGTTGGCAGACAAAAAGTCTCTGAAAACACAAACTACGCAGCTGCAGTGAGCAGCAGGATTTTTTGACACAACATGACCAGGATGTTCAGGGTTTCCAACCGAAACAGTGAATCTTCAAGAACCAAGTTCACGTGTGCCCTTTGTGTGTTTGTTTGTGTGTGTGTGTGTGTGTGTGTGTGTGTGTGTGTGTGTGTGTGTGTGCAAGTGTGTGTGATTTCGCGATTCTGCTGCTAGAACAGATTCTCGTCGTGGTGTGCGACGAAGGTTCCTTCAATGAGTCTTGAGTTGGCAGTGGACACACAACACCTTGTGGGACAAGCTGCCAATTTTCTACTTTTTGGGCGACCTTTATCTCTTCACATCCGTCTTTTGGGCCACTAGATCCGTTGTTTGTCAATGGTCAGTGCTCAACAGTGAACAGGCCGCGGGCTGTTTGTTTAATGCACAGGACTCCGCCCGTTGAAAAAGTGACTCCTCCAGGGCCTGCGCTAAATACGCGCCATGTACAACTGATGAATACAATAAACAACGCATTGAGATATCATTGACCTCAGGTATAGACACGATGTAAGTACCGGGCGACACATCCACAGGAGTCCCGGTCGTTCAGTTTCCTCAAACTGAAGGAGGATTCCAAAGCATTCCGTGAAATCACGCGTGTTTCGGAAATTTTAGCGAAAAAAAAAAACACGCAACGCGATTGATTTTCGTTGTGTTCCCGTTCTTTTGTCGTGGGGAAAAGACGCGAATATTTGGTCTGATTATCCTCCCAGCCTCGGAGGCCACTCGCCGTGGCTTTGCTTCAAAAGTCGTGACGCTTCAAGATTTGGAAATGTCCCAACAGGTCTCAGCAGTGGGCAGTCCAGGAATTCCTTGCTCTGCAACATCTGTGGATCGACACGGACACACAGATACTCTTTGATTTCGAACGGCACCAAAGGGTTCCGATGACCTGTCAAGCTGTTCGAGAAAAATGACAGCTGAATTTGTCTATTGCAACTGAAACCAGGAAGTTGAGCTCAAAGGCTTCGATGAGAGCCATCTGCGGCATGGGACGTTGTCGACACGTCGGAAAGTCTGCACCTCTATTCAAGCAACATTTTGTTCCTCTCACTGCAAGTGACCAAATTTGCAAGCAAAAACTTGTGATTACGGACCAAATTGCACATTAAGTCTTCTGCCTTGATCAAAACTTTTGGGATCCCATTTGTATTTCTGAATTCTGTTCCCTGTTTTGTCTGGACTGACTATCTTTCCTTCATTGTGTGAAAATCAGAAGCTGATTTGGTCACTGTTTTGTTGTTCATCAAGCAGGAGCACCCACTTTGATTTTCGAAAGTGATTCCTGCAAATGAAATTCTGTCGCGAGAAAAGGAACTCTCACCTGAGCCATGACGACTTCTTGAAGGTTCAGCAGGAACTCTCCTCTGTCGTGTTCGCTCTGCTGTGCTTCCCCAAACAATCGCTGTTCCTCTGTCCACCACGCAATCCACCCACACAAGATCCGAGCCAAACTGAGAAGCTCGGGCGATGGGACTCGCTACATTCCTCCACTCCTGCAGCTATCACCTTGTCAGCACACACTACATTCCTAATCTGGCAACCCACACACGAGTACACCACAGAAACTCAAAACCAGGCTGAGATCTTATTGCACATCTTCCCTTTGCATCTCAGGTTCAAAACTTATCTTCCATTGGCGTGTGACGTGACGTTCGACTCGTACTTGATGTGGAACGCTGAAGAACTTGAAGAACACACTGTACGAATAGTTGCGTGCTGAATTAATTCCATTGCCCTCAAGTCCGGTTCTCGTGTTTCAGCTCACAATGTCAAAACAATAACATTTCCTCTTTGCCGGCAAAAAGAGATTGTTTTTGCATTCGACACAAGATCGCACAAGACAGAGAAATAGCCAGCAAGAGCTTGAAGGTAAAGTCAAAAAAGAGTTGAGAAAGGATATGCGTGAGGGAGAGAGAGAGAGAGAGAGAGAGAGAGAGACAGAGACAGAGAGAGGGAGAGAGAACAGAGAGAGGGACAGAGAGAGCAATTGAGAGAGAGAACAAAGAGACAGAGGAGTGCAAAGAAAGAAAGAAAATGATATGAAGGAAAGTCAGGAATGGGATGGGGCAAAAAGAAAGAGATTGTGTTGAAGAAACATAGAAGGGAGTGGCCCCCAATTAGTTTGTGCACGTGAACGTCAATTCTATGCATGGTACCCAACAACCCTCGCGATCATCTGCTTCTCTTGACTCGAAAGAGAGGAGACTGCACCAGCCTCGGTGGTGTAGAAGTGATCTGGGCTCTGCCCAGGTACTGACTTGGCTCCTGGTTCCTGAGAACAAACACCGCCTCCTCTCACTCCAAACCTGGAGCCGATCCGTGTGTCGTGACCAACCAACAAAACAAAAGCTCTGTCACACAGACGAAAATTGTCTCAAACCGAAAGTTACCATCAAGTTGCCCCGGGGCATCACGTGTGGGCTCGGAACACCAGAAACAGGTGGGACTCGCTCTGGCTGGTGTTGGGTACAGAAAAAACGAGCGCACAACCAGGATCTGAGATTTGCCTTTTGTGCACTGGCATTTTTGCGCCTTCTGTGCACTGACAAAAATCTATCTGGTTGGAGGAAGTTACAGTCGAACAGTACGAAAGTGAGAAAATTGCTCCAGACAAAGGTCAATCGGATTCGAGAAGGCTGAATCCGAGTGCAGACAGGTGGTGTTGGTTGAGCGAGGGTTGGAACCGTGAGCGAATGCGTTTGCTGCACACAAACTGTACCATGACTGAGCGAAAGAGTGGGTATGGAGAAAAACCCGCTGGACACTATCAGAAAAACAGCTGAAAATGAAATCTCTTGTGGATTGATGTACATGTGTGAGTTTGTGTCGTGATTCGGCGCTTGATTCGCATTCGGCGCACGTCCTTGTCAGCTTTGGCGAGTGACAGTGAGAAGCGTGGACTATTCGGCTGGGCTGTTACTCGTCGTCGCTCTCCTGATTGAGCTTCTCGGTGTGCTGCAGACCGTTCACCATCTCTTTCTTGAATTCGTTGTAGAATTTCACCCACGCTTTCTCATGCTGGAAAACAGAGGCGCTGAGATGAAAATTGATCTTTTTTTTCCAAGCAGCTTGGTTTACGACTCATTCTTCGCTGTTTTTGTTTGAGCAAGAACGAGAAACTCACTTCGCTGGTCCATTTGCCATTGCTGAATCTTTTCCGAAAAATGTTGACCAATAAGCTGCAGATGACCTGCAAAAGGCAAAAGCCAAGAACAAGAGAGGTTGGGACAATTTGCTTTTGGAACGACCCACCGCTAGATCGCGCAAAGGGGAATGGTCACTTCAGGGAGAGGTCGCAAACCACAGAATCATCAACGTTTCTTTTGCAAAACAATAAACTGTGCAAGTTCAAAAGAGTCAGAATGCAATGAAAATTGTTCTCACATCGAAGTGCACGGGCTTTGCGCCCCACTTGTTGTGCTTGACGCCCAGGTCGTACAGCTCGGTCTCCATGCTGCTCAGGTCCTCGGCCTGCTCCACCGCCTGCGGGCACCAGTTTCAACACGTCAGTCGAAGAACACACAAACATGCAAAATGGAGACACAGCCAAAACAAAGTCACAGGCGCCACCCGGACAGCGTTCGATTGGTCGATTCAAGAAGACGCAGTTCTCCTTTCCAGTCAGTGTTATGGTTTTGATCACCTTGTGCAACAAACCTTGAACTCTACAGCAGCAGATTCCAACAACACAGTTCAGTTGTCTGCAGAGATTCAAGAAAGTTGTCCTCACGAGAGCAAAGTTAACAAGGCACGAGAGGGTTCGCGTACCTTTCTGAACACATCCATGAAGTGGTAACAGTGATTCGCCATTCTCGCATCCGTCTCCAGTTGCTTCAGAGTTTTGTTCCGGGCGAACTTGAACTCATCTTGCAATGAAGGCGCCACAGTGAAAATCCTGACGAAGAAAGGACAGTGATATTGACGTAAGTGTCGCGAGTATTTCAGAGCAGATAAGCCTGCCTCAAGCTTGTATTTGCAACACGTTGTGACGGGCGGGGGACTCACTGGATGAAGAGCTCAACGCCGACCTCAGTGAGCGCCTGCTGACTGTTGCCGCACCCCTCGTTCCACACCTCCCTGGCGAGCGCCAGGTCCTTCCGACTCAGGTTCGTCTGAAAACAGAGAGGGCTCTGATGTGAAGATTTTCTGGAACAGTTGTCGTGGGTGGAAGTACCAGACGCAGACGTAGGCAACAGAACATTGATCATGTGTGTCTTTTGAGTGCTGCGTTCTTCGAGTCAATCATTGCAATCAGCAGCACAACACGAACCTTTCTGGCCTCCGCATCCTCCAAACCAGGCCCCATCTTCGCGCGGAACTTGTCGAAGAACCTCACCCACGCCTTCTCGTGCTGCAGTGTGACCAGATGTACAAAGTTCAACGTAAACTTGCAGGAGCTACCTGTTTCGCCACAACCTATTCTTCTGTTCTTGTGTTTCGGTCAAATGAGACGAAACTACACAACCGAACTCAAACCTCCGGAAGCCATTCCCCCTCGTCGAATCTTTTCTTGATGATGTCCACCATCAACTTGGAGATGACCTGTGGCATGAAACAACACCTTCAGGGCCACCTCCAAATCCTTGAATCATCAACTTGGCAGTGACTGCGTGCTACGGAAACGCACGTTGGCAGAAGAACTCGCGGGTCTGCGAAAACTTGCCATTGCCACAGACCGTCACCACAACACAGTCTCAATCGATTTGGTGCAACCGCCGTAGGATTTTCAATATCAATGGCCAAACCCCGGAGTTCACTTTGCTCCCTGAGACAGGACAAGGGTAGAAAGTACTGAGGTGACCTGATGCACGAGATTGGTGTGGACTCAGACTCACGTCAAAATGCGCGGTCTTGGCGCCCCACCGGAAGTGCTTCGTTCCGAGTTCGTAGAGTTCTTCCTCCATGACACTCAAGTCTTCCGCGTTCTCCATGGCCTGAAGACAGTGTCAATGAGGCGAGAGAGTGAATTACTGGTGAAACCTGCTCTTTTGCACCTCGACGGGAGACACAAAGTGGTTGCAGCAACACATTCAAAAATCCTTGTCCCAAGCAGACATTTTTGGAGGTGGGAATATTTACAGAAGAGACTCACCCGTTCGAGGACGTACATGAAGCTGTACCCGTGGTGCGCCATCCTCGCGTCCGTCTTCAGCTGCTCAAGGGTCTTGCTCCGCGCGAACTTGAACTCGTACTGGAGGTGCGGCGCTGCCGTGAAAATCCTGAGAAGACGTGTGTGTGCGTGTGTGTGTGTGTGTGTCTGTGTCTGTCTGTCTGTCTGTCTGTCTGTCTGTCTGTCTGTCTGTCTGTCTGCACGCAGTACCATGTCCCACCAGTGATGTTATGGCTGCAGGCAACCAGCCCACTGTTCACCACTGTTCACCACCCGTCTCATCATTCTCGTCCAAAGCACTATTCGTTTCTCCCTTGAGCATTCCTCACCCACACAGCAGCACCTCGCCCCTGCCTTTCCCCTGTACACTCACCCGATGAAGAGCTCGATGCCGACTTGTGTGAGCGCTTCCTTGTCGACGCAGGCGGCGGTCCACAGCTCCCGCGCAAGACGCAGCTCGTCCGCGGAGAGAGGTGCCGCCGACGCCTGCACACACATACACACACAAACACACACACGCACACAAAGAGAGAGATGGACAACAGGTTGACGTGAACAAAAAAACTTGGATGGGATGAACACAGGAATTACCCGTACATTTCGTTTGCAAAGTTTCAGTGAGGTTCCGCACCTTGTCTGTGCTCTCCTCCAAACCATTCACCATTTCCACTTTGAACTCGTTGTAGAATTTGACCCACGCCTTCTCAACCTGTGAACAAGGTGGCCCAAACTTCAGAAGGAACAGGACTTGGTCAAAAGGACAATTCGATCCTGACTTCGAAAAGCAAAACGTTGAAACAAACATTGCGGGCACAAATCTATTTTCGCGGGAGGGGCAGGATGAGGGACGTCCACCTCAAAGTTAATTTTGCTCGAATCGCAGACTTCAGACACCAAGGAGCAGGAGCGCAAATACCGAGGTCCACACCCAACTACAATACAGTCTTGTGATGCAGAGCACCAAACAAAAAAGGAACAAAGATTGTTGCCTCAGATGTCCATTTGTGGCTGTTACCAAGCCTGTTCTTGAAAATGTCCGTCAGAAGGTTGCAAATCACCTGAAAATCAAGAGAATCAAGTTCTGCACCGCCACATTTAGGATCTTGGACAAGTCAAGGAAGCCCTTTTGGCAAAAATACTGCTCGAAGTGGTCTTCTGCTGATCTGACTCACATCAAAATGCGCTGTCTTGGCGCCCCATTTGAAATGTCTGCTGCCCAAGTCGTGCAGTTCATCCTTCAACAGGGGCAAATCCTCTGCGTTGTCCACAGCCTGCAAACGGACGTGCTGGTGTTGAAGGTTAACGAATAAGAACTTTGCTTGCTCCACAGTTTTCGCACAACAAAACGTACCTTTCTGATTACATCCATGAAACTGTGGCAGTGATGTGCCATTCTGGGATCTGTCTCCAGCTGCTTCAGCGTTTTGTTCCGGGCGAACTTGAACTCATCTTGGAGAGGTGGGGCCACTGTGAAAATTCTGCAAAGAAACACCCATCATGAAGCTGTCACATGTTGGAAGCAAAAAGTGCCTTTGTTATCTCTCACTGTCAAAGCCCTTAGCTGTGGTGAACTGTTTCCATATTCGCACATCGGCAAGTGCGACTTTCTTGATGTGAGGTCAAAAGAACACGTCACTCGAAATTCAATGTTTCTGGAGACACAGATTTATGTCTTTGTCTCAAAATTTTCTCTCGAGAACAGTGACTCGTTTTTCTGGGGTCCGCTTGGTCGCTCCAGGCATGACTCGGCGTCGGCAGTGACATCAGGCACAACCTTGACAAAGTACAACACTCTTCTCTTGGCTCGCCTTGATTCCAATTCCAATTCTAGTATTTCTACTCACTGGATGAAGAGCTCTACTCCGACTTCGGTAAGACGTTTTGGGTCGGGACACACAGCAGCCCACATTTCCCGAGTCAGGCGCAGTTCTTCAGGCGACAACGCTGAGCTGGAAATCTGTGCAGAACAGCAAAGATTTTGAAAGCATTGAATGTTTGGACCGCAAGTTTTCACGCACAGTCGATCTGTTCAGCCTCACTTAGGCACAAGGAACGGTTCCACCTCATTTGACCTGCACTCACTGTGATCGTCGCCTCTTCCAATCCGTGAACCAATTCTGTTTTGAAGTCATTGTAGAATTTTACCCATGCCTTCTCGTGCTTCAAAAGGAAACAAAATGTGTCTGTGTAGTGTTTGCATCCAGTTCACAAAGTTACGTATCCAAAACACTGAAAACAGAAGCAAATTTTATTTTGTTCACCTCAGGCGTCCACTTGTATCCATTGCCCATTCTCTTCTTGAAGATGTCGGTGAGCAGGTTGCAGATGACCTGAATGAACACAATTGGAAACGGTTTCAAAACTCTGTAATCCTGGAGGTGAGGTCAGGATCAATTGAAACATCCACCGAGAGAGAATTCAGAGGATCGTGTTGATTTCGAAACACATTTTGCGTACATCGAAGTGCGCAGTTTTGGCTCCCCAGTTGAAATGCTTGCTTCCCAGGTTGAACAACTCTTCCTTCATCAAACTCAAATCTTCAGCATTTTCTATCGCCTGAAAAACACACCAGAAATTACCCGGTGGATCTATTTGCAATTCTTTGTCATTTTGTTGTCAAACAAACTCAAGGAATTGAGGGACACGTTTTGTTTCCAACCTTTCTAAAGACATCCATGAAGTTGTAACAGTGATGCGCCATTCTTTTGTCCGTTTCGAGCTGCTTCAGCGTTTTGTTTCTTGCAAATTTGAACTCGTCTTGCAATGGTGGAGCGACTGTAAAGATTCTGAAAACAGAGGCCCGTCATTCTTCTTTTGGAAGCCTGTTCATATCATTGTTTCGCACAATCAAACTGGACTTCAGCCTCTTGAATATTAGTTTTCAGTCATATCAGCTCCGACGTCGGAAACCCCTCTTTTAATCTATCTCACTGTCCAGTTCCAAGCTGAGTGGCCACATCACACCTGGCGGTACTCACTGGATGAAGAGCTCCACTCCGACTTCGGTGAGACGTTTTGGGTCGGGACACACAGCAGCCCACATTTCCCGAGTCAGACGCAGTTCGTCAGACGACAACGGAGAACTCGCAACCTGCACAAACATTGTAAAGAAATCCAACCAGAACTTTATCAAGGTGATTTTGTGTCGAGAATTTGCAACACTGAATATAAAATTGCATTCCTCTGTCACTCAGTCTTTGACAAAAGAGAACAACCTGGTTGGTAGCTTCTTCCAATCCCTTCACCATTTCCACTTTGAACTGATAGTAAAATTTCAACCACGCCTTTTCTTTCTGAAAGAACACAACAACAACAGTCGAAGAGAGATGCGCCTGCATCCAACAAGGTGTGCGGAGAAATGCGACTGAAGTAACAAGATTGCCGATTGTTTTCACCCCAATGCTCCATTTCTTCCCGTTGTCCAGTCTCTTTTTGAAGATGTCAGTCAGAAGGTTGCAGATCACCTGAAAGGCAGCCAGGGATTGAACCCAACAACGTCGCCTTCTAAATTGTACGGTCGTCGGACGGCAAGTGTCCGACAGCATCTCAGGAAGCAACTTGATCAAAACACTCGTTGTCAGAGCAACGAGAGAATGACCTGAGACTCACGTCGAAGTGCGCAGTTTTGGCGCCCCACTTGAAGTGTTTGCTTCCCAGCTCGTGCAACTCTTCCTTCATAACATTCAAGTCTTCTGCGTTGTCCATGGCCTGAAAGTTAACATATCAGACACAAAAACAATCATCTTCGTTCAACCACCCGAAAACAGCAGCGATAGGGACTTTAAGTTGTGACAACAGTTCCCGAGAGCAATGTGTAACGTTGAACCGTGACGTTGTACGGTGAACTTACCGGTACCCAGCCAACGAGAAAAAATTCTCAGAGTTCATGAAAACCAACTTGCCTTCCTGAAGACATCCATGAAGCTGTGGCAGTGGTGCGCCATTCTCGCATCCGTCTCGAGTTGCTTCAGACTTTTGTTCCGAGCGAACTTGAACTCGTTTTGCAGAGGCGGGGCAACGGTGAAGATTCTGGAAAGGAAAGACACTTGTCTTGTGTTGGCACCAAGATTGTGTGCCGCCACGTGCCGCATGCACCTCAACCCTATCTCTCTGTCACTGTCCCCACCCGAGTCCCTGTGTCTACCCTTGATCCCTGTCACTCTTCCAACCAGGTGTGTCTTATCATTGAAAACCCAAAATAAACCGAAAACTCAAAGCGCTGAACGCAACACCCCAACCCGAAACTCCTGCCACAACCACAACGACGGCCACAAACCCTTTCCCTTCCCCTATCCTCAACCCCAACCATACCCATCTCACACCCTCCTCCCAAGCATCTCCACTCACTGGATGAAGAGCTCGACCCCGACCTCGGTGAGGCGTTTCGAGTCGGGGCACACTGCGGCCCACATCTCTCGGGCGAGACGCAGCTCGTCCTTCGTCATCGGCGTTTTCATATCCTGCGTAAACAACATGGGAAAACAAAAGCAGTTTCTTTTGATGCTTTGCTGTGAAAATCAACCAACGGACGCCCAAATTGTCGCCATTAGGTTCTACAAGGCATTCAAATTAAGTTCACGATCGGTGGCGATTATCAACAAGCGGTGACTTTTGAATAATTCTTTTTTTTCAAAAACTTGTTCAAAGACATGCAAAGTACAAACTAAAATAATTTGCTCATGCAAAAATTGAACTGTAGAACATGGAAATGAACTTCAAAAACAGCTGCTCAGAGTCCATCGGCAGAACAAACATGGTCAAACAGGCAATGTTCACAACTCATCTGAGGAGTAACCCTCTGTGTCGAGTCTTTCAAAAAGAGAATCCACCTGCACTCCATCTCCCTCAAAGTATTCTCCATTCATGGCTGAGTACTTTTGCCAGTGCAATACTATCTCATGGATGGAGACAGAGAAGACAGACTTGTCCACTTCCTCCCAGAGAACTCTTCTGGTCTCTTTCTGCAGTTCATCAATGTTCTTGAACTTGCGGCCTTTGAGGTGTTTCTTCATGGCTGGGAAGACTTTGAAATCGCAAGGTGCACAGTCCGGGGAGTTGGGTGGGTGGGGCAACACTTTCAGGCCCCATTCCTTGAGTTTGCCAGTGGTGAAATCAGATGTGTGGGGGCTCGCGTTATCATGGTGGATCCAGAAGTTCCTGTTGTTCCACAGATGTGGTCTCTTCTTTTGCACAGCTTCCTTCAAGTTACTCAAAGTCTTGACATAATGCTCAGACTTGATCTTCTCCTTCCAGCCAAGAAACTCATATAAAATGATGCCCTTGCAATCGAAGAAAAGAGTCATCATGCACTTGGAAGACAACATCAAAGTCTGGGCTTTTTTCAAGCATGGTCCACCCTTCTCACTCCACAGTGTTGATGCCTGCTTTCCCACTGCTTCATAGGTCAACACCCATGTCTCATCTCTGGTTATGATCTACTGAATGAAGTCCTCAGGGTCTGGTTGGTCACACAAGAACTGGATGTTGTCATCGCACATGGTCTTTTGGGTCCACTTTTGGGCTTCAGACAAGTCTTTGGGGATGAACTTTGAGCACTTGCGACTGAGGTTCAAGTAAACTCTGAGTATCTTGGCAATGATGGGCTCAGAGATTCCAGTCCTTTGTGACATCTCCCTCATGCTCAAGCTGCTGTCACCCTGGACCATTCCGGAAATGATGGTAATGTTCTCAGGAGACTGGGCAGACCGGGGGCATCCACTTCTTGGAGCATCTCGCACATTCTCATCACCCTGCTTGAACCTCTTGTGCCACACATGGACTTGTGTCTTTGACATTGTGCACTCTCCCCAAACCACCTTTAATTTTGTCCAACACTAGATGGGCGTGGCACCACTTTTCATGAGGAATTTGATCATCACATGCTGCTCGCAATGCACATTGATGTCAGGGTTGACCAGAAAGAGGCAAAATCATAAAGCAACCCACCAGAAGGAAAACATTTTTCCTGCAAGTTGACCTCTGTTTATCCTATGAGCTTCCACAAAGGTTCAAAATTTTTCGTTGCGGAGAAACAGACACCGATCGGGAACTTAATTTGAATGCCTCGTAGACGCAGGCAGAGGACAATCCGGGCCTGACTGGGATCTGACCCTTTTGGTGGGGATCATCAACTTTGACTCGGTCCTTTCTTTTGTACGCGTGTTCTGTTTTCGAGATGCACAAGAGGTCAGGAAACTTCGAAATGACATGTGGAGCAGAGCGGTGATGTTCTAACCTTGTCAGTTTCGTCCTCCAAACCGTTCACCAGTTGCTCCTTGAACTCATCGTAAAATCGCACCCATGCCTTCTCGTACTGAAATGTTCAATTGTATCCTTTGTTTCGACCACTCTTCCCTGGGGAGAGATCCTGACGGCACAAAATGGAGGGAGAACGCAAATTTCAAGATCTGCAATAACCTTCACCTTGCTCGTCCATTTCTTTCCGTTCCCGAAGCGCTTCTTGAATATCTCCATCAGGAGGTTGCAAATCACCTGCAACAGTTATATGGTTGTAGAGCATTGCGGAGTCACTCAGCACCATATCGCCCTAGTTTTCCAGGGTCTTCTCTTTTACAACAATGCGTGAGTTTTGAAGAATGATACCCAGACACATTCTGTCATGCCGTTCGTGCAATGCAGACAGGTCTGCAAAATACTCAAAGCAGGAAACTTTGTTTTTACATGAGAGGTTGCTTCTTTTGTCAAACATTTTCATTGCCATTCCTGCACCTGCTTGGTGACAAACAAATGGAATGAATGACGCCTCGACCCAGGGGGTCATTTCGTGGATCGTTCAGACTGAAGGAACCGAATGCCAAAAATGGCGTTGGGGGTCCGTTTTGAGGCAGGTCATTCCACAGTGCGATACCGGCAGCTTGAGGAACTCACATCAAAATGTGCAGTTTTGGCTCCCCATTTGAAATGATCACGGCCAAGTTTGTACAATTCCACCTTCATCTGATTCAGATCTTCTGCGTTGTCCACGGCCTGAAAGTTACAGATGCAAAGTGATCTCAACACGAACCTTTCAACAGCTGAGCTACTGTTCCTTGAACAACAATGACTCAAAATAGTTCTGTTCGTGTTGTGTCCAAACTGTGTTCACGGTCAGTGGTCTCACCTTCCTGAAAACGTGCATGAAGTTGTAGCAATGATGCGCCATTCTTTTGTCCGTTTCCAGCTGTTTCAGGGTCTTATTTCTTGCAAATTTGAACTCGTCTTGCAAAGGTGGAGCGACGGTGAATATTCTGAGAAAAGATTGACTTTTCTTGGTGAAAAAATAACCACGGACGTGCGTGAGCAGTGCGAACGGACTTGACATTGGAGATAATTGGCATCATGATGTACAACTGAAGAGGACAACCAGTGATGAACCAATCTAGCTCCTCGATGAGGCAAATCTGTGCGCCGAGCTGAGTGGGTCCAATCCTTACAAAGGGCGGGTGTTGGCGTCGCGGAGTCCCAACCCTCGTTGACCACATAAATTTACACCCTCACTTCCCAATGCTGTCCTCAACGGTTTCACGGACGGGACCCCTTGGTTTGCCTGGAGCAAATCTGGAAAGTTCTGTGTGCAATCACAATCGCTGGCGAAGACACGAACAACTCCGCTTCGTCTCGAACAAGGCGGACGGCGTCCGTGATCGCCCAACCCGACTCGATCCACGTCTCCCTGAGTTGACCACTCACTGTATGAAGAGCTCGACGCCGACCTGGGTGAGGGTGTTGGTGTCGCGGCAGACCCCCGCCCACAGCTCTCGCACGAGCCGCAGATCTTCGGCACCCAGCCCTGGCTGCGGTGAAGAAAAGTGTGGTCTCGCGCTGCTGAAATCTGTGTCCAAATACGCAACACCACACACAGGCGGTTTTGCGGGAAATGGACACCCTGACTCGTCATGTTTTCCTTCCTTCATTATTTTGCTGTTTGAATTGACATGTTTTAATTGTTGGGTTCCGATTGCGCCTCAGCCACAAACCTGAATACACCAGGGCAGGGGACCAAATAAAACATGGATCACAAATAAAACATGGATCACAAAACGACTGTCTTCTCCAAAGAATTCTCATTTCAACGCGTTTGACGAGACTCAGAAAGATGGAGCAAAGTGCTCCTCCGTTTTCTCAATTTCCTGACGTCTGAATTTTTGTGTGGCGGAATTGACTTGAGAACCGACAAAGAAGTATCTTCTGCAGCAAGATGCAATTTTTTTCCAAACAAACATTTCTGTTTGTGTTTCTTCATTCACTTGCACGACATTTGAAATTGGTTCACCTTGTTTGTGTGCCCGTCGGGTCCCGCGGCGTTCGAGATGACGAGTCTTTTCGCCAGACAACGACGTCGGTATTCCGCGTACATCTTTCTTCAATTGCTACGTCGTCCGTCCACTTAGAAAGATTCCGTGCCTACTCCGGTGTGTTGTCTGTGAAAGGAAGACAGCCAATCGATCCTGCGCAAAATAATTTTAGAAAAGTGAAGACGTAAACTGTAGTTCACCTCCTCTTTTCAAGCAAAATCAACCATTGGAAAAGGTTAAATTCCCTCTTGTGGATTTCCTGGGGTTTTTTTTTTCAAAAAATTCTTTCAAACACTTGTGCTCAAAACTCAGGCTGTACTGTCACACGTTTGGGCTTGTTGATGAGTGGGTAACTTTGTTTTCCTGAACAAAACAGCAATGCATGCAGACTCACATTCCGTGTTGCGCGCAGAGAGCTGAAACTTTTCGCCAAAAAGCAGCGTTCGGCAAGCGGCGCGTTGCGAGCTGCGGAGATGCGTGAGTCCCGCCCTTGGAAACCAGCGCCGATCCTCCCGCCACCTGATACAGAACTTTACTCCCCACAGGTGTACCGAGTGCTGCCAAGGGATAAGGTTGACGTCCAAGGTGAATCTGTACAGTCTGTCCAACTTGGAACCGCACTTCAAACCGATTTGACAAATTGCGTCGCCTTTGTGATGAACAACTCACACAGCTTCAAAACGGCTGTTTGGCCAGACAACTGTTTTCCAAAAGAACAAAGCCCCAGGCCATGAAGGTGCGATGCCCCCACACTGAGTCCTTTTGGACACAAACTTTATGGAGTTTTATTGCAGTGACCTTGACATGCAAGCAGAATCGACCCACCACGACATGCGATCGGAGGCTTCGGGGCCACAGATACCGGCAGCTTCAGTGTCGCAACAAACGGCGCTTTGAACGCTCCATTTCACACCACCCTCTGGACTGCCCGTTTGTTCTGGTGCCCAGTGTCTTTTGTCAACGAGATCCTCGAACAATGTCACGTCCTGCTGTGTTACGAGCTCACAGATTGGTTGTTTGCGAGGTGTCCAATGCAGTTTGCACCGTATTTAGTGCACGGATGGCGTGCAGTGCACTCCCGAGGCAGAGAAGCAAGCAAACAGGATGCTGGAGGTGACGAGGCTCTATCCTCCTGTCATTTTCATGCGATTTTGGAACCACAATTCTTTCAATAAATGGAGAAGACGACAAAGATCCGGGGATAATGCTCTTGACGCAGACAGGGGCACAGTGTCTGAGTCCTGGTCCAAAGGACAAGTCACGTGTTTGAACAGTTTTGGGTGCCACCTACAGTGAACTGAGGGAGACAGAGAAACGCAAAAAAAAGAAGAAATCAAAATTTGTCAGGGTTGAGTCGATCAACTTCTGAGTAGATCTCATGCCCTTGGTCTCCCCTGGAGGACAAACTTGAAAACCTGCCACAAACAACACCCCTGTGGCCGAAAACATGGGTCTGCTGATGACATCGGCTCAGAAAGTACAAACAGGTACAAGCAATATGGCAAGGGTCCACGCCTGCGAGTTTTGTTGAAGTTTTCTCTTTTCAACATCTCAAAATTTTTGAACATGAAAGTCTTGTCTGTCTCTCGAACTCGAACTCTAAAGGAAAATGAAAACACTACCCAAACTCAAAACTCAAAACTGGTGGCTTCACGCAGGGACAAAATGTAGCTTTGGAGGGCATTAACCCTTCAGTCCAGGTTCATTATCTGACTTCACAATGCAAAGTGCATCAAAAACTTAATCAGCTGCACAATCAGAGAACCTCACTCCGGTTTGTAATTGTCTCATTCAGAATGGCAATTATAGAAGGAAATGACAATTGCCATCACATTCTGGTGGATCCTGTGTAGTTCGAGAGCGACACCACGTCCAAAACTGCCGGAGTTGTAGTGTGCACGTATGTTTCACCAGAATAAGGACCCTGGTGCCGCGATCCCAAATCCACGCTGCCGTGATTTGCTGTTTTTATTGTAATTATTGTGACACGACAATTAACGCTTGGCTACTTAAAAAGTATTTATTTTAATTCATTTGACCGGGCACAGTTCTGAGTATTTGTTTGCACATTTGTCAAAGCTGAAGCAGTGGTTCTGTTCCGTTGTTGCATGCATGCAGAAACTGGAAAAGGATCGAAGCTTTCTTTCCTTTTTCTCGTGTGGTCCTGCAGCACAAGCATCAGCAAGAAGCTTGTGCCAGGTGACACACTTCTGTTCAGTCAGAAGTTTTCTGTCCCAAGGGACATTTCACGGGGCAGCCTCTCATTTGGCTGTGAGCACATCACACGCCATGGGTGCAAAAAAGCTGGAAAAAGTGGACTGGCCCCAAGGAAGACCCCCCCCCCAACAAAAAAAAACTTGTTCGAGCGTACATGCAGCGACAGAATTCAAGTTTGAGAGTGAGCGTGAACAGTACACAACAAACAAGTACACAACAGATTCACACGCATACCAGTAGTATTTGCATGAGAGGGTTCTTTTTGTGCCAAACGTTCTCAGGGGTCGACTCGATGGCAGGCAGATCTGCTGTTACGGTACATGCACTCGTCAGAATGACTGTGCTTTGCTGGTCAGATGAATGTCTAATTGGCGGCGGAGGCGGCCTTCTTGTCCAGCGCGTCCTTCAGTCCGGCCATCATCGGCACCTTGAACTCGTCGAAGAACTTGAGCCACGCCTTTTCGTGCTGCGGAAACAGGAACAGACTCATTTATTCAGCTCTTCTGGGCGTGTCCACAAACGCATGACTGTGTAATGCTGTTTTGATACTTCCTATTGTGAGATAAGAACGTCTCCCGTACAAGTGTAATGCTGAACACCACCCCACTCACCTGCTTAGACTCCTCTTCGAACCCAGCGCAGAAGATTTCCATGAACAACTTGCTGAGCACCTGCAAAAATGAAACTGCACGTGACCTCTGTAAATCAGTATGAAGCAACAACAAAATACCCGTGGAACCCAGTATCACTTGTGCGACGTTTAACCGCACGGTTTTGCTGAACAACCCTGATTTTTCTGTGATGTAGATTCTCCCCAGTCGGATGGACTCATTTCCCACGTGGAATCTCGGAAACTCTTCAGGAGAAAACAGCTGTGGGTTCGTGAACTGAACTCACGTCGAAGTGCTCCAGCTTGGCGCCCATGCGGCTGTGCTTGGACCCGAGTTCGAAGAGATACTCGCGCATGACGTCCAGGTGCTCCACGTTCTCCACCGACTGCGGGGAAGACAGACCTTTCCCTCAGCTTCTAAATAGTCTCCACTTTTGTTCGTACTGCACGCATTGCTTAAGAGTTTCGAACAGGGCCCAGCGGGTGTTTTTGAACAAGTATGGCACTTTGCAAACAGCTTTCAGAAACAGATTTTTTCTTCCCAATCCCCTGACAGACTGACTGACCGACCTGCCTCATGACGTTCATGAAGTTGGAGCCGTGGATCTTGAGACGCGGGCTGCGCTCCAGCTCCTCCAGCGACTTGTTACGCGCGAATCGGAACTCGTTCTGCAGGTGCGGAGCCAGGCGGAACAACCTGCGCGGGAAAGAGACTTCCTGATCCCGCCGGCATGTCCTTCATCCAACGCGAGCACTCAAGCAACAGGTATTTGGTCCTCAGCCCTGTTTTGGATCAATTCCGGCATGTGACAAAACACCAGACGTACTCGTGCTTGAAAAACGGTTGTGCTGGTCCTTTTTCCTTGTTTGTCTTTACGTACTCGTATTGTCAGAAGCGACATTGCACAGGGAACTCGAACGACATCGTCTGACGCAACACAAGCCACCAGGCTGACTGAGGAACTTCATTTTCTCATGAATGCTTGTCTTCATTGTCCAAAGGACATTGGACACAGAGAAGCGGCATCTCGCCAGACGCGTCACAAACCGAATGTTCCACCGGGATGACTGACTGAGGAACAGACTGATTGACTAACTTGAGGAACAGCTGCACCCCGGCCTGAGTGAGGCCCTCGGCGCTGCCGCAAACGCTGTCCCACACCTCCCGCACCAACTTCACCTCCTCCCCGCTGAGACTCGACATTCTCTGCAAAACAATTGTTGTTTACGAAGGAACATCGTACAGTCAATCTCACGGTTTACTTCCAGTACTTGCGCGTGCCAGTGTGGTGACAGTTCATAAAGGGTGCATGGGTGCACATGAGGATGTTTTTCCACAAAGATGTTGACTCTCCAGAGCTCGTGTGCAACCAAAAAGCAGCTTGCCGTTCTTAAACCACTGAAATTTCCGGTACCGTCGCATTGAAGACAAATCCACAAATCCTCTCCGCGTTTTCGTTGACGACAACCGAAGTTTCTGGCAATTGCTTCTAGTGCACGTTTTTGAAGAAAAGTGGACAAAAACGAAACAAACCTGAATTTGTTTGACAAAGTTTTCGTTTCCTCCTTGGATCTTGTCAATTGGCAATCCAGCCACACTTTTTCTCAGCAATCTGAACTGGAGGTGAGTTGACTCTGGCTGTTTCCCCTCGACTGTGAGGAGGACTCGGGCCCGTTCGTTTTAAACGAACGCCAATGTTGACGAGACTGTTGACATGTGCCACAAACCGATAAATTTAGGCAGCAATTTGGTTAACCCTTTTGTTGTGAACATTTCGGAGCCAGGGTGGACCGCGTGCACGGACTGCAACTTCAGGGTGAGTATATGCGTCATCGCAGAGCTAGAGATGCTCCTGACCAACACTGGAACTGAATCTCGTGATCTGGACAAGGTAAAAGTTCTTGTGTGCGAGCACAAATGAAAAATTTCGGCTTCCTCTTGGCAACCCCTTTCACGTCAGGTGCATGAGAAGAAAGCATAGCACACGTAAGATTTGCTGGAGGATGTTTATGCAATGGAACAATTGTTGGAAGTAATTTTCAAACAGAGAACAACACACATGTGCACCTGTCTCTGAGAACCCAAACACACGAGCGTACTGGAGAAATACCTGAATGACTTTGCCAGACAACTTTCCTGAAGCCACATATCCACATGGTGGACTCACTGAAATGCCATGAAGTCTCCCTTTGTCTCTCCCTTTGGAGCCGCAATCGAGACGTGGCCGGTGGAACTGGCCAATGAAACAAGCCGTCCTGGTGGCACACATGAGAATGGCCTGTGGAAGCCTTGTGGCCTCTTGGCTGCCCATGGCATCACGCAAGATCCCTGTCCGAGGTCAAAGAGGTCACACGCCAGACAGAACAACCAGACAAAAGAAGTGAGGGATATTGAACGCTGTGCGGAGGACAAATACTCACTGTTTGGGTCCAGATTGCGCAGCAATCGAGACTCAAACAGTGAGTATTCATCCTTTGGACAGAGTTCCATA
>JAAUXT010078113.1_pt1 | contig 19777 bp, 27 predicted proteins | sample 7278171 | NCBI WGS metagenome assembly JAAUXT01 (sample SAMN14350112, study PRJNA611818) | marine sediment metagenome | isolation source: surface marine sediment (1.8m) | place: French Polynesia: Moorea | collected 2018-08 | reverse complement strand
GAAGCATTTGAGCAAATCTTTGCTGACTATGGCATTCCCAAGGAACTGATCACTGACGCTGGTACAAACTACACTTCAAAACTGTTCCGAGACTTCTGCAAATCTGTAGGCATAGAGCACAGGACCACAAGCTCATACCACCATCAATCAAACGGTAAGGCTGAATGAATGATCCAGACTGTGAAACGCATGCTGAATACAACCATGAGCCAAGGTAAGTCTCCATGGATGGCTCTGCTTACACTCTGCACCACCCCATTGGGACAAGGTCTCCCAAGCCCTGCTGAACTGATGGGTAAGAGGCTCAGAACACTGCTCCCATACCTCTCTTTGGATCTGCAAAATGTCAATGATGAGGTACGTGAACTGCTCACTCTGCGAGCCCAACGAATGAAAGACCCTTATGATAAACAAAACAAGGTAAAACCCTTACCAATTTTGTCACCCGGAACTGTGGTGATGTTGCAAAAAGCTCCACAGGTAAACATCTGGACAAGAGGCCGTATTGTCTGCAATCTTGGCCCCCAGCACAACTTTCGATCCTACAAGGTTCGACCGGATTCAACTGGCCGTGAAATTATTCAAAATCGCCACCTGCTTCGACCATTCCAGGCAAAATATGGTCCACCAAAAGCCACTGCCACCAATCCACCTCTTACTCCATCAATAAACCAGCCAAACCCACCATACCTAGGTTCAAACTACAAACAACCAGCTACAAGCACACCTTATGCCACCAGATCTGGTCGTTCTGTAAAAATGCCACATCATTTTGCTGATTAAAATGTGTCACAGAGAGAAAAAATATGAATTGTCAAGTTGTGTGCAAGAGCATACAATTCACCAGTTGATGTACAAACGAATGGTAACCTTAGCCATTGTTGTTCAATGTTAGCATGATTACCTTTCTGTAAGTTTTTCATGCCTTGGTTACACCTGTACACATTCTGTCAACTGTTTCCATTTCATCCTTTGGCAAACACACAATTTCATCTTGTGCAACTTCCAAATTTGTGTGTCAAGCAAACCAAAATTTCATTTTCATCCATCATGTTTGTGAAATGTTTGTAAATGTGCAAATGTTCTTTTGTATTCTGCACTTAAAAAGGGTTCCATCTCGACCCTACCCACCCCTGTCCATCCCAGCAGAAATGAAATATTTCAAAATTGTTTCAAATTATTCCTCTCTTTGTTGAAGTTTACAATGGCATTTTGTTTGTGGGTGGGTGCTGATAGCACCAGGCCAAGTGGCCACTTTTGTCACTGTACTGTGACAGCAGCCTTAGCCGCTTTTGTCACTGTACTGTGACTGTGGAAATCACTGCTTTTGCCACTGTACTATGACTGCGGAAATCCACAAAATCGAAAAATTTGTCTAGAACTACCCGCTGAAGCCACATCAGAATAGCTCATGGGCTGGTCACCCAAACACTGCTCAGTTGGCTTCAAAAGCCACTGAAGCGACTGAGTAAAAACCAGTTACAAATTGCAAAACAAACTGGCCTGATACCACCAGCACCTGGGAAAGTGTGGGTCTCTGCTTTTGCTTTTAGTGATTGAAGCCAGAGGGTGAGGGGAAAGGTGGCCACCAGATACTGAAGCCAATCCTCTTGCCCCACTCTCAATATTATCACAGAGCCCCAAGTGGTTACATCTTCTCTCACAAGCTCTCCATGTATCTAGGACAACACAACTGAATTTTTCTGGTGTCTCTGTGATTTCAACTTTCGGCTCTTAAAATTTTGTTTCTTTGCAGAGGGGAATATTATGTTATAATATTATGAAGAAAATTATTGCCGACAATTATCCAAAAGAATTTTCAAGATATCTTATACCATGTTGAAATGCCGATCAAAAATGATAATAAATACCGCACCGCGCATGAAGTGTGGCCGGGCTAGACAATACAACACAGGGGTGGTAATTTATGGGCCAGTTGGGGGTGACCAGCCCAAAGTAGTTGGGGAAAGGTGCGTAATAGCATTGTGGGAGGGAGGAGTGGGGAGGGTGGGAATGGCTTTGGTGGGAGGGGTGATGGCCTTGGGGGGGGGGGCTAACGGGAGGGGGTAATACCTTGTGAGGGGTAGTCAAAATGTGGACATGTGGGGAAAGTGTTGGTGGGGCCTCATGACCCAGGATTATTTTCTGCCTTTGATTTGTGCTGTTTGCATTTCCTCTATTTTCACATGTTAAATTTTTGGATCCACCCCTGATTTGTGGGCGTCCATGGGGACGAATTTTGGTTCGTACAAATGCAAAATATGCAATTCCACGTGTCTCCCGGGTCAGATATCACCAGAGGTTGTTTTTCTTATCTTGATCGTTTGAAACAAATTTTGAGATGTTCCAGTTCATGATCTCTTTCTTTTACAGAGCCTGTCGCCATGTTAGAGTTGGCCGTATTTTTAGGATCGATCGTCCTCCTTTGTCTTGTCTTGCACAAATTGGAAAAGCGATTCGGATTTGTGTACACATTGTTTCACAAGGTACGTGTGTTGCTTGGAAAATGACGAGTCCGAGTGTCGTGCACCGCGTTCTTCTCTCGAAAGACTATAGTATGTGATTCGAGAGCGGGACGCAAAATTTCAAACCTTTGTCATTTCTACAGTTTTCAATTTTTTTTCACCAAATTTTCACACAATGTGGTCGCCACAGGTATAAACATGAAAAACACAGAAAGAAGTGATTTCTTCTTTCTGTGTTTTTCAGAGAATTTTTTTTTTTAAAGTTGCTTCTGTCCCGGTTTGATGGTCAATTGCCTTGTGGTGCTTCAAATTTTCTGTGAATGGAAAACAGACAAGTTATGTAAAATTGAACAAAACAACATTTGGCTTTACTTGAAAACAAGCAAAGTCTTCAAAAAAATATATCTTCAGAATGAATCACACAAGTGTTGGTTATGTTTCAATCACGTTTTTGCGTCCCGGTTTCTGAGATTTTTTTTGAAAAAATGCTGCATGTTTGAGGCTCTGCTGCAAACTTCCATCACATGTCACTTGAGTAAAATATTTTTTTACAAGAAGAACATATCCTTGGCTTCAAGTATGAATTTTTTTGGCAATACACCATGAACACAACTGTAGTTCCAATTTTCCAAGTAAATCATGACAAAATGTCACTGTGTCCCGGTTTCAATGATCGTCCTGGTTCACTGTCCCGGTTCTCCATCCCGGTTCAAACTACTTGTTTCGGGGAGCCGCTGCTCCACAGGGGCACTTCAAAAGATGTTCCATACAACTCTTGTGCGAAGGGAAGTTGCAACTCTTGCAATCAACCCACTTGTCTTCATGTTCCATATCAAACTTGGAGTAAGGCAGCTGACAATAGAGACACCTTTGGCCCTCTTTTCCTTTCCTCACAAGAAGTTTTGTGGGTCCCATCCCCAAATACACCTTTGTCTGTTTACCAATAATTTCCTGGGTGGTTTTGATCCTGGGCTTTTTGTGCTGAAGCTTTTGGAGCTTTTCTCTGGCCTCTGAATCTTTCACAAAAGACATAGACTGATCTGAAGTCAGCTCAGAATTTGGTGGACCAGCCTTTCTTTTCTTTCCTCTATTGGTTTCTGCTCTCTGGGGAAGAGGTGCCAGGTCCTCCAGCCGCCTCTTGGCCATCGTCTTCGTGTTGTCCTTCTTCTTTGCTTCTTTCTTCTCACCTGGAGAGGCAAAGAATGTACTGAGAAACATTTGAAGCATCAGTTTGTCATCCCGGTTTCCCGTCCCGGTTACATGTCCTGCTTTCGAGACATTTTTTTGAAGTCAATTTTTTGGTGGACATGTTTCTTTTTCAGAAGCTGTTCTTGCTGATTTCCTTGAGACTTTGTTTCAGCTTCTGCATGATGCCAACAAAACTCACCAGAGTCACCCTCTGGTTGGGCCTGTCTTTGTAGAGATGTTGTTGTGTCCCAGTTCCTGTCCTGGTTATCATCGTCACTGTCCCGGTTTGTCGCGGCTGCACTTGCTTTGGCTGCACCCTGTTTTCCTTTGCCATAGAAGGAAGTTGTTGATGTCTGTGAAGGCCCTGCACTTCTGCCACAACAACTTGCTTTGCAGAAGCAGCCTGGGTGCCACCTGTGAGAAAGACACAAAACTGAGTCATTGCATCCCGGTTTCAGCTGATTCCGTCCCGCTTTTGAGACACAACATAAGGTCAAAAAAAAAACAGCTGCAGGGTGCACCAAAATGCTTTGGCGAAACTGCAAAGTTATTTCTCTTCACAGACAATTGCTTGTTTGAAACAGAAACCTGCAAAGCAAGGCTGAATTAAGACACACTTCTTTTCAAATGGCTCACACTTACCAGCCTTGTCACATGGAGGAGCTGTTTTTGCAGAAGCAGAAGGACTTGGCTTCTTGGACTGCTGTTCTGTGTCTGTTGCTGCAGTTTCTTCAGACACTGTGTGGATGATCCTCTCAACGTCCTCTGCTGTGAGCTGTTTGGTTCTTCTTGCAGCTTCAACTTTGGCTCTGATTTCTTTCAGTGTCCCTTGAACTTCACACATCCCGGTTGCGCATCCTGGTTGCACTGCAGGTCAAGATGCAGCAGAAGAGGCTGTTGTCTTGCTTGAACCCTTCTTGGGAGGAGGTGAGAGAGGCTTTGGGTCACTGTCACTATCCTCCTCCTCATCTGGAAAGGCAAATCACATTTTGAGAAGATTGAAACAGCTTTGGTTGAGCCATGTGACAAATTTGTCTGATTGCGTCCTGGTTTCTGTCCCAGTTCTGAAATGTTGTTGTCCCGGTTTGACACTGCTGCAAAACGTTCAGACCACATTTTTGCATGAACCTAAACTTTCAGCAGAGGAATAATCAGGGTCACTGCTGCTGCTGCCAGGTGAGTCAGAGTCAGTATCTGAGTCTGAGTCTGAAGAAGAGTCCTGTAGGTCAGAGTCACTGCTATCACTGTCTGAGTCTGAAGAAGCTTCATCTGCACCTTTCTTACCACCTGAAAAATATAATGTGAAAAAAAGGATTACATTTTGATTTGTCCTGTTTGCAAACAAAAAATGTATGTTTCTTGTTTCTGCATGGAAATTTGGTGTCGCTTCAGTTCCCTGTCCCGGTTCCCTGTCCCGGTTCCCTGTCCCAGTTCTAGACAATGCTCACATTTCCTGACATGGAACAACATGAACCAACGTGAATGCTCTCAAAAGAAGAGGAACAAGAACTGAACAGCCTGAGTGTGCTTTTGGTTCAATTACTTTGTGTCTGGCCAGTGGGTGGAGCAACAGGTGCAGCCTTTTTCTTTTTGCAGAGGAGGTCAGATAGAGCAAACTTCTCCTCTTTGATGCAGTGCAGGTCCACAGGCCATATGCCAGTTTCTCTGAAGCCTCTGACAATGATTGGTGGAGTCATGGCTCTCCAAGCTCTGTTAAAGAGCAAGAAGAAGTCACTTTTGGAGACAGCAGTTCCTGCTTTACGTCTGATGTACTGCCTCAGCTCTTCATACCATGTGCTCTTGAAGACAGCAAGTGGTGCATTGTCAAGTGGCTGGAGGAAGTGGCTTGTGTGAGGTGGCAAGCACACAACCTTGACCCCACTCCAGTACATTTCCACAAGGAAGCGGTAGTTGTAGGTGTGGCTGTGATGTCCATCCAACAGTACCACATGGGTTAGGTCCTGGATTCCTACTTTTTTCAGGTGTGCCAGGAAGACTCTTCCAAATTGATGAAACAGCGTCTTGTTGATCCACCCAGACTCTGACACTCGCAGAATGGCTCCATTGTTGCAGTGCTTCCATTCATCTCTGACACGACTTCCTTTGTGAATCACCATTGGAGGTGTCTTGATTCCAAGTGCATTGGTCATACACACAACAGTTGTGGTTGTCCCTTTCTCCTTTGGAACGATAAATTGTGTTGTCATGCCTGAGCGACCAAAGACTTTCCTCAGTTTTGGAACATCCATCAATCCAGTTTCATCTACATTCCAGACTTGCATTCCACTGTGAATGTTGTTCTCCTTCAGCACTCCTTTGTACACTTCAAACCATTGTGCAACTATTTCTCTGTTGCAGCACACAGCCTGGTATGCACTCAGTTGTTGTGCTGACTTCAGCTTAATTTCTGGGTGCCTCTTCACAAACCATTTCATCCATGTCCTTGACATCTCTTCAGTCTCTCTGTTGCCTCTTAGTCCCAGCATCTTGGCATATTCATATGCCAGGGTTCTCAGTTGAGATAGTGCAAATGGAAATCCTGCATCAGCATGCTTCAGCACAAGGTTGGCCAGATCTTGTTCCTCTTCTTTTGAAAACAATTTGGGTTCAAGCTCACCTCCAGACATGTGTCCAAAACCTTGGACTCTGCCTAACACTCTTTGGTTCAGAGTGTTTCTGGGCACTTGGAGACTTGCTGCAATTCTTCTGACTCCAATCCTTTTTCCAAGAGGTTGTTTTCTGTCCTGCAGAACAGCATACACAGCAATTTCCATGTTTTCTGGGGTCCACTTGTTCAGCTTCTGCTTCTTGTGGCTCAAACCCGTCCCAGTTCCCTGTCCCGGTTCTCCGTCCCGGTTCTTGTCTTTGCTGCTCTTCGACTTTCCTCCTTTATCAACCTTCTTCTTGCTCTTGGAAATCAGCTGGCTCAGCCTCTCCTGTTCTTCTCTTTCCTTCTTTTCTTTCTTGCTCAATGGTCTGCCCTTCCTTCCAGATGATCCTGGTGTTGACTTCTGCATCCCGGTTTGGGGTGTGGACCTGTCCCAGTTTGTTGGTGTTGCCTTCTTCTTGGAATCTGGGGTCTTCTTCTTGGCTGACTTGTCTGGTGTCTTGCTTTCTTCCAGGAGCTTCTTTGCAGCCTTCTTTGCAGTCATCTTCTGTGAAGACTCCTTCTCATTCCCTCCTTTTCTCTTCTGTTTCCCCATCACGTCATGTCACACATTGTCCCGGTTCTCCATCCCGGTTCTGCATCCCAGTTTCACCAAAAGTAGCCGACTTGAACTCCTGCAAAAACAATGGGGAAGACAACAGGCATTAAACATCAGTTTCCACTATCCAAAACAAGACACTCACACACACATTTGGGTCTGAGACTGCACTTGGATCATCAGAGAAAGGCTCTGTTTTCACTTCAGATCAAACCGGGACGCAACACACACTGTTTGGAAGCTTCATGAACCTCAAAATTGATTCAAATCAGATCTTTTTCAGCCCACAACAACACATACAGTGTTGAACTGTGAAAAGAAATGATTTGGTCTGAATTTCACCCATATTTGCAACAGAGAAGCTAACTCAATTTTGCCTCAAGACAACTGGGATGATGCTTCAAAACCGGGACACATTTTGTGTCCCGCTCTCGAGACACATTTCCAAAAAAAAACCCTTTTTGGATGGACTGACATGACTGAAACACACACAGTTCATACAAACCAGGACACAAACGCTGCCTTCAGAGTGGTTTTTGTTCCAAATCACACACACTTTTCAATGATATGCTGCACCATAAGATTCCCTGAACATTTGCCCATAAAACTACCAGGAGAAGTTGGAACAAAAACCACTTGACAGGCACATTTTGACCAAAAGAAAATTCTGAAAAAGATAAATAAACTTCTCTCCCAAGATGGCTTCTGTCTTCTTGATCCTGATTGGCTGATATGTTCATGTGACACCTCAATGCAATTCATAGGTGGCACTACTGACATGGTTCTGTGTGTTCCCGCCAAACACCGATGGTTTTAAAAAACAAACCGGGACGCAAAATGCGTCCCGCTCTCGAATCACATACTATACCTCAGCAAAAATATTGGAAAGTTTTGCCCACCATCACGGAAATGTGTGAACGCAATTTGTAAACAGGTGGTGGGCTTTTCTGTGTGACAAGGTTTTGTTGTGAGGAGGTGGTGCAGTCCCACACGGTTTTGTTGTTCGGAAGTCTGTGGTCATTGATATCCCATGTTCACCCACTTGTCCAACTTTCGGCAGGTTGAAGAAAGTGACAAGGACCACGGCGGGAATTTGGTGGCTGATGTTCTTCAGGTTCGTTGCGTGTATGTTTGTTTGGGTTTTGGGGTTTTCTCGTAGATCTACCGTCTTGCTGAGCAGCCTGTGATTTGACCAAGACGTTGTGAGTTCTCCCCATGCACATCTTAAACCTGACAGAGCAGTTTGTTCACTGAAACTGGCTTGATTTTGATTGCACAGACTCTGCAAGTTCACCAAAAGCTCTGCGTGGTTCAAACGTTCCTCTGCCAATGGAGGCTGCAGAGCATGATTGTTGTTCATTGCAGTCACACGGAGTGAAGTTCATCTTCACATTGTGCGGCGGTCACATCTCGCCGATTCTCGTGGCGAGTGAGAAGAGGGGCATCAGAATCGTAGACGTCCGGCATGAGGTGCGTTGTGAAGCTGATCAACTGGTAGTTTCTTGTTTTTTCTTTATTTCCCTCAGTTAAGAGTTGAATATTGGTTTGGCCTGGGGTGTTGATTGAAAAGAATAAATGACCAACTGAAGCAAAATACAACAGGGGATGTTGAGCCAAAAGAACTGAGCTTCGGTCAACGGAGCTCGTGGATCATTAACCCATCTAGGACAGATCTGTTGTATTATTTTGTCTGTTGCCTCAAAACAATTTTGAAATTATTTTCTCTTGCTGGATGTTCGCACCCAACATGTCTACTTTTCTCCATGTGGGTCAGGCGACGTCAGTTTTCGCGGCGGACGCGGTTGCGCGTCTGTCTGGAACAGTCGGAGTGGCGGCCGTTACCGCAGGACCAGGTGCGTGAGAAGCACACGACCTGCTGATCGGTTGTGCGTTTTGACTGCTGTTCAGTGCAGTCATTTCTGGTTTTCTGATGAATGCGGAACAGATTCTGCGACAAGGAAACAAGGGCAAAGAACTTTATGTCCAGTCGTTTCTTTCAGGATTGACAAACACGGTAACGGCTGTGAAGAACGCGCAGATGGCGGAATCTCCAGTTCTGTTGATCGGTGGAGCTGCAGCCACACTTCTCAAGGTGTTGTTGTCTGAACAGGAATTCTGGATCAGCTTCAGAATTTTTGGTCTTTGAAAGTTTCCTGACAACCATATATGTTCACTCGCAGGGAAGAGGAGCATTGCAAGATATTGACCAGATGTCACTCTTCAAACCGCTGTGCAAGTTCACAGCGACCATCAACCGCATTCGCGACATCGTTCCTACTGTGAAGAAGGCCTTACAGGAAGCACAGTCAGGCACACCCGGTGAGTGATTTTGTTTCAACAAACCTGCAAACCAGAGTGAACATGCCAGAGTCGGCCGTTTTTGACTCGAAACACGCTCTCGCCCCGACTGACGTGCCTACGCTGTGATTGCTGCAGGTCCGGTGTTTGTGGAGTTCCCAATCGATACGCTGTATCCATACACGATGGTGAAGCGCGAGATCGGAATGAAGGACGGTGCCTCTCAGAGCATCATGCAGAGAATCGTCAATTGGTGAGAACGCTGACGAGAGCTGAACGATCCGTGCTGTTTTGACAAAAACGCTATTTAAATATTCTGAGGATTGTCTTTGTTATATGAATTTTTGAAAACACAAGGCACACACCAACATCCTGCGTCGTCTTTTTGAATTGCAGGTATTTGTCAAGACACCTGGCAAATTTGTTCGCGGGGGCATGGGAGCAGAGAGACCTGACTCCTCTTCATGTGAACAGGCCAATGCCGTCTTCTGCTGAAGGTGAATGTTACGCATAAGCAGATCATGTTATTGCTTTCTGAACACGAAATGTACGTTGTTGCTGGTTGGATCAACAGGACTTTTACTCTCACTGCAGTCCAGCTATGTGCGGAGATTCTGTCTCGCGCGAAGAAGCCTGTGATTGTCCTGGGCAGCCAGGCGACGCTCCCACCGGTGCCTGCTGATCAGCTGAGGAGCTCACTCGAGGTGAGGTGGCCTTGGAATCGTCAGCGCTCAGAGTTGTGTTCAACACAAAAGCAGGCAGTGCAGAGACACATTTGCAGTTGCAAACATTTTCATTGGTAAATGGCTGTGATGGCAGACTTGTTCCGATTCTATGTACGCAGGCGTTGGGCGTGCCTTGTTTTCTGGGCGGCATGTCGCGTGGGCTGCTTGGGAAGAACAGCCCGATCCACATCAGGCAGCGTCGACGCGATGCCCTCAAAGAAGCAGACGTCGTCATCCTCGCAGGTGCGTTTGCGTCTCTCTCATGATCTTCTGGATCAACTCTTCCCACAGTGCGTCAGATTTCGCCCGAGCAATCGTTGTATTTCTCTTCATTTGCAGGTTCAGTTGCTGACTTCCGTCTGGGTTATGGTCGCGTCCTGAGCAGACGATCAAAAATAATTGCAGTGAACAGGAACAAGGAGCAGTTGTACAAGGCACGTCATTTTGATGCCAACATGCAGTTCTTAGAGCATTCTGTTGGTGTTCAATGTACAGTTTCAGGAGCTGCTTGCTCCGTCAGCGTGTGATATTCCAAAATGGTAGCCAGATTTCAAGGCCCTGAAACAAGAGAACACAGAGACTCGCAACAGCTGAGGAGTTTTTGTTGAGGTGCCAAATCGTTGTCCCGTATGTGAGTTGGTTTGTGTCTGGCGCACAGAACTCGGACATGTTTTGGAAGCCGACGGTGGCGGTGCAGGCGGACGTGGGCAGCTTCGTGACGCAGCTGCAGCGCGCGCTCACCGGGTACCAGTGTCAGCCTGAGTGGCCCGCCGAGCTCAAACAGCGCGACGAGGAGAAGGAGAGTGGAAACGCGTGAGTTGTGCCGCAACGTGTGGGTAAAAAGATTTGTTTCATGCCGGTGCTTGTGGACCTGTTGTTCTGAAACCGCGTTCTTTCCTGAATGTATGTACGCCCACCACTTCGGACTGAAATCAGGATGATTTTGCTCGAATCCATGATATTGTTTGCACCTTTCAAGGTTTTGTTTCTTTCAGGGAGAAAGCGAACAAGAAGACTGACCGGCACCTGAACCCGCTCAAGGTTCTGCACGAGGTGGAAGAGATGCTGGCGGACGACAGCCTCATCGTGGCGGACGGGGGCGACTTCGTCGGGTCCGCCGCCTACATCATGAGGTGCGTGGGAAGGGGCACGCCTGCGGCTTCTTCACATTGTGGTGGAATGAAAGGGCGTGGACGCCACGGCCTCTGACCCAGTGCAGTCTTCTTGGCCCACACGAAGAGAACGGTCTTGAGGCTCCTTTCTCGTCACCAAGAAAGCCGCACGGTCCACCGTTGTATCCTCTGATTTGCTTTCGCATCTGCTTGTTTGAAACACCGGTGGCGTTCCCAAAGGGACTCTGAACACAAGCGAAGCATTCTTCTCTTCTCGCTGTTCAGGCCGCGCGGGCCGCTGCGCTGGCTGGACCCGGGCGCGTTCGGGACTCTGGGCGTCGGTGGAGGGTTCGCACTGGGCGCCAAGCTCTGCCGACCAGACTCCGAGGTGTGGGTCATTTACGGTGACGGGTCGCTCGGCTACAGCGTCGCCGAGTTCGACACTTTCACTAGACACAAGGTAAATTGTGTGTGTGTGTGTGTGTGTGTGTGTGTGTGTGTGTGCGTGTGCGTGTGCGTGTGTGTGTATGTTAATGTGTGTGTGCAGCGAAACGGTGTGCACATTGTCATTCAAAAGCTTTTGCTCAATCGAGACGCAACTGGGTCTGACGTTCTGGTCCATTCGTCTGGACACAGTCCTGTCGGCTTGAAAGGATCTCAGGCCTTTGTTGCGTGTCACGCTGCAAATGGCCGACTGTTCGTTTTGCCTCAGACGCCTGTGATCGCTTTGGTCGGGAACGACGCGTGCTGGACGCAGATTTCAAGGGAACAGGTCCCGATGTTCGGCAGCAACGTCGCCTGTGGTCTCGCTGTGAGTACATTTCTCCCACCAAGCTGCAGCTTCAGTGGGGCCTACACTTTGAGGAGTCAGATTGTCGAAAGCAATTTGTACCAGCTGCGTGATTGTAGCTTGAGGTGCAATGTTTTTGTGTTCGATGCTCTGTTTTCTAGACCACTTTTATCTCTGGTCCTTTGTCGTGATCATCGAAGTGTCGCACCAGAACCAGCCAAGTCGTCGCCGACCAATTTGCTGCCACTCAGTTTGGTGGTATTTTTTGCAGTTCTGTGATTATGACGTGGTCGCGAAAGGATACGGTGGTGCCGGCGTGCGATTGGACAGATCAAACGAAGCCAATATTCGTGATGTCATCACTCAGGCGCAGAAGGACGCAAAGAACGGGACGCCTGTTCTGATCAATTGTCTCATTGGAAAAACTAATTTCAGGGACGGCAGCATTTCCGTTTGAGAGTCTGCGTACGTGCAGAACTTGTTTTCATTCCGATGTCCCAGAGACAAGTTGGGTGGGGGGACTGAAAGAAGTTTAGGCTTTGAAAATTTTTCGCCCGCGGCATTCCGTCGAGCCGCGGGCACAGTGCAATTGCGTATGTGTGGAACATTGATTCATTGGGGTAAAACAACGGTTATTATAATACCCTGGGCAAAACAATGAACTGATTTTTGGTTGCTATTCACCAAATTGACATTTTGGTACACTGTTCTTGCAAACAGGCTTGTCTGCCTCCCAGGAAATGCTTCCCCCTCCATTTACAAAATAAGTGGTTGGTTTGGGTAAAGCAATGGTTCCTGGCAGGCAGGCAGGTTGTCATGTTCACGGGTGCCGCTTTGCTGGAACGATACGTGTGCTGTTTGGTGCCGCGTGCACGTTTGATCTTATCTTTCTTTGTTGTCTGTTTCATTCGCATCATGCTGAAGTAATTGTCAAGGAAACACACAACGATGTACCACACACAAAAACAAGTATTGTTGACATCAAGAAATAAATTCTTGTTTTTGCAGATAAATGTTTTCTTGTCAGTCTTCATCCTTTTGCTGTTTTCACGAGAAGCCAGTTTGAAAATCAGGCTGAAACAAAAACATCTGCCGGTGCAGAGACCCGCCCTGCCGCGGCCCAGTATGGTTCCAAAATCTAAAATTTCCCAACGGGGGTCGGGGAAAGGAGACCGCGCCAACTTTTGGTGCAAATATTTGGTGCACAATGAGGCTGGGGTGGGGGCCACACCCGGGTAGAAACGGCTCTCACTTGTTTCACCACAGGAACAGGGGTCAGGCACTTCTCAGATCAGATGTGAACTGTGTGCGTTGTTTCTCCCCCGAAAAGATCAGGATCACAGTTGAGAAGTACATCTGCCACATGTGCACTCGCCAGAGGGAGAGACAAGTTTGGTGATCATATCTGGAAACATCCACCATCAGACCACAAGGATCAAAAAGTTCTGAAAGAAAACCTTTGGCCAAACCATCCATGGCAATGCCTCTTTCCTAAATTCTGACAAGTTTGCGCTCGCTATGCACCTCGTGTTTGCAATGCCAATTGGAGGAGTACTTGATCAAAGCTTTGATAGAAGTGCTGCGTTAAATTTTGAGAAAAATTTGTTCTTGAGTGCGCGTGTATTGATGCACATGCAGATGATTATGCTTGTCGTACCGAATTAACAGAAAGTTACTCATAACCTACACTGGGTTGAAATGGGCTCTGCTTTCTGACTTTAGTCTGATTGCTTGCTTTGTGTCTGGTTCCCTCGTCTTCAGAACTGTCACTGTCGTCACTTTCCTCTTCCCCCGAAGATTCGCTGACCGGGCTGATCACAAGTTTCGGACTTCGGGACTCACTGGGTTCAGGGTCTGCAAAAATACGAAAAGGGTCTGCAAAAAAAAACCAAAAACATATTTTCTACTTTGCCCTGTCGTTGAAAGTGAGTGCACCTTGTGTCTGCATGTCCTTTTTGCAGGCAAAATCTTGTGCAAGAAAAATGAACCTGGTTTTGTGCCGTTCGTGTTGCCACCCATGTCCTGTGCGACAAACTGCAGCTCGGGGTCGGTGGCCTCAGTGACCGGTGTGGGCGCCGCTGCTCCGCCGAAGGTCGCCTCCTCTTCACCCGGGGGCAGAGAGCGGGGACTAGCGCGGACCAACTTGTCCGCCTCGGCGTCACCCGCGGCCGACACCGGGATCGGGCTGCAAAACGCAAAACAGATGTCCGTATACTTTGGGGGAAAACGTCGCTGCAGTGTGAATTTCTCAAAAGCCGGAGCCATTTGCACGGAAACGAGTAGACTCACTGCCTGAGCATGTAAAAAATTCCCGCGCCAAGCAGACAGGCGCCAAGCACACAGAAGAAGGTGATGAGACCGATCAGCAGCGTGTTCGACTTCTTTTCTTCGGGCGGCGGCGGCAGCGTCGTCGGCTCCGGAAACTCGTCGAACGCCACCGTCACTGTGTAGGTGAGGTCGCCCGGCGCCACGAGCTCGTCGTCACTTGCGATCTGAAGTTCAGCGCATTTACATCTTTGACATCTCGAGCAGTTCTTTTTTCTGGAAAACATCTCGTTTTGAGCAAGCCTTCATCTGCGATCCATCGAATCTCCTCCACTCACAGCCAGGATGAGCGCCTTCATGTCGTCCAGCTCGAGCACCTCGCGCAGCACGTCTCGCGGTACCGGAACTGTGTCCGTCGCGCGTTTTCTACGCCTCCTGCTGACGCTTGCCGTGTCGTTGCCAGTTCCTCCTTGAGTCCCATTCCCAGAGTTCACGTCAGCCAACCTTTCAATCACTCCGCACAAGTCGTTCTCTTTGGGAACTTCTCCACGAATCTGCACCCTGAAGAGGCAATCAATGGTTGCGATATTGAAAAGGCGACCAAGCCTTTTAACGAAAAAGATGGTCGTTTCTTTTCTGTCGAGCCACATGCATGCCCATTGCCTTTCCCAACAAAGTCACTTGGCAATTCTCGTTTTTTGTAAAAACAACACATTTCTTGTGATTTAATATTTGTCAACATTTTCCAGAACCACACGAAACAATTTGAAAAAATATTCACAACCAGGTCTGCCCTCAACCTCAAGATTTCACATTGAAAGAACTGCAAAAAGTTTTTTGTCTCATATTTGTCAGAACCAAGCAGCTCTGACTCAGGACAAGGTCAATCCAGACCCATGTGAAAAACTTGGCAAGACCATGGCAAGCTACTCTGCCTCCAACATAAAGCCTTGATCAACCCTGCCTCCTTCTTGGGTCTGGATTGACCTCACCCTTGTCAGTGGGGAGTTTAAGCGCGACGTTTGAAATCACCCGTCGCGTCAACGTCGCGTCAAAAATGCTATTTCTACGTTCACGCGTCGCGTCGGCGACGCGACGTTCAGCCGTTTTCAAACGTCGTGCTTAATCTGCCTAGTGTATGTGTTCCCTGAATCCAGTGCGTGTGTTGCAAGTACCTGGTGCCACCAGAGTCCAAATATCTGGGGTAGCCTCTTCCCACCAAGAAATCGTTTGCAGAACAATACTTTCTGCCAGCTGGAATACCAAAACTAAAAACGACAAATTGTAAAATCAGGTGAACGAGGTTGTGCACAAACAGATTCAAAATAGTTGAGGCTGTGTCAAACTTTGCTTCATGTGCGTACGACGTGCCATGTTCAAAGTACCTGTACGGTTTGTGCAAGCAGCATTTGGTGAACTCTGTGTCATTTGCTGAGCAGTACGAATTCATTCTCTCAGCTAGACGCTCAAAGACATCAGCTTCAACACTTTCCCACTGAAATTATCGGATTTGATAAGTATGGGTGAAAGTGAAGGAATATCCAGGCAGTGTTTGGAAAGGAAGCAGAACGACTCACCAGGTACGGTGGTATCTTGTGGTACGTTTTCAACACACTTGTTTCCAAATGGGATTCCAATGCTGAAACAATTAAGTCAAGCCATATCATTTCAGCAGCATGCATGCAGTTGACGCATACAGAACAAACCGTTTGGCCTTGGTGGACAAGATCATGCAGATCCACGTGCAGGTCACTCTGTGCAGATTGTAGAAACAATGTTTTTCAGGACTCAAAAGACAAGTTGTCTCACGTTCGCAGGGCGTCATGTCGTAGTTACAAAGGGCGTAGTTGAATTTGGTGCCGTTGCATTCGCGTCCCAGGGTCGGCGGCGGCTGGTCGCAGCGCCGCTGACGAGTGCGGCGCCCGTGACACGTGCGCGAGCAGTCGTTCCACACGCTCCACGCACCCCAGTGACCGTCTGATTCTGCACAGGCACCGCGCGTGGGTAAAGTCGAACTCTGTTTGGCCGATCCACTGACCAACCGTGAATTTTGTGTTCACACGAAAAAGCTGTCCTTGCAGTTATTGGCGACAGCAGCACTGAATGACGCACAGAGCTTGAAAGACGGTGAGGTGTGAGAAGATCTACCTGAACAGGCACTGCCATCGGGATCCTTGATGTAATAAAGATGACAGATGCACGAATAGGCGCCCTGCGTGTTGTTACATTTCGTGTGTGCTCCACAGGGATGCGTCAGGCACTCATCAATATCTGCAGAAAAAGGGAAGAACCATGGCAGGTTCCGCACTGTGCCTCCTCATGGCCACATACCTGGAATCAGCAAGTGGTTGGGAGAACCCACCACCCAAGCTCGTACAAAAAACGAGGTGCACGCTTGTTGACTTGTGCAAGAATTCGTTTGGCACGATCCTTCTGAAGAGCTTCAACCATAATTTGCAACCCACCTTTGCAGAGGAAGACTTCGCCTTCGGGCAAGTGGAAGCCCTTCCTGCACTGACAGCGGTGCTGCCCGTTGATCACGACGCAGTCTTGGTTACATTCGCGCAGATAAAAGTCGTCCGTACACGGCGTGGAAACTGTGAGGAAAAGGAACCTTCTTCCTGAGTTTTTAGGGAAAGGGGAATTCTAACTTCTGCCGTCAGGTAATTTCTGGCGGAACATTTTCAGAGCCGCGGAGCTTCAGCAGGCGCATTGTCACTCTGGGCACATGTTTTTAAATGACATGCTGGTGAAAGATTTACTTCAGGCCGCTGTTGGTGCTGAAGGCAACTTACTTTGGCACGTTTTTCCATCAGCAGAATCGAGCTCATATCCGGGCGGACAGGAGCAGGAGAAAGACCCGATCTGGTTCTGACAATCGCGATCACACACGTTCAGCACCGAACTCGAGCACTCGTCAATGTCTGCAATTACAATGTATTAGTGGACTCCGATGGTGTTCGTTCCAGCAAGGCAGAAGTATTTATGCGAGAGAGAACTGGTCAGCAGAATTCAACCAACATGCAGGAAGAAGGGAAGGAACAAAGTAAAGTGCACGCGAGTCGCACCGAGACATTTCCCGGAACCTGGGTCGAGCTTGTAGCCGGGTTTGCAGTTGCAGGTGTATGAGCCGATCGAGTTGACGCAGGTCTGGTTCTCGCCGCAGCCGAACGCCGCAGGGTTCGCGCACTCGTCCAAATCTGCGAATTCAGCGTCAAGCAATTGAACAAATTGCAAAGAAAATGTCGTTGTGAAACAAGGCGATGCTTGCTCATGCATTGTGGACCTGTTGAGAAAAGAACTGAAAATCCAAGGTTGCAATCAGGGTGATTTGTCTTTCTTGCACCACACATATACGAACCCGGGGCAACATTTGTGCCTTTTAAGTCACAGAGCTTCCTGCAACGTTCTTGGAGAAAACCAAGACATCACATTTTGGAAAATAAATATTCTTTGAGGCCTTCCGTGCAGGGTAGGTAACAACAACATACGTACCTGCACAAGTGAATCCGTCGCCTGTGAATCCAGAATTGCACGTGCATGTGAAGTAGCCCACGTAGTTGGTGCAGGTGGAGTGTTCGCTGCCGCACGGGGTCAGCGCGTCGCACTCGTCAATGTCTGCACATCATGTGTGGACCCGATTAGAGCAAAACAATGTTTGACAATGACGTTTCGTCTTCGCCTCAAAACATAACAACAACAGAAAGTGATCAGATTGAAAAAAATGCATCTTCGAACGAAAAAAGTTGTGTGTTTCAGCACAAATCGTCTGGCATGTTGCAGTTCCCCGTTTGGCTGTAGGTCGTCCCAACGACGCAACTGATATTCATGTTGCACAGAAGAAAACAAACACGCACCAACGCAGAGCGTGTCATCGAAGAAGTCTCGCGTGAATCCAGGTTTGCAGTGACACTCGTACGAGCCGAGCGTGTTCACGCAGCGCGTAGTCTCCACGTCGCACGTGTGACGTCGACTTGCATCCGCCGCCCGACACTCGTCGAAATCTGTCACGTGTAGTGAGAGTGCTGCAGTAATTTGTTGTGGTTTGAGACAAAAGAGGCTGTCAGAATCTATGCTCGGCATTCAGGTCTCACATGTCACACCACGTTCGTGACGCAGCTTCTTATGTCACAGCATCGTGCCCATGTGGACCAAGGATCCCTCAATCTTCTGATTTTCTGATGAGGACACCAGACCACATGGGTTTTTGGGACAACATCTCACCGTCACAGAAGAGTCCGTCGGGACTGAGCTGGAGGTTCGAGGGACACACGCACTGGTAGCCGACCGGAAGGTTGGAGCACGAAGCACCGGAACTCCGGTTGCACAGGTCCAGGTACACGAGCATCTGATTTGGTGCCAGCTGCAACGAAACCACACAGGGATGCAAAAATTATTTCTCTCGGCCGAGCAAAAGAGCAACAATGAAACCGTTCTTCAAAGTCAAGCAGCTCGTCTCATCCTGGCGCCAAACAACGTCCGTCCAGGGACCAAACGATACGGCCCGGACAAAGCGGTTGTTTGCTGGAACGCATACAGTGTAGCCTGTTGGCTCAATCATTGCATTTTCTCCTGCTGACCAACGAAATGCCATGCAGGCAGTGTTTGCGACAGACGTGCACGAACTGACCGTCGTCGCCGGTGCGGTGGTGGGGTTCTGCGCTGCGTTGTCTCCAGCAGATTGAGTTGCCGTGCTGTTGGCATCTGCAAAGGAGCAGAGATCACGGTCATAGACTGTGCACCATCAACAGCGATAAACATCTACTCGTATTTCTGATTCTGGAGTGAAACACACGCCACGGAGAAAACAAGTGTTGGGCCCAGCGCACACCTGTTGTCACGACCGGCGCCGGGGTGGTCGTGGTGGGGGCTGTGGTCACGGGTAAAGTCTGTTCGCTCAGAGTTACGATGTTGGGCTGGCATTCGTTCCAGTCTGAAAAAGTTGACAACTCTGTCATCTTCCCACAATCCCACCGTCAAGATCTCGCGACACCAACATGAATTGACCCTGTTTCACTCCACTGGAGCGTTTTTATGCCAGCTACAGATGATTTGTGAGCGTGTGTGGAAAATAGAATCCATCACACGTGCAGAAAGCAGCTTGCAGATGTGAAAAAGGATTTGGGCTGTCTGTTGGTCGCGTCGATGTGCGCACCTCCACAGTGTCCCGATCTGTTGAGCTTGAAGTTCTCGAAGCAGTGACATTCTTCTCGATTGAGGGTTGCGTTGAAATAGCAGACGCCCCCGCCACACGCTTTATTGCAGGACGGGAAATTTTCTGCAAACAAGAACTGGCACTCGTATCGAATTTTCCCAAAACAAATTGTTCTGAAGTGAAACGTTCCAACAACTATACAATGTTGTGAATGCCAGTGGGAATTATGTGATTTGAACTGTATACACACTGAATGCTTGTGATGTTGCTTTCCTCGTTCAAACAGATGACGTCTGACAAAAGAACTACTTTATGAAACACTCTGTTTCGTTGTCGGAGTGTCAGAAGGGTAGGGTAGTCAAAAGTACCTATCAGTAGTTTCCACTCAACGGTCGTCCGTGCCAAAACGCTCCATGGGTACTTCTGACCCCGTGTGAAAACTCACCGTTCGTGTCAGAATGCATCGTTGGACTTCATAGGAACGGTACACTTTCTGCCCTGGACGGTTACATTGTGACACTGGAAATCGCTGCTTATGCACCACACTGGCATTCTGACCCTGAACGGTCTGCT